>Ga0315908_10003346_pt1 | contig 11604 bp, 11 predicted proteins | sample LakEriMetagenome_12_FD_203520 | JGI IMG/M metagenome (GOLD analysis project Ga0315908, IMG submission 203520) | Freshwater fungal communities from buoy surface, Lake Erie, Ohio, United States - Buoy 4 MA124 | ecosystem: Environmental > Aquatic > Freshwater > Lake > Lake biofilm | place: USA...
CGCTCCGTCGGGCTCTCGCTCGGTGAATCGCTGTGGGCATCGGTTCCTCACTTTTACAGACAAAATTTTACACTACCGAAAACCGACGCCCTCAAGCGGATCGTCAAGCCGTAAGCCACTTCGACTGCAGGGTTCATGGACACCCTCTCCGGGAAACCGGAGGGGGTGTTTTTGTTTAAAATCTGCCCAGCAGGTAAATCAGGGCTTGACCTGTCGCGCAAATCTCAAACATCAGCCCCCACCTTCGAATGAGTAGAGGAGCGGATTGGAATTTCCAATCCGCAAATTCCAAATTGGATATAAAATTGGAATTGCGACTTTCAAAATTCCAAGTTCATGTCATTCTCAGACTGTGATCGCGCGCAAAACAGGCCATTATGTGACCGTTTCCACGGTGGGTGAACCTTTCAAAGCTTTTGTTCCCTGTCCCTTGCCCCCGGATCCTCCCATTGTGATGGACGGAGCATTGGAGCGCCTACACGGCGAAGCCCAACTGGCTTTGGGGAGGCTTGATGGAATCGTCTGCCTGCTGCCTGCCCCGGAACAATTCCTCTACGCCTACGTCCGCAAAGAGGCGGTCGCATCCTCCCAAATCGAGGGCACGCAGTCTTCATTGGCCGACCTGCTTGCCTATGAAATTGCTGCGGCACCCGGTATTCCGGTTGAAGATGTTCGCGAAGTCTCCGATTGCGTGGCCGCATACGAGTATGCCGAGCAACGTATGGCCGAGGGCTTTCCGCTGTCGCTAAGACTCATCGGGGAGGCGCACGAAAAACTGTTGGCAAGCGGACGAGGTAAAGATCAATGCCCTGGGCAATTTCGCCTGAGCCAAAACTGGATTGGCGGAAGCCGCCCTGGAAATGCGAGATTCGTTCCACCACCGTCGGACGAGGTGATGAACTGTTTGGGATCATTGGAAAAATTCCTGCACGATGATCCAGTGAGAACTCCTCCCTTGGTCAAGGCTGCGTTGGCCCATGTTCAGTTCGAAACCATTCACCCTTTCCTCGATGGTAACGGACGTGTCGGGCGCTTGTTAATTCCCCTGATTCTGCGTCAGGAAAGTGTTTTGCAATATCCACTGCTGCATCTTTCCTTGTTCTTCAAGGAACACCGGGCGAGATATTATGAACTCCTTCAGGAAGTGCGTCTCACAGGAAACTGGGAGGCATGGCTCGATTTCTTTTTCCAAGGGGTTCGTGACATTGCAACGAGGACGGCATCCGACATCCAGCAAGCCTTAGCTCTCTTTGAACAAGACAGGATCCGCATCGGACTGATGGGACGCTCGGCGCGTTCGATTCTGCGGATTCATGATCAAATGAGATTGCAGCCCATGACAACCATTGCCGCCCTATCCTCGGCCACTGGACTTACCCCGACCACAACGGCTTCATCTCTTGCCAAACTTGGAGGGATCGGAATGGTCAGGGAAATCACAGGAGGCAATTATGGCAGGCTCTATGCGTATGACGACTATCTGAAAATCCTTGCCTCCCACGAGTGATCAAAGTCGGGAGATCTAAAGCTAGGTTTTGACAATCATGCCCAGGCATGAGCCTCGAATCGGAAATCCTCTCAGACCTTAGGCAGCTTCTATCAGATCATGGTGTGAAGGCGCGCGAAACCTACATCACACGCATCCAGAAGCGGGTTGGTTTCGCCAAGGGCTCATGGATCAACGCTGGCAAGTCCATCAGCGGGCGGGTTCGTGGTGCCGCGCAATGGGCGACCCGTCACAAGCAAGCACCTGGCAGTGCGGTGATCAAGACTGGCGACAAGGCATCGGTTACGCTGGTGAACAATCCCGACTACATCGATGACGTGACCACTTACAAGACCGTCAGTCTCGCACTGGAAGTTGCAGCGGGACGACTGCGAAAAGCACTCTCCACCTCGCTGCGGAAAATCAATGACCGCACGAATCGAGTGCCGTGTTGCGCACCGATGACAACCGGGATTGACGGCGTATCGCAATTGTGGGAGTTTGGCGGTGCATGATTGCCAGAATTCGGGGGAAAGTTTGGGAGGCGTATCCAAATCGCTTGATACTCGATGTGCAGGGTGTGGGTTACGAAGTTCATGTTCCCCTCAGCACGTTCGATCACCTGCATCCCGTCGAGGGTGCCATGGTCGAACTGCGCACCTATCTGCATATTCGCGAGGCGGCACACACGCTGTATGGATTCGCTACCGAAGAGGAGCGCGATGTTTTCCTGCTGTTGATTGATCGTGTCAGTGGCATCGGACCTGCCATTGCGATGTCCGTTCTCAGTGGCTTTTCGGTGGCTCGTTTCAAGACGGCGGTAGTCAATGCCGATGTCGCGGACCTTTCCCGAATCAAGGGTTTGGGAAAAAAAACCGCCGAGCGGATTGTGCTGGAACTGAAGGACAAGGTTGGGGTCACCGAGACCTGGGTCTCAGCGGCGGGCGGTGGCATTTCCCCTGCCGCGGCGGATGCCGAGATGGCTCTGATTGCACTCGGATACAAACAGGTCGAGGCCCGCAAGGCCGTGAAAAAAGTGCTTGAATCGGAGCCAGGGGCTGTGGTCGAGGAATTGATTCGCGGTGCCTTGCGCATGATGTGATGAACGCGTCGGACCAAGATCGGGCATTGAGCAGGGAGGCGATTCAGGCGGCGATGCCGGACGGCGGATTGTTTGCCGGCGGAACATGGCGATGGTCGCCCGAACCGCTGCTATTGGAAAAAAAGCTCTGGAAGGAACTCGAAGGGCTGGGGCACGTGCTAGCTGAATTCCAGCGGGCGAGCGATGCGATTTATCGCCGTAGCGCCAAGGGGAAATCTCCCGGTTGGATTGCATCGACGCTGGATCGAGGGAAGCCGGAATGGTTGGTGGCCGAGCAGTGCCGGGGCGATCGTTCTGGAGAATTGCCCCGGGTGATCCGACCGGACCTGCTACTCACGGAAACTGGATTTTCGCTCACGGAAATCGACAGCGTGCCCGGTGGTATTGGCATCACTGCCTGGTTGGCTGCGCAATACGATAAGGCGGGATTTTCCGTGCTCGGCGGCGGCCGCGGCATGCACGAAGGGTTTTCCTCGGTGCTTCCTGAAGGTGGCGCTGTGGCGATCTCCGATGAGTCCGCCGATTATCGACAGGAAATGAAATGGCTGCTTGCCGAAATCGGTGGCGGCCGGGAACTGCTGCGTGCGGAGCATCTCAATGAGTGCGAATCCCGTCCACTCTATCGTTTTTTTGAGTTGTTCGACTGGAAGTCGATCCCCGCGCTGCCGGCTTATGCAACCGGCGGAGGAAAAATCACTGCGCCATTCAAAGCGCACCTCGAGGAAAAAGCATGGCTGGCCCTTTTTCATTTCCCCGGCCTGCGATCGATTTGGCAAAAAGAATTGCGCGCCGCCCACATCGAGCGCCTGATGCAAATCATCCCGCTTGGATGGCTGTTGCGCGATGTCGAACTCCCGCCGGAAGCGGCGTTACCTGGCCTTGGCGTGAACTCGTGGACCGAGGTCATGGAGTTCAGCCAAAAAGAGCGCCGCCTGGTGTTGAAAATATCCGGATTCGACGAAACCGCCTGGGGCTCGCGCGGCGTTTTCGTCGGTCATGACATGCCATCCAACGAATGGCGTGAAAAACTGCGGCATGCACTCGACGATTCTCAGCATTGCTGGATGATGCAATCGTTCTCCGAGGCGAAAATCATCGATCACCCGGTCTATCAGGAGGACGGATCAGTGCTGTCGATGCCCGGTCGGGTGCGGCTTTGTCCTTATTATTTCACCGACAATTCCGGCCACACGAAACTCGGTGGCTGTCTGGCAACGATTGTTCCGCTCGATAAAAAGAAGATCCACGGCATGAGCGATGGCGTTCTGACAGTGGTGGGGCAGGCATGAAATTCGCAACTGTTTTTAAATAAAGTGTTCAAATGAACATTTTTTCTTGCGCAAAGAGGTTAACATTCGTAATCTCGGCCGACAAGTTATGAAAACCAATGCACAAGAAACGACGATGGAGGGGGCGGTCGGCACTGATCGCGCTCCTGAATATGCCATTTACAAACCTAACAATCGCGGCAGCGGCGGAGTGATTCGCTTCGGCTTAAACCGAGTGAAATCTTGCATTTTTGTCGATGCGGCGTCACAGAGTGGGGAAAAACAGTTTGACTGGGATCAAAAGATCACCATGAAGTGGGGGCTAAGCGACATCGGCGCGGTCCTTGCCACCCTGCAAGGGCGGCAGGATCAGAGCAAACTCTTTCATCAGAGCGAAAAAGCCAGTAGTTCATTTGAATTGGTCCGCCGCGATGATCCGGAGCGCGCACCTTATATGATGAGTCTTGGCCGTCAGGATTCGAGCGACAAGTCACTGCGAAAAGTAGCCATTCCGCTCACCTATGCCGAAGCCGAGATCCTGCTTGTCGCCCTGCAAAAAGCGACGGAGCGGATTCTCGCCTGGTAGGTGCCGGCGCGCATGACCAGCGCCTTAAGCTAACAACTTCTTGAACTGCTCGTAAGCCTGAGCCCAACTGTCCGCATCAGCGGGGGAGTAGACCTTGAACTCAAACGAGTTCTTGATCAAGGCCCGCGCGCTTTCCATATCCGCAACATGGCCGGTGGCAATCATTTGCGTGGCGATGTTGCCGCATGACGTGGCTTCCACGGGGCCGGCGACCACTTCGATCCCGAGTGCGTTTGCAGTGGCCTGAGTCAGGTGGGCGTTTTGAATGCCGCCGCCGCCGACGTGCAGACGGGCAAACGAGTGCCCGGTGAGCGCCTTGATTTTATCGTAGGTGACGCGGTATTTCAGTGCGATAGAATCGGTGGCGACGCGGAGGATTCGTCCTTTGACATTCGGCACGATTTGACCGGTATTGCGGCAGTACTGCTGGATTTTTTCTGGCATGTCGCCGGGAGAGGAGAAACTGGGATGATCGGGATCGATGAATGCGGTGAACGCCGGTGCTTCGATGGCGAGTTCGGCAAGGGCGGCGTAGTCGAGGTCTTCGCCATCGATCGCCCACTGGCGTTTGCATTCCTGAATGAGCCACAGCCCGGAAATGTTTTTGAGAAATCGAATGGTGCCAGTGTGGCCGATTTCATTGCAAAATCCTGCGTCAAATGCCGCATCGGAAGTGATCGGCGCGGGGGCTTCGAGGCCCATGATCGACCATGTGCCGGACGAGAGCCAGAGGTTGTCTCCCTGCGACATTGGAATTCCCGCCACGGCGGAGGCGGTGTCGTGGCTTGCGGAAGCGATGAGCGGAATGTTTTCCTTGCCAATATAGTCAGCTACTTCAGCGCGCAGGGGGCCGAGAATTGTTCCGGGTGCGACCACCTTACCAAAAATTTTTCGCGGCAACTCAAGAGCATCAATCAGCGGCCATGCCCAGTCGTCGGTGCGCGGATTGAAAAGTTGCGAGGTCGAGGCGAGAGTGCGCTCGTTGGCAATCACGCCGGTGAGCCAGTAAGCCAGCAGGTCAGGGATAAAAAGCAGATGTTCTGCCTGAAGTAGGGAAGGGGATTGGCGGATTTGCTCGGCTAACAAATGCAGCGAGCTGTTGTAAAAATTCGTGCGCAGGCCGGTGTGTTGATAGATTTCGGCTTCCGGCATGCGTGCATGCATCTCATCCGCCATGCCTTCGAAGCGGCTGTCGCGGTATTGATGCGGCATGTCGAGCAGACGTCCGTCGCGGTCGATCAGTCCGAAATCGCATCCCCAGGTGTCGATGCCGATCGAGCAAATGCGGTCGCCGTATGTTGCCACGGCTTTTCTCAACCCTTCGACGATGTCGCGATACAGCCCGATGACATTCCAGTAGGAGCCACCCGGAAGATCCGTGCCGGGGTTGTTGAAGCGATGGACTTCCTCAAGGTAGAGAATAGAGAAGTCCGTTTTGGCGGCGATGATGCGACCCGATCCGGCGCCAAGGTCAATGGAGAGGAATACTTTTTTTGGCATGGCTTAAAAAAATGTCAATTCATCCGTTACTCGCTTGTAATAAAATCAGGCGGCGTCCTCGGTGTTGTCGGGCCGCCGCTTTTTGATGGTCGGCGGTTTTTCCCCGGTGACAGCCTGGCGGGTGATCGTGACCATTTCCACATCGCTGCGCGAGGGGATTTCATACATGATGTCGAGCATGATCCGTTCAAAAATCGAACGCAGCGCGCGGGCACCGGTGCCGCGTTTGACAGCCTCTTCGGCGAAGGCCTTGAGGGCATCGCGGGTGACATTCAACTTTACGTTGTTCATCGACAGTTGTTTGGCATATTGCTTACAAAGTGCATTTTTCGGTTCGGTGAGAATGCTGACCAGTTCTTCTTCGCTGAGCTTGCGCAGTGACGAGATGACCGGAAGCCTGCCGATGAATTCAGGGATCAGACCGAAGTGCAGAAGATCCTCTGGCAGGGCGAATTCCAGCACGTCTTTCTCGATGTCGAGGATGTCAGAGCTGGTTTGACCTGAATGAAATCCGAGTGTATTTTTGCCGAGGCGGCGACGGATACGATCCTCTAAGCCGACAAAAGCACCGCCGCAGACAAAAAGGATTTTCTCGGTATTGACCTGGATGTATTCCTGCTGCGGATGTTTGCGTCCGCCCTGCGGCGGCACATTGCAAATCGTTCCTTCAAGAATTTTCAGCAAGGCCTGTTGCACTCCCTCTCCGGATACATCGCGGGTGATCGAGACGTTCTCGGTCTTGCGGCCGATCTTGTCGATCTCATCCACGTAAATGATGCCGCGCTCGGCTTTGGCGACATCGAAATCCGCCGCCTGCAACAAGCGCAGAATGATGTTCTCCACATCCTCGCCCACATAACCGGCCTCGGTGAGAGTGGTGGCATCGACAATGCAAAATGGCACATCGAGAATCCGTGCCAGCGTCCGCGCCAGCAATGTTTTGCCGGACCCCGTGGGGCCGAGCAGCAGTACATTCGACTTTTCGATCTCCACTCCTGCGTATTCCTTTGATGCGTTGGCTGCAACTTGGTTCAGGCGCTGGTAATGATTGTAGACAGCCACGGACAGAACTTTTTTGGCGTGGTCCTGACCGATGACGTGAAAGTCAAGCTTGGCGCGGATTTCCGCTGGAGTCGGCAGGTTGATTCGCTTGCCTTTGCCCGCTGCCGATTTTTGCGGATCGACCGCGCGTAGTTCTTTATCGAGAATCGAAACGCACAATTCCACGCATTCATTGCAGATGTATACGCCGGGTCCGGCAATTAGCTTTTTCACTTCCGAATGGCTTTTGCCACAGAAGGAACACATGGATAAATTGGAAGAGCGTGCCACGGGTCAATTTGGTTGTTGCGTGAAATCTAGTTGTTGAGTGAGTCCTCTACAAGTTGAATTCATGGCATAAAAAAATGACACAAAATACGATGAGACCGGAATAATTTTCGGACTAAAAATCAGGTGCGTCTCAACAATGTTTTCAGGGAAATTCGCCCACCTTGTGCCTCGTTACATGGACACGGGGGCAAAACGCGCGGCATATTTGGCCAACAGATCTGCTTCCAGATTGACCATTTCTCCCGCTTTTGCCTGTTTCAGGTTTGTATGCGCGAAGGTGTGTGGCGTGATCCAGAAAACTGCGGAATCGGCATGCAACTCCGCAATCGTCAGCGATATGCCGTCAATCGCGATCGACCCCTTGTCGATACAGAATTTTTGAACTCCCTGCGGCAGCGAGACTTCGAGTCGGTGGTCCTGTCCGTGCGGAGTTAGATCGCGAATCCCGCCGATGTCATCGACGTGTCCTTGTACAAAGTGGCCACCGAGTCGGGCGCTGGCAAGCATGGCTCGCTCCAGGTTGACGAGGCTGCCATTGCACAATTTTCCTAATGAAGTGATGCGCAGGGTTTGCGAGAGAAGATCAAAGCACACCCCGGAAGCAGAGATTTTCGCCACCGTAAGGCAGCAGCCGTTCACCGCTACCGAGTCCCCCGCTTTGAGTTCTTCGACAAAGGGAATGTCCAGTTCTAGGCGCGCCTGATCGTTGATGATTTGCAGGGACTTGACTCGCCCCGTTGCTTCGATAAGTCCTGTAAACATTTCCTTTCAGTGATCTGTTGTTGGTTGTGTTGTAGCGGCGCGTAAATTTGCGCCGAACAGATGGAGTGGATCCTTTCCGGGCAGTAACTTCATCGTGCCGATGGTGATTAGCGTGGGCAGCAGGGCGCCGAGAAGAAGTTTGAGAGGGGAAATACCATCGCCGAAAAAACGGCTCAGGATCGACTGTCCTGCCGGGTTGGGGGCATTGGCAATGACTGTCAGCCCGCCACCGGTCACGGCGCCCGCCAGCACACTGTATTTCAAGGCAGGCGACAAATTATCCACCTGGCTGGCAAGGAAGGTAATCGCGGCATTGTCGTTGAAACCTGTTAGAATGGTCGAGCCGATATAGAGCGGCCATTCCGTCAGCGAGGTGATGACTGGTCCGAGCCACCATCCCTGCAAGCCGCCGTGAATGACGAGGGCGCCCAGGAAAAACGCCACCATAAGCGGGTTGCGCAAGTCGATCGGGTTCTGGTGATGACGGGTCGCGCGATTGAATGCCAAGAAAAACAGGAAGCCGCCCAGAAACAGCGGAGGGTAATGGGAGAAAGCTACCGTCCAAGCCATGAATACGATGTGCGTGAGAGTGACTTGCAGAGGAATCGGGGCATCGCGCTGCGTCCAGTCTCCGCGGCCATCGCCGTCCTTATCGGGCATCCGTTCTACCATGCGTGAAAGTTCTTTGCGAAAGATTAGAAAATAGCACAGTGTCGAGACAACGATAGCCAGCATCGCTTTGTTGCCGAACAGAAAAAACATATCGGGAGTCGAGAGTTGCCATTTTTGTGCGACCATCAATACCGGTGGCGCGGCGAAGTTTGTGAGCACTCCGCCGATTGAGATATTCACGAACAGCAGCCCGAGTGTGGCATAGGAGAATAGCGGCGTTGGTTTCAGCGGATAGAACTTGCGCGCTAGAAGCAGCGCGGCGATTGTCATCGCACCGGGTTCGGTGATCAGCGAACCCAGCAGCGGGGCGATGATCAGGATTGTCAGCCACCATGCGGCCGGGCTTTCGCGACCGAGGCGAGCCACCAGGCGCAGGCAGGTTTCCGCGAAGCGCAGGATAGGGCGGGTCGAGGCGATGGCCATGATCACGAATACGAACAATGGTTCGGTGAAGGTCACGCCCATAATATAACTTTTCATTTCGTCGATGCCCAAACACCAGATCATCGCCGCCAGCAATGCGAGCACCCAGATTCCGAAGATTGCTTCGACCTCGCCAAGGAAGTGGAGTATCGTCGCTTTGAACGAAACCATTTTTTGTTCCTCCGGCATTTCATGATGTTCGCGCGCCATTCGCTTGATTTTTTCATCGTGTGCCGCCTGGACCTTGTGGGCTAACTTGTTGATCGGAACTGCGGCGAAAGTATGAAGAATCGCTAGCAGGAAAATGGCCGAAGCCACCACCAGGAACGGTTCTTGTCCGGCCCGGAAGGAGATTTTTTCTCCGATGTCATGAATGTTCCGCTCCGTTTCCCATTGGGAGAACTTTTCCACTTTCGTAAGAAAGTGCGCCTGGGTCTTCAGCTCCGACGCCTGAAGCACGGCGGGAAGAAGAAATAAAATGGCGGCAACAACAGCGCGGGCAAATCGACTCATGGATGCAAATGAGTAAAATCGACCGAAGCGAAATAGCAAGGCGATTGTGTTTTGCGCACCGGATGTCCTGTGCTACGATTTCCCTGCATGAAAATCATCCGGGCATGGGTAGGTATTGTTCTTAGCTTACTCGTGGTTTCGTGCGGAATGCTGAACAAAAAGACAGCCAAAGAAGAAAAGCCATTTGGTGAAACGGGTATTCCCCGAGAACTGCGTGCGAACCCGGAAGTGGATGCGGCTCCCGGAGCTGGCGGAGGGCTGGCGGCTTCGGAGATCAGTGTCGCGCTGGCCAATCATCCGAGTGAGGAAGATATCGTCTGGACCGATCCCGACAACATGGATGCCAATATTCCCGAGTTGCAGAAATTATTGACCGCCCCGCAGCGCGATGTTTGGCAGAAGAGCGAGGCCGAGACGAAACGCATCGCCATTCGCGAAGGCAAATGTGTGCTGATCTGGTTCACCGACTCTGTCCGCAGCCCGGTGTGCAAAATTCTCAGCGAGGAACTGTTTGGCAAGCAGGAGTTCGGAGAATGGGCTAAGGAACACCTGGTGCGCATGATCGTGGATCAAAGCGCGTTGATGGCCCGGGGAGAAAAATACGATACCGAGGTCGTCACTCAGAAATATGTCGAGCAGATGAAAAAGCGCTACAAGGCGCTGGGCACGCCGACGGTCATCATGCTTTCGCCGAAAGGGGAGGTTCTGGCCAAGTACCGCGGATTCAAGAAAGGTCAGGGCGAGTTTTTCTGGGGTCAGATCAAGTACTCCGCCGGTGTCGGCGAAAGCGAGTATCAAACGTGGATGAGCAAATTGGAAAAACAAGGATACCGTCGCTGGACCGACAAACAAAACCGCCTTGTTGTCGCCCGCTTGCTATCGTACAACAAGGGCACGCTGGTGATGGTTGAACCCGACGGCAATCGCTTTCGCACCGACGAGGGTAAATTGTCAGAGCAGGATCGCGACTGGATCAAGGCGGAAAAGAAGAAGCGCGGCATTGAATAAAGCACTCCGCTGCCGTAAGTTTTCGCTCCAAGAGCCTTCATTTTAACCGCAGGCTGACTGGACAATGGTCAGAGCCGTGAATGTGCGGCAGAATTTCTGCATCGGCAATGCGGTTGCAGATTTCCGTGGAGAGCAGGAAATAATCCAGCCGCCAACCGATGTTTCGTTCACGCGCACCAGCCCGATACGACCACCAAGAGTAGGCGTCTGTTTGATCGGGATAAAGGTGGCGAAAGGTATCGGTGAATCCGGCCCCCAGCAGGCGGGAAAACCCTTGACGTTCTCCATCTGAAAAACCGGGATTATTGCGATTTTCTCTGGGACGCGCGAGGTCGATTTCCTGGTGGGAAACATTGAGGTCGCCACAGCAGATCACCGGTTTGCCCTTTTCCGCCTCTAGCGACTTGAGATAGCCGAGAAAATCGACATCCCATTGCATGCGGTAGGAGAGGCGGCGAAGCTCGTCTTGCGAGTTCGGGGTGTAAACGGTAACCACGAAGAAATTCTCATATTCTGCAGTGATTACGCGGCCTTCGCCATCATGATGCTCGTGGCGGATGCCGTATTGGACTGCGAGAGGCGGATTTTTCGTGAAGATCGCCGTGCCGGAATAGCCGGGTTTTTGTGCCGGGTTCCAGTAGCAGTGATAGCCGCCGAATTCGAGTGGAAGGTCAACCTGCTCGGCACGGGCTTTGATTTCCTGCAGGCAGAGGATATCGGGATTCGTAGTGCTGACGAAATCCGCCATGCCTTTTTTCAAGGCGGCGCGGATGCCGTTGACATTCCATGAAACGAGTAGCATGGCGGTTTTACTTCAGTCGCTTCATCACAGCTTCCGATAGCGCGCGCCCGTCGGCACGGCCATTCACAAGTTCCTGAAGCACTTTCATCGTGCGTCCCATGTCAGCTTTGCTGGTGGCACCGGTTGTCGCGATGGCTTGGTCTAGCAGCA
>Ga0315908_10003348_pt1 | contig 11600 bp, 9 predicted proteins | sample LakEriMetagenome_12_FD_203520 | JGI IMG/M metagenome (GOLD analysis project Ga0315908, IMG submission 203520) | Freshwater fungal communities from buoy surface, Lake Erie, Ohio, United States - Buoy 4 MA124 | ecosystem: Environmental > Aquatic > Freshwater > Lake > Lake biofilm | place: USA...
AACCTGGTCGAGACGCAAGATAACGAAAGCAACCACTGCCTGACCGGTGATTTCATCACTCGCACCAACCACGGCAGCTTCAGCAACCCAGGGGTGGCCGACCAGAGAAGACTCAATCTCGGCAGTAGACAAACGGTGTCCGGAAACGTTCATCACATCGTCCACTCGTCCAAGTAACCACAGGTCCCCGTCTTCGTCCCACTTGGCTCCATCACCCGCGAAGTACTGACCTTCGAAGCGAGACCAGTAAGCTTCGTGGAAGCGCCCTGGGTTTCGCCAAATTCCTCGAAGCATTGAAGGCCATGGTTCGGTGATGGTCAGCAGGCCGGTTTCGCCTCGCGATACTTCTTTACCCTCGTCGTTTACGATCTTGATTTCGATTCCAGGCACTGGGGTCTGGGCGGAACCTGGCTTCAGCGAAGTGATACCTGGCAGAGGGGAGACCATGATGGCTCCGGTTTCGGTCTGCCACCAGGTGTCAACGATTGGGCACCTACCGCCACCTATGGCGTCTCGGTACCAGAGCCAGGCTTCCGGGTTGATCGGTTCACCCACGGATCCGAGCAAGCGAAGAGACGAAAGATCGAACTTGTCGGGGATGTCTCGTCCTAGTTTCATAAACGAGCGAATCGCGGTTGGTGCGGTGTAAAGAATCGAAACCCTGTAACGCTCGATGATTTCCCACCAGCGACCCAGGTGAGGGGCATCAGGAGTGCCCTCATAGATAACCTGTGACGCTCCGTTGGCCAAAGGGCCGTAAACCACATACGAGTGCCCGGTAATCCAGCCCACATCGGCGGTACACCAGTAAACATCGGTTTCTGGATGCAGATCGAAAATATTGCGATGGGTGTAAGCGGCTTGAGTTAGGTACCCGCCCGAGGTGTGCAAGATTCCCTTTGGTGCTCCCGTGGTTCCCGAGGTGTAAAGAATGAACAACTCTTGCTCCGCTGGGAACGCCTGTGCCTCGTGCTCATCGGAGGCCTTTGCCATCTCGTCGTGCCACCAGTTATCGTGCTCATTCCAAACCACGTCTTCGCCGGTGCGCTTGACCACCAAAACCTGCTCGACGGTCGGGCACCGGTCGTTGGCTAAAGCTTCATCCACGGCCGGTTTCAAAGCCGAGGCTTTTCCTTTTCGGTAACCACCATCGGCAGTGACCACCACGCGAACATCGGCATCGTTGATGCGAGTCGCCAGTGCGTCGGCTGAGAAGCCACCGAATACCACCGAGTGAATCGCACCGAGCCGAGCCACCGCGAGCATTGTTACAACCGCTTCAGGAATCATCGGCAGGTAAATAGCAACGCGATCGCCTTTTACGACGCCCAAGTTGGTAAGAACGTTGGCGCACTTCTTCACTTCGCGCGTGAGCTCGGCGTAGGTGATTTCTCTCCGGTCGCCCGGCTCACCCTCAAAATAGAGAGCAACGCGGTCTCCGAGGCCCGCAATCACATGGCGGTCAAGGCAGTTGTAGGAGACGTTTAACTCTCCGTCGTCGAACCAGCGAGCAACCGGCGCGTGCGACCAGTCCAGAATCTCGGTAAATGGTTTTGCCCAGTGGAGTGCTCTCGCCTGCTCTGCCCAAAACTCGAGTCGATTGGCCTTCGCCTGCTCGTAAATTTCTGGTTTTGCTACCGCTTGTGCAGCGAATTCTGGGGTTGGGGCAAAGTTGTTACCTGATGACATCATTGTCTTTCTCTGGATTTTCATGCAACTCTGACTTGCAAGTAACCTGCGAACATACTTACAGATTAATACTGTGAAAATGCCTAAAAATCAGACTTCGTAGTCATTGTTCTTATAAAGTAATAATTGTCCCCATAAAAAGGGACCGCGATACCAGTTCCCCCCAATTTGGTATCGCCGGCGGCAGGCACTCCCCCAGAGCCTGCCGCCCCCTTTATTTAACTGACTTTTCCACAGATTTTCGCCCCGTCCTTTTACCTTTGCGAGTGTCTGAAACACTCAGGAAATGTCTAATCAAAAACTTGCCGAACTACTCCAAAATGAGCTCTTGAGCGATCTGGTTTTAAACGGCCATTTAGACGCTTTTGCGAACATTGCGGGAAATTGGGTTGCCTGTGAAAACCCTTTTGAATCAGCTGAAGAGTTGCACCGATTTTCTATGGATTTAGCAGACTCAGCCAGGCGACGACTGGACTTCGGTTGCCCTTTCGCAGACATCGCGGTTGGTTCGCTTCGATACCATCTGGCGCTGCCACTCAGCGGAGATCGAATTCACGTGTCGATTCGAAAACATCAAACCACTCGCAGAAAGCTCGAATCAATTCTTGAAAACCCAATTCGGTGGTCGCCCATACTTCAAGACCTGGTGCATTCAAAGAGCAACTTCCTAATAAGCGGTGGAACGGGAACCGGGAAAACAACGCTTCTCAGAGCGATGCTGGAACTCGAGGAGACAGCCAGAATCGTCACCATTGAAGACGTGGCTGAACTTGAACTGTCCAACCCGAACGTGGTTGCACTTCAAACCAGGCAGGCGAATACCGATGGCGCGGGGCAAATAGATTTGCAACGGTTGGTGGTTGAATCGCTTCGCATGAAACCCGACCGCATTGCTGTGGGCGAAGTGAGGGGAGCCGAGTTGGTACCGATGCTTCAAGCTCTAAACAGCGGGCATCGAGGTTCGGCAACAACTATTCACGCCAACCGTGCCGAGGATGTTCCGGCTCGCCTGATCGGGATTGGTCTCTTGGGTGGTCTTTCGCCGACCACTACGGCACATTTGGCAGCCAGTGCGTTTGATGGCGTAATCGCTCTAGGCCCTCGCGCGAATGGCATAAGAATCTTGAGCATTGCCGGATTCGAACTAACCAAAGAGTCGAAGTTGGTGACCCGCAATGAGTTCTGAAGCCAGAGAAATTCGTCAGTATGCAGAATTGGCTAAGGCCGGCCACCGAATCGAGTTCACGGAAGACCAGTTTTCGGCTGAAACCCAAATTGCTCTAAACCGCATTCTAGAGATCACCAGAATTGTCGGCGGACGAATTGCCCCGAGCCTAGATCGCTTCGCCTCGGTACTTCTCACACTGGAAAACTCTCGTAACGAACTAGCGTTGGCAGTGGCCGGACCAAAGGCTAGTAGCCGACTAGTACTTTCGCTACCGATTCTGGTATTTGTGGGAGCCGGAATTGCCGGGATCCCAATCTTTCAAGCACTTTCGAAACCTTCGATTGTCTGGATTAGCCTCGGCCTCGGAATTTTGATGTTCTGGTTGGGAAATCGATGGACCAGCAAACTACTTGCCAAGGCCAACCCTCGAACAACTGATCCCGGCTTCGGCTTTGATGCTTTGGCCATTGCCGTTCATGCTGGCTTGCCGTTGGGGTCGGCAGTTGAGCAATTGAAAGATCAGCTAGGGCAAATTGATGCTTACGAATTACATGAACTATCGGCAGGCTCTGGAATCGCTCTGGTCGAGCTACTCAACGAACGTGCCGATAGTCTTCGGATAGAACAGTTCACTGAAGACCGAATGAGGATTCAGAAAACTTCGGTATCGGTGCTTTGGCCTCTCGGGCTAACCGTACTGCCTGCATTCGTTCTCATGGCTATTGTTCCGGTCGGAGTTGCACTAATTCAAAGTACCTAAGAACCAGACCAGCAAAAACTTCAATCTATACGTGAGCTGGGCAAGCCGTAATTATCTCGTAACGTAGCGTGCTCGTAATCCTTGCGGTACCGACCGCGGTTCTGTAATTCAGTGATTACGTCTTTGAAGCGCTCGACGCCCAACGGCTGAACGTGCGCGTTGACGTTGAATCCGTCGCCGACGTTCGTGTCGGTCCAGTCCTCGATTATGTCTGCTATCTGCTCGGGAGTGCCGAAGATAGTGCGCTGGCCTCTAGTGAGATTGTGGTGGACAAGTTGCTTGACGGTAAAGCCGTTTGCCTGCGAGACGCCGCCGATGTCATTGCGCCGGTACTGGATGACCTCGTCTTCGGTTGGAATCTTCTCGAACAGTTCCACGGGAAGTGGTTTGTTTGGATCCAACTCCTCAACCGGAATACCAACCTGCCCTGAAAGTTGATTAAGAAGGAAGTTCAGGTCCATCATCTCGTCAATTTCTGCCTTGGCTTGCCGCGCCTTGGCATCGCTCTCGGCAACCACGGCATAGAGACCGGGAAACACCAGTAGGTGATCGGGGTTGCGGCCGTGACCCTCAGCGTAGCCTTTGACCTCCGCATAGAACGCGCGATCTTTGTCTAGGTTGGGCTGAGACGTGAAGAGAACGTCGGCGTACTTGGAGCCGAACCGGCGGCTCTCCGGCGAGATACCCGCCTGGAACAATAATGGTCGTTCACCCTCATAGCGCCCCGTCAGCTGAAGAACGCCTTTCGAGCTGTAGTACTTTCCCTTGTAGTCAATCGGATGGGTTAGCGCCGGATCGATGTACACGTCATTTTCCTTGTCGGCGGTGATCGCGTTCTTCGGGAGTGAGTCCCACAGCGCGGTTACAATTTCAACGGACTCTGCCGCTTTCGCATATCGCTCATCGCGGTCTAGCTTTGCCTCGGGGGGTAAGCCCAGCGCCTCCAGCATGTAGTCGTCTTGGCTAGTAACGATGTTCCAGCCGGCCCGACCCTTACTCACGTGTTGGAGAGTCGCGATGGAGCGCGCCACAAGGTAAGGATGCCCTTGGAGCGATTGGGCGGTCGAGATTAGACCCAGGTGCTTGGTGTGCATCGCAATGGCGGCAAGGGTAACGACAGGGTCTAGACCCCGTCTCGGTTTGCGAAGAAAACTTTTGCCAAGTGCTGCCGGGGTATCGGGAAGGAAGATGCCGTCGAACTTGGCCTCCTCGGCGAGTTTCGCGTACCTAATCTGGTGATCGATGTCATCGACGAGCGTAGTGGGGTCGTCGAACGTCTTCCAGCCCGCGTCATGTCTGCCAGAGGTGTGGAAAATCAGGTTCAGACGAATCTGCTTTTTCATACTGAAAGGCCTCCTGGGCGGCGGGTTGTCTTGCCACTTCGCGCCTTGACAAGTTTATTGGCATAGGTGCTCCCGCTCCCGAATCAACGCCCTACGTAAGTTATCCACTTTTTTCGTCTTCATCTGACGAACAGATTAATTTATTAGTGAATAGAGGTATGAAAAGTAAATTAGTCAATTTCAAATCAGACAGCGGCTCTGCCACAGCGGAGTACGCAATTGCCACCATGGCTGCGGTTGGCTTCGCCGGTCTGCTGGTGGTAATCATGAGAAGCGACGAAGTGAAGGCCCTGCTTTACGATCTGGTCATGAAGGCGCTAACCGTTGCCACTCCGTAGCGAACGCGGAAGCGTAACGGCCGAGTTGGCAATTGCCATGCCGGCGGTTTTACTAACCCTCACCTTTGCCGTCCAGGCGCTTGCAGTTCAAACGAATCGAATCGAATTGATCTATAGCGCCGCTCAACTTTCCAGAGCTGCGGCTAGGGGTGAAGCCGTGCCCAACGCGAAGGTCGAGGGGAATTTAGTGTGCGTTCAACTAGAACTCTCCGAGCCTTTTCCGATAGCCGAAAAACAATGCGCACGTCAGCTCGGTTCGTAGACGAACGAGGAGCGGGAGTGGTCATAGCGCTTGGCTTGATGACCGCGCTAGTCGGTTTATCGCTGGCCCTGTTTTCAGCCTCGAACCGGTATCTGCAGCAGGCTCGACTAAATGCGCTCGCGGAAAATGCAAGCATCGCAGCTGCGGATGCACTTCGAGGATTGGTCGCGGGCGCACCTTGCGATGTCGCCAGGAAAGTTGCTGTGTCGGGGGAGTGTCGCATAGTTTCCTGTTCAATCATTGGAACCGATTTACTGATAAAACTTGAGAGAGATGGTTTGGTGGCCAAGGCGAGAGCCGGGGCACCCGAATCTGAACAAAGTTGACGCTTCTTGCTTAACCGACAAAACCTGACGTATTGTCTAAGCGGTGGGTAAGAAGAATTGGCTTCTTATATGTTGTATCAGCCGCGGTAGTAAGGAAAATCTTTGACCAACAGTCAAAAACTAGTCATTGTCGAGTCTCCGGCAAAGGCAAAAACAATCTCCAAGTACCTTGGAGATAACTTCACCGTTCTGGCATCGGTTGGGCACATTCGAGAATTAGTCGAACCGAAAAACGTTCCGAAGGAACTAAAAAAGACTTCAATCGGAAAATTTGCCGTTGACGTTGATAACGGATTTACCCCCTACTACGGCATTACTGCCGGCAAAGCCAAGACCATCGCAGATTTGAAAGCGGCCCTCAAGGGAGCCGACGAGCTGTATCTCGCAACCGATGAAGACCGTGAGGGAGAAGCCATTGCCTGGCACCTGCTCGAAGTGTTGAAGCCAAAGGTTCCGGTCAAAAGAATGGTCTTCCACGAAATTACGAAGGAAGCGATTCAGGGAGCACTCGAGCACACCCGAGCTCTAGACACCGACCTGGTTGAAGCGCAAGAGACCCGTCGAATTGTAGACCGACTTTACGGTTACGAGATCTCGCCAGTTCTGTGGCGCAAGATTAACCGAGGTTTGAGCGCCGGCCGCGTTCAGTCTCCCGCCGTTCGCCTAGTTGTTGAGCGTGAGCGTGAGCGAATGGCTTTCGTCTCCGCTTCCTACTTCGATGTAAAGGCGTCTTTTGATCCAAACACTTCGGGCGAACCAGTCTTTGAGGCAAAACTTCAGAGTGTAGACGGCAAGAGAATTGCCACCGGCGAAAACTTCGACGATAAGGGCCAACTCAGCGGGAACGTAACTCTTCTCGATTCGGCCGCGGCGGAAGCCCTAGCTGCTGCTGTGGGAGTCTCTGGCGTTGATATCGAGGTTGTATCAGTTGAATCGAAACCATCAACTCGTCGACCGGCGGCACCGTTTACAACTTCCACTTTGCAGCAGGAGGCGTCGCGCAAGTTACGCATGAGCGCCAAGCAAACGATGGACACCGCACAGGGTTTGTATCAGGAGGGATACATCACCTACATGCGTACCGACTCACCAACCCTTTCGGGTCAGGCCATCAGTGCCGCTCGCTCACAGACAACGAAGATGTTTGGTGCCGAATACGTCTCTGATGCACCTCGGGTTTACACGGGCAAGTCTAAAAATGCTCAAGAGGCACACGAGGCTATTCGCCCAGCCGGTGAGGTTTTCAAAACCCCAGCGGAACTTTCCACACTGCTCCACGGTCGTGCCTACGATCTTTACGAGCTGATCTGGAAGCGCACTGTTGCCTCTCAGATGCAGGATGCCAAGGTTTCCACAACCACCGCAAAGATCAAGGCGGGTCCGCTTAGCGACGGCCGCAATGCCGAGTTCACGGCCAGTGGAACCGTAGTTACTTTCCGCGGATTCTTGGCTGCCTACGAAGAGAGCCAAGACGAAGCGCGAAACCAGGACGAGACGGCGGAATCTAAGCTTCCTAACCTGAGCGTTGGTCAGAAGCTAACTCTGGTTGAAGTAAACGCCAAAGACCACCAAACTAGCCCGCCGCCAAGATACACCGAAGCGTCTTTGGTGAAGGCTCTGGAAGAAGACGGCATCGGACGCCCTTCTACCTACGCGAGCATCATGTCTAACATCACCAACAAGGGTTACGTAACTAAACGTGGCCAAGCTTTGGTTCCCGAGTGGATCGCCTTCACCGTTATTCGCTTCCTCGAAGAGAACTTTGGCAAAATGCTCGACTACAAGTTCACGGCTTCGATGGAAGAAGACCTAGACCAAATAGCCGACGGCAAGTTAGATGCCAAGGAATGGCTAAAGCATTTTTATTTCGGCGGAGACGACCTGGTTGGCCTAAAAGACACAGCCGAGAACATCTTGGATCAAGATCCTCGTGCCATCAACTCTTATCCAATTACCGATGCGATTACCCTGCGAACCGGTCAGTACGGGCCTTATCTTGAGATTTTCGAAGCGCCCGGAAGTGAAGGAGCCGACCCTGAGACCGGTCGACGCATCGTCAACATTCCAGAAGAACTGGCTCCCGATGAGCTAACCGCAGCCAGAGCCCAAGAATTAGTAGATGCTCCGGTGATAACAGACCGAGTTCTCGGCGTTGACCCTGAAACCGGCTTTGAAATTCTTTTCAAAGACGGACGTTACGGCCCATACGTGGTCCTGAACGATCCGGAAGCAGCCAAGCCAAAAACCGGTTCTCTCTTCAAGTCGATGAGCCCTGCCTCTATCGATCTGGAAACGGCACTTCGATTGCTGGCACTGCCGAGAGTGGTTGGCGTAGATCCAGAATCAGGAAACTCGATCACTGCACAGAATGGGAAATTTGGGGCCTACCTGAAAAAGGGAACCGATTCGCGTTCACTTACCAGTGAGGAACAAATCTTCGAGATTGATCTTCCTGGTGCTCTAGAGCTATACGCGCAGCCAAAATACGGCGGACGTCGAACCGCCTCTACTCCGCTTCGCGAGTTTGGCGAAGACCCGTCCTCTGGCGGACCGGTCGTAGCGAAGACGGGACAATTCGGCCCTTACGTAAGCGATGGATTCGTCAACGCAACCGTTCCCAAAGACGACAGCATTGAAGATATGTCTCCAGACCGAGCGTTCGAACTTCTAATGGCCCGCCGTGAAAAACTCGGACTTGAGCCTGGGCAAGCACCTGCCAAGTCGAGCTCCAGAGGTGCTCGCAAAACCACCAAACGTGTGGTGAAAGCAAAGGGTAAAAAGTAATGTTCATTTCGTTTGAAGGAATCGACGGGGTTGGAAAATCAACCCAGATTCGTTTTGTCGAAGATTACCTGCGAGATCAGGGCAAGTTGGTTTTGACCACTTTTGAACCCGGCGGAACGGATTTGGGTCAAGAAATCCGAAATCTGCTGTTACATCGCAAAGGTGATGTTGCTCCGCGTTCGGAGGCTCTGCTCTACGCTGCCGACCGAGCCCATCACGTTGCGACAAAAATCAGACCGGCGCTGGCGTCTGGTCAGGTGGTCATCACAGACCGATACCTAGACTCATCGGTGGCCTACCAAGGAGCCGGGCGAAAGCTTTCCGCAGAGGAAGTGCGCAACATCTCACTCTGGGCAGTGGATGGTTTACTGCCGGATCTCACCATTTTGCTAGACCTAGATGCCGCTAAGGCTCGCGAACGTCGCCATAAAACCGGTCAGGAAGAAGACCGACTCGAACGAGAGCAGTTAGATTTCTTCGAGGCCGTTAGGGCAGAGTATTTGAAACTGAGTTCTGCCGAGCCCAATCGGTTCTTGGTCATCAATGCCGAAATGTCGCCGGAAGAAATTTTTGGGCAGATTCGTCCCAAGTTAGATGAGCTACTGGGTAGATGACCCGAGACTTTTGGTATGAGTTAGCCGGTCAACCAGAGGCCGTGGCTCAGATACGTCGTGCCGTAGCCGAGAGAGACGTGGGTGTTTTCCATTCTTGGCTAATTACCGGACCACCGGGATCTGGTCGTTCGGTGTTAGCGCAAAGCTTTGCAGCAGCCCTTCAATGCCCCGAACAGGGATGTGGCACTTGCCACTCTTGCATTCTCGCGAAAGCCGGAACACACCCAGACATCACGGTCTTGGCTACTGAAAAAGTGCAGATCGCTATAGCCGAGGTTCGAGATTTGGTGTCGGCTTCGTCTTTCGGTTCATCGAGCGGAAGTTTTCGAATCATGATTATCGAAGACGCCGACCGAATGGCCCCCACGGCAGCAAACGTGCTGCTCAAGGCTTTGGAAGAGCCACCGGAGAACACTATTTGGATTCTTTGTGCACCTTCGGAAGTCGACATGCTTCCAACTATCAGATCTCGAGTTCGCAAGGTAATTCTCAAAGTGCCCAGCGTTGAAGACGTTGCCAAACTGCTGGTCGAGCGCGATGGCATTGAACCCGCACTGGCGGTTTCGGTCGCGGCCGAAGCTCAGAGCCACATCGGCATGGCACGCCGGCTTGCCACTAGCAAAGAGGCTCGAGACCGTCGACACGAATATCTGGCCGCGGCTCTCAATATTTTCAATGTGACCGATGCTGTGAGAACCTCAGAAACTTGGTTGGACTTAGCCAAGAAGGATGCTCTGGCGCTAACCAAGGAGCGCGACGAAGAAGAGCGCCAGACGCTGTTACACAGTTTGGGCCTCGCCCCAACCGATACGGTTCCGCCACAGTATCGAACTGACTTCAAAAACCTCGAAGAGGGTCAGAAACGTCGGGCCACCAGGAGTCTTCGCGATGGCCTTGATCGTATTTTGGTGGATCTCTTGGCCCTATTCCGAGATGTGCTCACGGTTCAGCTGGCGGCAGCCGTAGAACTGGTAAACAGAGATCTTGAACCGAAGATTCGCGAGGTGGCCGCGGGTTTCAGGCCAGAGGAGACAATTCGAATCATCGACTCGATTGAAACTTCTCGCGAGAGAATTGACCGCAATGTGCGAGATATTTATGTAATGGACTCGCTTGCCGCCACTATGAGAAGAAGTGTTTGATGAAGAAACTCTTGGCATTCATTGTTGCGTTCAGCCTGGCTGCTACTCTTACCGGCTGCACAACAGCGGCTAAACCAGACGACCTCTTATCTCAGAAACCTTCTTGGACGCTTTGCGAAAACAGTGTCTTCCAGTGCGCGACCGTGACCGTTCCTGTCGATTGGGACGAACCGGACGGAGAAACATTCCAGCTGTCCCTAATTCGCAAATTCACCAACAAGGCGATTGGTTCACTCGTTTTGAACCCCGGTGGCCCGGGCTCGTCCGGTGTCGATTTCCTGACCAACAATTGGGAATACATCGGCACTCCCGAGTTGAGAAAGGCATACACTTTTGTGTCTTTCGACCCACGCGGTGTTAGCCGAAGCGCCGGGGTAACCTGTCTTGATTCCAAAGGCACAGACGACCTTCTCTACGGCTCGAACGATGCTGAAATAGGCAGTGAAAAGGAACTCAAACTGCTTCGCGAAGATCTTAAAAAGTTCGTCGATGCCTGTAAGAAAAATACCGGCGCGGTTCTGGGAGAAATAGACACCGTTAGCGCCGCCAAAGACCTAGACGTTATCCGAGCAGCTCTGGGTGAAACCAAACTGGACTACCTCGGTTTCAGTTACGGCACGTTCCTGGGCACAACCTACGCCGCTCTATTCCCTGACAAGGTTGGTCGTTTTGTTCTAGATGGAGCGGTTGACCCGAGAGTTTCGGATTCTCAGCAAAGCATCAATCAGCTTGCCGGATTCGACCTGGCACTGAACAACTATCTGTCCGACTGCGTCAAAAACGTTGTCGACTGCCCATTTAGAGACGGTTTGGCCAGCGCAAAAACCAAGGTCAAGCAGTTCCTGCGAAGCATGGAAACCAAGATAATGAAAACAACCTCTGAGCGCGAACTAACACTTTCGTCGGCAACTACCGGGCTAATTTTGGCGCTCTACTCGGATACCTACTGGCCTTACCTAACCCAGGCATTCTCAGAGGCTTTTGACGGAGACGGCTCGATGTTCATTCGCCTAGCCGATATCTACAACGACCGCCAGGAAGACGGCAGTTACAGCGGCAACAGCCTCGAAGCGAACATCTCAATCAACTGCCTAGATTCAAGGGCATCGGCGAAACCCGCGGACATGGCAAAGCAGAACCAGCTCCTGCTGGAGGTTTCTCCGATTCTCGGACG
>Ga0315908_10003353_pt1 | contig 11593 bp, 4 predicted proteins | sample LakEriMetagenome_12_FD_203520 | JGI IMG/M metagenome (GOLD analysis project Ga0315908, IMG submission 203520) | Freshwater fungal communities from buoy surface, Lake Erie, Ohio, United States - Buoy 4 MA124 | ecosystem: Environmental > Aquatic > Freshwater > Lake > Lake biofilm | place: USA...
AAGAAATCCAGACTGCTCCAGGCAGTAAACTAAGACAATACATAGATGAAATTAATAATTTATATCCATAAGAAATAGTTTAATATTATTCTCCAGATTATGCTAATACTTTATTAAAGAAACTGGATGATTATAATGAATGATCTATATTCTATATATATAATGAAAATATCAATAAGTTATATAATTTTATATTTTTTAGATGGATTTCGATATCGAAAATCTTGAAGACCAAAAAAGGTAAAAAGATAGTCGAGTCACTAAAGTTCTAAACAAAAATCTAGAATAATATTAATATCCCAGATATGACGAATATAAATCTATGGTGGGGTTTAGCAATATGAATTATTCAAGAGTTTTATAAAATACTAATGATATTTAATATATGAAAAATTAAAGGAATAATATTGATGATAGTTTAAATAAAATGTATCAGTATAAATTCAATAGTAATTTCTATGAAGAAACTCAAATTAAAAAGCCATTTTAATAAGCTCTCATTAATAATAGGAATCAAGAATAACAGTTGGAAAATGATTATGTTTAGATTAAAGACAATTCTGATATTTACAATAAGAACATCAAGGATAAATCAAAATTTCTATTGCAAAATAGTTCCCTAGATTATAAATTATAATAGACTAAAGATCAACAAGAATATTATGAAAAGTTCAGTTAGTTCAAACCAGTAAATTCATAAATAAAAGAATTGAATTTTGAATAAGAAATAATCCCTTCTGTAGATACAATTAATTATACTCTAATTAATTAAAATGAAGAAGAAAAACACTTGAAAAGTTTAAATAACAAAATAATTACAGAATGTTCTTTATAACAAATATTAAATATGGAATTAGTGGAATTAAATTTATAAAATCACACATGGATTCCAATGAATTTGATCAGTAAAATAGGATTTCTAGCTAAAAATATTCAAAAATTAAACTTAAGTGGATTATTGATAAATGACGATATTTTATTAGAATTAACATCAAGTTGCAATAAATTGGCATATTTGGATATTAGTTTATGTTAAAAACTGACTGAAAAAGGAGTGTGTTAATCTTTAAATAATTTAGCTGATAAACTGGTATTAATTAATGGTTATGGAAATTCACTAAGTTTTACTAATAATAGTTTGGAACCATTATCCAAATGTTCAAAGTTATAATACCTTAATTTAGGCTATTGCAATTCTTTAGATAAATCTAACAAAATTCAGCTTAAAAATTATCTTTTGGAAAGCAAATGTTCTCTCATTAGTATTGAGTTATCCAGATGTGCTTCTATTGAAATTAGTGATATTGCTGATGTAATTGGTGAAAATCATAAGACTTTGGAAATTATTGATGTTTCTTATATTTAAGGAGTAATTTATTATTTCTTATTTTTAGAATGATCTCAATAAGTTACTCATGAAGGAAGTTTAGAAGTGTCAAAATCTTATTGAGTTTGATATAACTGGTTGCTTTTAAATATCAGATGAATAGTTTTAATTAATTTTATAAAGTAAATAATTTATATCATACATAATTATAATAATAATATTAAAAAATAATATTAATTAAAAAAATTATTAATAATAATAATATTAAAAATAATTTATAGATGAAAGAAGAGGGTTATTATATTTGAATTTATGTGGAGTAAAAGATATATCTGAATAATCATTATTAAAGTTGTGCGGATTGTTTCCTAATTTAAAATACTTAAATTGCAATGGGTTAACAAAATTAGGAGACCAATGTTTGATTTAAATAAGCAAAATAGCTACAAAATTATAAATACTTAATATTAATAATACTCCTAATGTGACTCCAGAATGTATTAAGGAAATTCAAGAAAATAGAAATATTAATCAAATACAAATTCAAATATTTAAAAACCATCACAAAAATGTAGATCCTAAATTTAATGGACTACTTATGCCATTTATAAGCATTGCAAAATAAAATGCTCTTATCAAAGTTAAAAAGAAAAAGAAAAAAAAATGATTAACTTATTATTAAAAATTTATCAAAATATTTTGAATTTGATTATATAATAATAAAAATTATTATAATAAAAAAGTATTAGCAAAATAATAAAAAATATATAAATAATATATAATTAACAATAATTAAAAGATAGATGAAAAAGAAAATAATAATACTAATATAGTTTCTAATATTGATAGTAAAAAATATGAAAAATGAAAAAATAGAATAAGATAAATCATTAAGAGTAATGACATTATTGGACACAAGTAATATAGCGTAAAAGAAAATAATTCCAAGAAAATAAGAAAAATCAGATTAATTGCAATAAGAATAAAAAAGGAGACTCTTGAATTTTTTTTTATTAAATGAAATCGACAATAACTGTTTAGCATTAACTCAAATGTAAGACATTGATTACTTAAATTTATAAGATTATTTAATGGATTATTCTTCAAAAAAGCAGAAATGTGAAAAACCAATATGAATAGAAGTAAATACAATAAAAGATTCATAACTTAAAAACTGTCTAAATATAAGCACTCAGTTCAAAGTAAATCATCAGCCTATTCAAGGCCAACAATTTTTAGGCTCATCATAATACACTAATACCGAATAAATAGAAAAAGACATTATGCTAAATGTTACAGGTAACTTAGAATAATGGTTAAAACAGAAAAACAACTAAATAATATAATTCAGTAGCGATTTGAAGTTTGATATCAGCGAGGCAATTGATAAAAAAATAGGACTTTATAGTTAATTGAAGATTTAATAGATGATATCTCCTGCAAATGATTAGGAATAATTATAGATTGAGAATAAAGAATATAAATAAAGTATGGATGTGACGGTTCAGCCAAATGAGTGTTTGAAATTGGAAGTTAAGGTTAATACTTTGTAGTTTGATACATAGTACGAAGTTCAAGAGTATTTGTAGGGATATTTTACAGCAGTTTGGTCATAACCTTGTAATAATAGCACTAAGTGGGACATTCTTATTGAAGATGATTTTGATTTTGGATTGAGGAGTAGGAATCTTACTGGTTAAGTTAGTGCTTTTATTGGTACTGATGCTATTTAGAATATTAATGTTTGTTGATTTTTATTACTTAATTAAAACATCTTTATTATTTATTGTTTATATTATTATTATATTTATTATTATTATCTTTATTATTATTAATTCATTTTTATTATTATATTATATTTCATTCTTTTAATTTTTAATATAGTCTTTGTGTCTCTTCTCTTAGTTGTTAAAGTTGATCCTTTTAGAGTTTGTTTTACTCTTTGTAGTATTTTATCAACTTTACGATAGAGTTTCCATCTATTGTTTGAAATTCGTAACTATAATTTAGATCTTACACTTAATTATAAAGACTGACTAAAATATCTTCTTTAAAACTCTATTAATTTTATGATTTATTTATTTTTAGTTACTTTATATCTTTATTCTAAATCCTAATTTGCGTTTTGTTCATTTCCATTAATTCAATCTTGCATTTACTATTAATTATTCATATTTATAATTAATTTTTACTTTGTTTTATTCTATTTATTCTTTTAATTAATGATATAGATCCAATATTTTTTAATCTTATCCACTGCTTTTTTCTTTTAATTATTTTATTTATTCTTGTTTTTCTTAAAGTTATTTATCTAACTCTTAATTTTATTATATTTAATCTTTGAGTTGATTATAAAAATCTTTATTTTTATCTTCTTATGATAATAATTTTTAATTAAGCTCTTTTATTTTTTATTCTGATTCTTCTTATTTAACAATAAATTATTTATTATCTTATTGCAAAACTTAAAACTGTTATTAATCTTACAATAGTTTTTCAATAATATTTTTTTATTTTTTATTCTATTCTTCATACTAAATAGATTATTTTTCTAAATTAGTATTTATCAATTTGATTTCTTTGATTTGAGCGTTAAATTCAATTTACTATTAATTTTTTTCGTTGGTAATTTTTGATAAATTATCTTTTAAGAGATTATTAGTATCTTACAATAAAGTGATTTGAGAATTCAGCTATTCAATTTTTTATTAATAATGACTTAGATTACTAGCAATAGATTTATTATTAAGCGTTATTTAAGCTTCTTTTGTTTCTAACAAATTATTGAGCTCTTAAATCTAAAGACTAACTTATTTTTCTGTATTTTTTTATTTTATATAATTTTCTTGTTACAGCTCATCAAGCTAACTTACCAATTTATTTACATAATCTTAAGAATAGTAATTACAAGTTGCAGCCTTTTAATTAAAAATAAACTAAGTGTCAATATTCATAGATTATAATTTCTTAGTAATATAATCAATTAATTCTTTGTATTAATGAATTATCTATTACAATTCTTGGATCTGACTCATCAGTTCTTCTCTATTCATTTTTTAAAATTTGAATCCCAATTAATCCAAATCGTTTATTACATCATTGATATAACCATCTTATTTCTATTGCACTTATGTTTTTTTTTCATTTTCTATTATATTCGTATTATTTAAATCATTTGAACCAGTTGATAGTTTACGAGTACTCATTCTATTAAATTTAAAAGTTGAGTTATCTTCTTCTTATTCTTCTTTGCTTATTATATTTTAAGCCATATCTTATAAATCTTTTATCTTTTGTTGAACTTAATCAAAATTATTAACTACTTCATTATAATTATTGAAGTGAGAAGTTAATATGCTGTTATTCATATTTATGCTGATATTTAAAAATTAATCCTCATCTTATCTTTCATTCATTATTGGTGATTTTTCTTTTTAAATTGAATTTATGCCTTTAAATAGATTAGGATTCTCTTCAATGTATTTACTATTTGATAATTATCGATCATACACTAATGATGTATTTAAATTATCTTAGGACAAATCTTACATTTTATATTTATTTTGTATTTAAGATTAAATTATATCAATATAATTAACATTATTGAAATTTATTAATATAATTGGTCATTTGTGATAATTATTATTATTTTAAAATGTATTTATAAATTATAATTTATAATTATAACTACTAAAAATACATTTATAATGAAGTAAAATATAATAAAAATAGTATATTTTAATTTTTATTGTAAAATAAATGATGTAAAAAATAATAAAATATAAAAACCTAACATAATTAATTTAATAAAATATTTATTATAAAAACAAAAAATTTTTCATTAGAATTAAAAAATAATAAATTTATTTTTTTATTTTAAAATACAGATTTTAAACATAAAAAAATTCTACTCAAAATAAAATAAAATTATATTATTATAATTTTATAATAAAATCATATAATAAATTTATAGATTATTTAATTAAGTAATTATAATGAATAAGATTTAATTTCTAAATAAGAATTAATATAAAAAGAAAAATATGAAATAGATTTTTTATTTAAAAATTATTAGATCATATAAATTAATTTATTTTATCTTATGAAATTGAAAAGATAAAATGATTATTACTAAATGAAAAAAATATTTAATTATTTAGAAGTAGAAGATTTTCAAAAATCGATATAATAAATTTTTAATAAAGTAAATAACTTGCAAAATAAAATTTATCCTTTTTATAAAAAAAATAATTAGAATTTAAATGTTATAAATAAGAAACAGATTTAATTAATCTAAGAATAATTTAATAAAAATTATTTTTTTTTTTGATAAATATGAATCATTCATGATTATTTAAATATCTTTATTTATTGTTATATATATCTATACTTTTATCATTAATTATTCACAATTACTAAAATTATTGAAAATTTATGTTTATTATATTTTTAAAATAGTTTATGTTTATTATCATAAATATATTAATTATTTAAATTTAATATGTCAAATAATTTAAATATTCCATAAGATTAAAATATACTACTACAATTATTTTAAAAATCAGAATAACGAAATTAATATTTAAAAGAAATCTGTTTTGAGATAAAATAAGTAAAATAATAATTATAATAAAAGTAATACGAAGATTAACTATAAAAAAACAATAATATTTAAATAATAAATGAAGAATTAAAAAATAAAAACTAATATCTTTTAGAACAGAATTAAAAAAATGAATTGATAATTGAAAAATAAGAAAAACAGATATACAATTTAAGAATTTAAGTAGAACAATTAAACAAGTTATTTTAAAATATAAATTGTATTAATTATAATATAAATTAATAGAAAAAGGAGAATACACAAGTTTATTAGAGTACTGTAAGTAATTAAATAATAACTCAAATCAACAAGAATTTTAATAATTAAAACGTAATTAAAGTAAATCTATAATTTCAAATAAGGGTGATTTATAAAAAGAATACTAATAACTTGTTTTATAAAACCAAAACAGTTTAAATCGCAAAAAATCTGTAATGTTTGAACCAAAACATTTAGAAAAAATGTCAAAAGTAATAGTTGCAAACCAATATCAATAGAAATTAGATTCGATAAGGAAAGAAACGTTAATGAGTAATAATGAAATAGAAGAAATAACTTATGATAATATCTAATAAAAATAAAAAATAGTATTTTATCCAAAGGAACCAAGCAAAGAATTAATTTTTTAATCCAATGATAATATAACAGAAACATCAAACCAAATGTTGTTATTCGAATAATTTATGGTGATTGGCATTTCTAAATAGGATTTGTAATAATTTAGTTTGTAGTTGTCTTCGAATCCTAACTATAATTTAGATCAGACTATTCTATTGGCCCCCAAGGTATTATTTAACTATCCTAACAAAACTGAAGAGTATTAAATAATAATAATTTTATGAATTAATTAAAATAAAATAATAATGTTAAATATTTTATAGAAATGCGTGGTAATCAGTGATCCATGATTTTGCATTTCCATTTGGATGCTAAGTGAAAAAAATAGATTGGGGCAAAGAAGCTGACAAAGTATTCAACCAAATATTCCAATCTGACATTTCATCACATAATAAAGACTGTTTCATATTTATTATAAAAAATGAAGAATCTTATTCATTGAATAACTCTTAAATAGACACACATTAGGTATATCATGCTACAAATCCAAATAAAGTATTATATGCTATTTGTATGCTGACTAATGATTTTTATGCATTAAATTGTGAACATTATTTTTAGAATAAGAAGTGTCAATGTGATAAGTAGTTTTGGGAAGTGCAAAAGATTTATTGCTTTTTAACCAAGTATCCTTTCATTAAGTTTTTCTTTGATGTTATATTGTAGTTGTTGTCTTTTCTTAGGAAAAACAGATTTTAAAAATATACTAATAATATAACTGAGGATATGGGCATACTTTAGCACATAGATAGCGATTATCTTCATCAAGTATAGTTATTATCATATTATCATATTATCAAATTATCATATTATCAAATTATCATATTATCAAATTATCATATTATCATATTATCATATTATCATATTATCATATTATCAAATTATCATATTATCATATTATCATATTATCACATTATCATATTATCATATTATCAAATTATCATATTATCATATTATCATATTATCATATTATCATATTATCATATTATTTTATAATTATATAATAATATCATTATAAATTTAATTATATGAATATATTACTATAAAATAATATTATAGAGTTTGGTGGAATCGATATAGTTTCTAAAATCAGCTCTTATGATTAAAAATATATAATTTGAACAAACCTTAAAAATAATATTAGATAAATAAGAAATAAAATTTACAATTCCGCCATAATCTTCAGCCTTCATGTAAGAATCTTTATGGTCCTCTTCATTAACATTCTCAAATATTTGTTTAGATGATTTATATTTAATTTACACATCTATATTACTTGAAAATTCAGTTATCTTCCTCTCATCTAACCTTTGTCTTCTTACTTCAACCATGTAAATATCCTTTATCAATTTAGACTCACTCTTTCCTCTTTGTTATATCCATTTAGATGGCCTCATCCTATTATTCTAAATCTACCTGAAAAATTGTTTGAATTATTAGAGAGTCCTGTTACTATTATTATGGGTATTAATAAAGGAATTGATTATTTAAGGGATCATAATCTTATTGATAATAATCCACATCTTATATTTGTCTGTCTTGATGATCATTATCTTTTTCATCATAATAAAGATAATCTTAACAGCATTTTGGCTAATATCCCTGATTTTAAAAATTTAAAAAACAATTTAAGGAATTTTTATAATTTGTTGAATAGGAATAAATCCTTGAATTTTAATCATGAAAGGGAAAAGCATAAGAATTTTTAGTCTAATTTAATTTATAATCCTACTAATGAAGAGTCAATAGCCTGTGTTAAAATTATTTAGCTTTTCAAAGAAGCTCTATATGAAAATATTGTTGATATTATTCCAAAATAATACAATTAAAAAATAAATATGATTTCCATACAAGAGACAGTCCTTAAGAATTCTAAAGCTAATAATTATCAATTTATGAAAGAATTCGTTCAAACTTAACTTTTTACTTATTTTGTTTCTAATGATTGTTTTTAACTCTATAAAAATTAACAACAGCTAAATTACACATGATTAAACAATTAAATATTTTATTAATAAATAATTATACTAAATAATTGAATAATAATATTAGATAATAAATAATAATAATAAAAATATTAGAGGCTAAATAATAATAAAAATATTAGATGCTAAATAATAATAATAATATTAGTTAATAAATAATAATAATAATATCAGATAATAAATAATAATAATAATAATATTAGTTAATAAATAATAAAAATATTAGATGATAAATAATAATAATAATAATATTAGATAATTCTATAATAATCATTAATTTAACAATTAAAAATTTCCATTAGTTTACCAAGCAGCAATAGGGGTGATCTAGAATTGTGCCAACTTAATATTGAAGAGTTTCAAGAGTTTGCATTATTCGGGATTAAGTGGTTTGTCTTTTTGGGCGAGTGTGAAATTGGCATTGAGGATAATTTAAGTATTAACCAAAGAAGTATTAAGTCCTAGTTTCCTAAGATAAGGTTCGATAGAATGAGACATTTCAATTATATTGTCTTTCTCTAGAATTATTGTACGATTTGCTATTTGTCCGGCTTGTGCAAACTCTTCCTCTTTGAAATCTTAAAGCAGTTTTTATACTTCTTTTATTTATTTATTTGTAAATAAAAGACCTTTTTCCCCTACTATTAATTCAGATATCATGTGAATATTCTTTTTTTATTCCTCATCTATGCTTCGGCCTAGTGCAATCTAGATTACTTTGTTTTTTCCCATCATGAATCTAGTATTATTAACATTATTTTTATTATTCTTATTTTTTTATTATCTTTATTTTTTATTTATCTTTTAATATAATTTTTCTATATATTTGGAGATTTATTGATATTATTATTTTTTTTATGATTATCATAAAATTTATTTATTACTTTGAATCTTTTTTCCATTCATCTTATAATTTTCTCATCAAAACAGTTCTCATATTGTCAAATTTATACACTATAACATTTTTATAATTTTCTAAACAACCTCTAACTTTTTATATTAATTATTCTTTTCCACTCCTCTCTTTTTTCTTTGTTTTTGTCAATGATATCTATTTGCTTCTTTTACTTACAGGCATTATAATACAATATATATTTTTATTAATATTTTTATATAATATATTAAAAATTAAAACTATACATGATAATTATTGATTTGAAATAAAATTAAAATTTAAAAAATAATTAAAATGATTCATAATAATAATAATAATAATAAAATTAAAAATAATTAAAAAAGCTAAATAGTTTTAAATTTAATCTAATTAGTCTTACAATAATATTCACATTCAATATAGGTTTTGCGACAATATTAATAATTTATAATTTAAATTAAAATATAATTTTATATATATTAAATACTTAATTTTCTATTAATTTTATACTTATTTTCCTATTTTTATTTATTTTTAAGAATTAAAGTGCTGAATATTTAAAGTAATTTATATTTTTAATAAATTCAAATTTAATAATAAATTTTAGATTTATAAAAGATCAAGAAGATATAATATTATTAAAAAAAAATTAGTAAGCAAATAAAATATAATAAATTTAGAATGAAAAACCGATTTTATAATAGCAAGCTGAAATGATACAATTAAATATAATTAATTTTGAAAAAGATAGTCTTTAATAATAATGTTTAGATAAATTATCATGGGAATTTGAATAACAAGCCCCTAAAATAGATTAAAATAAAAGATAATAAATAATAGAAACAATAAAATCATATATACAGAAATATTTTTAATTAAGTTTGGGAAATCTAACATTTTAAGAAATTCTGATAGCTTAAAAATAATTTGATGTATATAAAATCTATATTGATAGATTTTTGTTAAAAATTAAATTAGCGGATGAAATTAAAATAAAAAGATATGAATATAATGATGTATTAGAAGAGGAAAATTCAGATCAAGAGTAATTTAATGAATAAATAGTAGGAGATTATAAACCGAGAATTACTAATTAAAAGTCAATTGTTTATATGTAATATGTCTACAGAAATAAAAAAGAGAATTTGGAATAAATTACTTCTTGCTCAATTTGTTTATTAGATTTTAAAAAATATTAAACTTGTACCATATTACATTGCATGCATTTATTTCATAATAAATGTATTTAAAAATGGTTAAATAAATAAAATAAATGCCCATTATGTAAAAGAACGATCTATAAATAAAATTTATATTGAGCTAATATTTTGATTTTATATATATTTAATTTTCTATTATTCTTTTTATTTTATTTTTACTAATTAGTTTTTATATAAAATATAAATTGAACCATTTAATCTTTATTAAAAAACTTATGGATAAAACTTAAGAACTATTTAAATCTTAATAATTCATTAAATAAAACTAAGAAAATAATTAACAATAATTAAAAAATTCGTAAAGTTTAAATATCATTAAATTTGAAAGCATTAGTGCATGCAACTTATTATCAGATTCAGATTCTTAATAAGTCTTTGATTATAACAAAGAATAAAACAAAAAAAATAATATTGATAAAAGCTATAATTTAGATAGTCTATTATTAAATGTTAATAGATTAAAATTAAGCTAATAACAAGAATTATATGAAGAATTATAAAGTTAAATTAACAATAACGATAAAATCATAAAAGATTTAGACATTAAAATATACTAATTTATTCAATAAATAAAAGACTGTAATAATGAAGAAATGATTTAATAATAAATTGAGTTTTTAAAATTTGAAAATGATAAGTTAAAACAAAAAATAGAAACTAGTGAAACTTTATCGATTGAATAAGACTTAATTGAAATAAAAGATTTGCAATAAAGAAAAGCTACTATCATAAATGAAAAATAAGAATTAAGAAATACAAATATTCACTAATCAATGTAAAATTTAATAAAAATACTGTAGATAAATTAAAGATTTCGAAGAATAGTTTTAATAGAAATTTTTAGAACGAAAAGACTAATTAAACAAAGAAAATGAAAAACTATAAAAAGAATACGAAAAACAAGTATAAGAATTAGAAAAGAAAGATAAAGAGATTTTAAATCTAGAAGAAAGAATTAGAAAATAA
>Ga0315908_10003354_pt1 | contig 11592 bp, 11 predicted proteins | sample LakEriMetagenome_12_FD_203520 | JGI IMG/M metagenome (GOLD analysis project Ga0315908, IMG submission 203520) | Freshwater fungal communities from buoy surface, Lake Erie, Ohio, United States - Buoy 4 MA124 | ecosystem: Environmental > Aquatic > Freshwater > Lake > Lake biofilm | place: USA...
AGCTTTGAAGCCACCCAATTGGGCTTATCCCACTTTCATCTAACACCAAACGGGGAGTAGTGCTCCATAAGGCCAGTCCGGGTATGAGTTTCCATGAGGCAAAAAGCAGACTGCACACTATAATTCCAGGAAGTAGGTATATTGTATTGTGGTTTTTTAGAATGAAAACATCTGAAATCCAAATCCAAGCAGCAGCTACAAGGGCTATTAAAAATACGATGGGCGCGCCACCACAAATGATTTGAAATAGCACCGCAGTGCATAAAAGCAAATACTTCCAATGGTAATGGCTTGCTAACTTTTTGATACCGAAAAGAAACCAAGGCAACAAATACAGATACAACACATTGCTATGGCCTGCTGTAAAAATATGCGCCGAAAAATAGCCAGCACTGGCAAACATGAGTGCCGCACAAATATTGAGTACTTTGTCTTTGTTAAAGCAGCCAAACCAACGATAAGCGCCGGCAGCACCAATAACCATGGCAAGGAGAATACCTATTTTATAGCCATAAAAGGTGCCAAATAACAGGATAGGGATAAAGAATATACTGAAAAACCCATTTTGAGGATCGGCAATCATATCTGTACCAAAGCCCGACCAAATATTGAACTGCGGAAATACACCATAGTCCACAATGGACTTTCGCGCTGCCTCAAACATGGAATAAGTAAGGTCCCAGTCGTTTAGGCCATAAAAACTGAAATTTCGAGGCAACCAATACCCACTTACCAATAGGCTCCAAATGATAAAAACCCACCAACTTCCCTTGTTTGAAAGTGCTTTGTCTTTTATGCCTTTGAAATCCATGTTTTTAGTATAAGTCTACCTTGTATGTGCCCGAATCGCTTAGTTTATAATAGCGTGTATTCAGTTGTTTGTTGGTTAAGGGGTAGGCGAATTCTGCACCATAAAACATGCCTTTTGTAGCCAACTTAGCACTATCTGCTTGGGTTCCCTTGAAGTTGTTTATCGTTTTGCTGGCATTGTGTATGGCCTTCGCTTGCGAGGATCTGAGAATGGTCTCATATGGCAGTGCCCAGGTAGAACCCCAAGTGCTTGATTCAAAGGCAGTATCAGAAACGAACGCACGTTCGTTTGTATGTCTCAAAATCAAGGCATCGAGGTTTTTAAGCCTTTCGCTGTAAAATGCCACATGTTGAAAACGCGCCACTAGTCCTAAGGATACAATCAGCAAGCTGAGCATAACCATAGTGAGTCGAATTTGCCGACCGCTATGATTTAGATAGAAGAAGGGCATGAACGCAAATAGGAGCAATGGGGCAAAGTTTTTTTCCATCATCAGGTCGCTATCTCCTTGCTGGTAAATAACTACAACAAGTAGAAACAAGAATATCATAGCTCCCAAAACAGGCAGCTGAGATATCGCCTTGCGACCCTTGCTCTGAAGGATTATGCCGCAACAGAAAACCAGAGTTGGGAGGGTAAAGCGTTTCAAGAAGCCCCCTTTTACCCATTCCAAGGTCCAGTTGTTGTCTATATCCAACCATGCTTGCAATCCGCCCCTGCCAAGGTATTCTGCTTCGTAGGCCGAACTGGGCAAGGCGTATTTTTTAAGCAGGACAGCCAGAAAAACAATCCCAGCATAGCGTAGGGCGTGTTTTTTATTGCCGGTGGTATACAACAGTGCCACACTTAATGCGCAAAACAACAGCGAGGCGGGATGGGTTACGAAGGCAAGGACAAGAAACACTATGGAAAGCGTAAACTTGCTGCTGTAGGGCGTTTCAAGTCGAAATGCCAATGCGGCAAACAACAAACCATAACACAAGGCAGGAACCATTTCTGCCATGGCCATAAAGTACCATTCCGCGCCTAAGCTACAAGGTATAAACAAAGGTAGGATATATAGGTAATTGTCAGGTACCCATTTGTAAATGAGCTTAGAAGTGAAATAGGGCACGGCAATACTGCTCAATGAGAATACCGCAAAAACCAAGGAAAGTGGTAGTCCAACAGCCGCGCAAATCCAAGAGGGTATTAAGAGTATAATAGTGCCCCAGCGGTAATGTTCAACAGGCAATTCCAGATTTACCAATTTGAACATTGTGAATGCGCTGTCTTGGTAAAGAATGCGTTGGTCTGCGTACAAAACCGCCAGCACGGACAGAACCAGCCAAGCGCCATACAACAGAGGGGGGTACTTTTCCTCCACGGCCAATACCTGATTTCTGTCGTAGAACTTTACCATCCTACTATGCAACAACTTCCTGTTGCGACTCTGCTTCTTTTATTAAGGCCAGTTCTTCATCATTTTTCTCGACCACGAGGTTGTCAATAATGAATTCTTGGCGTTCTGGGGTATTTTTACCCATGTAGTAAGACAGGATTTGCTCAATACTCGCATCCTTTTTAAGGATAACAGGTTCCAAACGAATATCAGGTCCAATGAATCTTCCAAATTCGTCGGGACTAATTTCACCCAATCCCTTAAATCGGGTAATTTCTGGTTTAACGCCCAATTTTGCAATGGCTTTTCGTCTTTCGTCCTCAGAATAGCAGTAGATGGTTTCTTTTTTATTCCTCACACGGAACAGGGGTGTCTGTAGGATATACAAGTGCCCATTCCGCACCAAATCTGGGAAAAATTGAAGGAAGAAAGTCATCATCAGCAGACGAATGTGCATGCCATCCACATCGGCATCGGTAGCCAGTACGATTTTGTTGTAGCGCAAATCATCTAGGGCTTCTTCGATATTGAGGGCGTGCTGCAGCAGGTTGAATTCTTCATTTTCATACACCACTTTCTTTTTCAAGCCATAACAGTTTAGCGGTTTACCGCGTAAACTAAACACCGCTTGCAAGTCGGGGTTGCGGCTTTTGGTAATGCTACCAGATGCGCTATCTCCTTCCGTGATAAACAAGGTGCTTTCAAAGCGGCTATCAGATTTTTGATCGCCTAGGTGAATTCTGCAATCCCTGAGCTTTTTGTTGTGCAAATTGGCTTTTTTCGCGCGTTCTCTGGCCAATTTCTGCACCCCAGCCATGTCTTTGCGTTCTCTTTCATTCTGGAGAATCTTCTTTAAGAGGGCATCAGCAGTTTGCGGATTTTTATGCAGATAATCATCCACCTCTTTTTTCACAAATTCAAGCACCGCACTTTTAATTCCAGGGCCTTCTGGACCCATATCTGTGCTGCCCAATTTGGTTTTGGTTTGTGATTCAAAAACGGGTTCTTGTACACGCAAACTCACTGCTGCGCTTATACTTCCACGAATGTCGGTGGCGTCAAATTCTTTTTTATAAAACTCGCGTATCGTCTTTACAAATGCTTCCTTAAAGGCTTGTAAGTGCGTACCTCCTTGGGTGGTGAACTGTCCGTTTACAAAGCTGTAATATTCCTCACCATAAGATTGGGTATGGCTAAAGGCAATTTCGAAATCACCGCCTTTTGCATGCACTACAGGGTACAGTAGCTCTTCGGTGTTTACTTTATGCTCAAGTAGGTCGAGCAATCCTCTTTTTGATGAAAAGGCTTCACCGTTATAGCGAATGGTTAAGCCCGCATTGAGGTAGGTGTAATTTTGAATTTGTTCTCTTAGAAACTCATCAATAAAACGGTAGTTCTTAAAAATCGTACCATCAGGTTCGAAAGATATGAGTGTGCCATTTGTCTCTGTAGTTGCTGCGATTTTGTCATCGACAATTAGCTCTCCACGTTCGAAAACGGCCTTTTTTGTTTCGCCATCGCGAAAACTTTGAACCGTGAAGGAAGTAGACAATGCATTCACTGCCTTTGTACCCACACCGTTTAGACCTACAGATTTTTGGAAGGCACGGCTATCGTATTTGCCCCCTGTGTTGATTTTGCTCACACAGTCTACCACCTTTCCCAACGGAATTCCCCGGCCAAAGTCACGCACAGTCACACGGCTATCATCGACCTTAATTTCAATTTTTTTACCATTCCCCATCACGTGTTCGTCGATGGAATTGTCCATGATTTCCTTGACAAGAACGTAAATACCATCATCAGCAGCATTTCCATCGCCCAGTTTACCTATATACATGCCGGGGCGCATGCGAATATGTTCTTTCCAGTCCAGACTCCGAATCTCGTCTTCCGTATAACGCGCTGTTTCTGTCATTTGTGCAATTATAATTTTACATTCCCGTTATTACAACACGGGTTTTTCACATTATACATCACTATTTTCGCGGCATGAGAAATTTTGTCATAGGATGCGCCACCTTGTTGCTGTTTGCCTGCACTTCACGTCAGGATACCCTGTTGAAAAAACTGGCTCCGGCCGATGCGTTAATTGCCAAGGTGATGGCATATCGCAGCTTTAGCGATTCCCTATTTGGCAAAGAAGGCAATAGAGCCTTGACGCCCGATTCCCTAACTCGTGTGGCTTTGGTGCAAATGCGCAAAGAAATTCGTGATGCATTGAATAGCGTTCCCGACACCTTGGCAAAGTCTTTACACGATTTTGCTATGGAATTCCCAGAACATCCAAAAAGTGAAAGCTACTTGTACGTTTCTTCTGTACTTGCAGAAAAATCAGGCAGAATATTCGAAACAGCAAAGTGGTGCGAGGATTACATCAAAACCTATCCTAAAGGGGTGTTTTACAAAGACGCATTAACCTCCGCAGCTTCAAACTATGAAAGGTCTGGAACTTTTGATAAGGCCATTTTGTACTATGATAAAATCGCCACTGAGTTCCCCACTACTGCTATAGGAAAAGATGCTGCAAGTGTGGCTGCGATGCTGCGCAAAGGGCTAACAACGCCAGAGCAGCAAATGGAATTTATCCTTTCGCAGCGCGACTCATCTGGCGAGTAAAACTTATTTCTTTTTCTTCTTTTTGAAATCGCCGCGTTTCCAGGCTTCCAAAAACTGCGCCCACACAAAGGGATTCAAATAGTTCTGCGGCGGCGCTTGCTTGTAGTAATACAGCTGACTGGCGCGGGTTTGAGCCAATAAGCTCTGACTTTCTTTCGCGTCTGCAGGTTTTAATTTCATCTGCTCTTTTAAGGCCTCAGCTTCAAGATTTTGTCTGGCTCTTTCATAGGCGTCGTCTGGGATGTCACCGTTTACAAATTCATAGTCAAATAAGGTTTTTAGCGGTAGTGCGCGAATGTATATAACGGGCAAGTTTATTGTGTCTTGGGTTAAGAGCTTTACCACATGATAACGGCTTTGTGTTAGCGTATCTGGTATGATGTGCCAAGAAGCAACTTTTTCTACTTGATTAAACCAAATGGTGTCTCCCTTTTTTACAATCACATCGAAATGACCGTATTCATTGGTGTAACCAATCATACCTCTGCGGTTGTTTTTGATAGAAACGTATGGAATAGGCTGCAGACTGTCCGCGGTAAGTACCAAGCCTGTAAACAGTATGTAAGGGTTGTTGTCCGAGGTTTGTTGGCTATAAGCACCACTCATGAGGAGCAGTGATAGAATGCCTGTCAGAATTTTTTTGAGTTTCAATGTAGTTATCATACTTACGCCGCGTTGCCCTATTTGTTACAAAGGTATAAAAGCTCCGGCAAGAATAGTGCCGATTACGATAATGGGTGATGGAATTCTTTTGCTCGCCAATGCCAACAAGGTGATTCCGAAAATCGAAATTTCAGGGATATGCTGGGAGAAGTCCGCATTCCCCTTCCAGAAATACACATTGAGGATTAATGCTGCGGAAAGCACAAATCCGACAGAGGTGGCGAATATTCCGTCTAGCGACCGCTGAATTACCGGATAGGTTTGCAATCGGTCCCATAAAGGCAATGCAAAGAAAATGAGCAGGGTGCCCGGAAGGAATATGGCAATCATGCCTATGATACAGCCCAGCAATTGCCCGTAGGTATTGTACTTGTAGTTTTTCATGGCAATGCCATTGAGGTATACAGCCACGTTAAAGTTTGGACCAGGCATGCCTTGTATGAGTCCAAGTCCTGTGTTGAGTTCGTCTAAACTCATTCTATGGCGCGGCGAGTTCTCATTTGGGTTGGCATATTGTTCTACGGCCATAGCTGCCAATATGTTGCCTCCACCAAAGGCCAAACTTCCCATCCGGTAGGTGTTTTCAAAAAGAATAAGGGGTTTGCCAATCTCAGAATGTTTCTCTGCCCGCGACAGCACCAAGCCCGCTGAACCTATGGTCACAAATATGAGCATATACAGCGTCAGGTTGGCCAGTTTAACAGGGCCGAAGGGTGTGTTATTCGGGACAAATTTCCGGTTTCCGAAATTGGCGCTTAAAAAGCCACCAAGAATAATACCTATTGGAAATAGAAAGGGGGAGGTTATAAAATATCCCAGTGCACCTGCCAAGGCAAAAATCAAATAATTCAGCACGCCGGGGCGAACCAACTTGAGCATGCTAAATACAGCATAGCATAAAAAAGCAGCTACCATGGCTGGCAAGAACCGCAGGTGACTTGTGCCTAAGAATCTCGGTGAAATCGTAATGATGGTCATTAAAATGGCACCGGGCAGCAGCCAAGCAAGCAAACTTAAAAAAGCCAAACGCGGTCCACCCAATTTAAAGCCCAAGGCAGTGATGGTTTGGGTAGTACTTGGGCCTGGGAGTATGCTGCAGAATGCGTTCAAGTCTAGTAGCGTCTGTTTGTCACAATGGTTTTTTTCGTCTACTATTTTTCGAACAAAATAGGGTATATGCATTTGGGGCCCACCGAATGCAGTGAATCCAAGAAAGAAAACGGTCTTAAGAAAGGACCATCGACGGAGTTTCCCTATTTTTGCTCCATTATGCTTCACAGGGCATCAGATTTCCGGCAAATAACGAAAAAAATCATGTTTTACATGGGTATTTCACTGATTTTTATTCACTTTCATTCTTGTACACCTTCAAAATCCAGTTCAAATGATGCACGTGACTGGTGCATTCGCAAAACAGATACCTTGTGGTCAAGCCTCGCGGAATCAAGAAAAAATTTCATTTATAAAATGGATGAAATTGCTATCAGAAAGCACGATATGGATAGCCAGTTACGCATTACGAAGTTTATGTCGGCAGCATCTCTAAGTCCAGAGGAAAAGTCGGATATCATTCAATACAATTCAGTGTTTCGCGTGTACAAACCCTTGGCCGAACGCTATAAAGCGGCTGTGTTAGAAGCCGAAGAATTGTTCTACAATATCAAAGCCCTAGATAAGTCGGTTCGAAAGGGTGATTATGACAGCAAAACGGAGGAATTTAAGAAAGTGTGGCAGCCTTTGAAGCAGGCCTTAGATGCAAATCTTATAGAAGCCAAAGAAATTGAGGGCCAACTCAATAATGTAGAGCCTATGTACCAGCGACTCGCGCCGAAAATAGAGGTGATCGTCGATAGGGCAATGCCTTAAATTTCTGGAAAATAGGCAGCAGGAAACTGCGTAAGGATTTCTTGCCTTTGTTGCCTTAATTTTGTTTTCCAAGCCTCAAGCAGGGCATTGTCTTCCGTCATAGGCCGGTGTTGCGACATTCTTGCAAACTTTTCTCCCAATACGGCCAACTCTTTGGCGTCATCCATAAACCAATTGTCCTTGAATACATTGTAAATATACTCCGTAGTCCAATTACTTGGATGGGCCATGTCTTGGGCGTAAAAGCGATAATCGCGCAGCTCTTCTGTTACCATTTCAAAGGCGGGAAAATACGCGCAATTTTCATGACCAGGGCTGTTGAGGAATTGATATAAATTACTCAATAAACGTGCTTTACTCACCGCATTTCCTTGAATTCCATCGCGCAAATGCTTTACAGGACTTATGGTGAAAATAATACGAATATTGGGGTTCAGAGACCGCAATTGTTGCACCGTAGATTCATAGGACTGGTAGATTTCTTTATCAGTAAGCAGTAATTTTTGAAATGCAGATTGCGGCAATTTGTGGCAGTTAGAGATGGTTCTCATGCTCTCGCTGTGGTACCAAGACCAAGCAGTCCCCGGTGTAATTATGGCCACATCTGCGGAACGCAGAAATGAATTGGCAGCATGAATTCGGTCGTTGATTGTACGAATAAGCATGGCTGGGTCTTGGTGCATGAAGCTGCCATGGTGGTCTAGGCTATGGAAATACCCATTGTGAAAGACCAGCTCGGTTTCAGTATAATGTTCCTTGGCTGCAATTCTTTTGAGTGAATGTGAAATGCTAAAGGGATTAAAAACAATTCCAAACGGATTTAGGTGCACATTGAATCCGCAGTGTTGCATGTAGTTTCCAATATTCTGTGAAAAGCAGGAGCCCATGAAAAATATGCGGCTGTCTGCGCTGATTTCTGGACTTGAATTGATCTCTACTTTGGTGAATAATTGCTCATGACCCGACATAATATTCAAATCAAGCTAAAATTGATCAGGTTTTCAAAAGAAAGTCAATAATTTCGAAGCATGCTTGAGGACCTCAGGAAGAAGGAGAATTTACATATTGTATTTTGGCTGATAAAAGATTTCGCCTGGATCAATGATTTCAAAACATTGGGTGTGTGCATGGCGGTTCCTACCTTGTTGCTGGCTTTTTGGCTCACATGGAACTCCCGCAGAATCGCTTCTGAATTGTTTCATAATTTGGCAGTGAGTTGCTGGATATTGGCCAATTCGGTTTGGATGTGGGGAGAGTTCTTTTACGAGGATACCTTGCGGCATTATGCGAAACCATTTTTTATTGCTGGACTGTTGATTTTGGCAGGGTATTATGTCTATTATTATTTCCAAAAGCAAAAGCAAAAGAAAATAAAATAAAACAAAAAAGCCGTCCGATTTCGGACGACTTTTTGTTAACCAAAACGCTAATCCCTCCTTTAGCGCTTATAGCATGCTACAAAGGCTTTCCACTGCTCTGCGGTGAGTAATTTTTGCAATCTCACGAGCATTATTTTGTGGCAATCTCTCGAAGCCTCGTGCAGTTTTTCATCAATTTGTTTTGCTCTTAATTCTTTGTTAAAGGCAATGCGCAATTCTTTCATGGCTTTTTCAAATTGAGCTTGAGTCAAGTCGCCATTTTTATACGCTTTGATCAATCTTTCAGCCTTGTCTCTGTAAGCGTCTTTTAACTTTGCATATACCAAACGTGCTCTTTTTACGGCGTCGTGTTTGCAATCTTCATATGCATACAAGGTGCGTTTTACAGCTGCTTTTTGGCTATCTGTAAAGTTCATTTTGCGCAAGCAAGCAACAAAAGAATGGCTGCGAATATGCTGGCGGATGCGCTTTAAAGAATCGTCATTGCCTCTTCTACTTACGCCTTCTACTTCATCTAGGTCATTTGCCTCTACTAAGTAATCTTCTGCTATACCTTCATTGGTGAGCATGATCCCCAATTCTGGAGTAGTTCCATCGGCATCTGTGAGCATCATGTCGCCATTGGCTTGGGTGTTAAGGGTCGCAATTTCAGCGTCTACGTTTACAGTTTGCTGCACGTCATTTACATTTTCCTTTTTGCAGGCTGTGAATGCGGTCATTGCTACTCCCAACACGATGATCGCTTTTTGAATTCTGTTTTTCATAGGTTCCTCCTTTTTTGTTTTTTGTGATTGTTTGAATGTTTGTCGGTGATTTGATGTTAGGGTTGCATATAAAGTTTGAAAAAAAAATATATTTTTTTTCGTGCAACCATTACAAAAGAGTACAGACTAATCAAGATTTTTTTGAGTGAAATTAGAAATAACAAACACACTTGTTTTGGCTTTATTCCAAGGTGCCTATTTTTTGTTGTTAACGCCATTGCCCTGCATCCTGTAATCAGGCTTTGGGGTTCGAGAGAAAGGATTTAACTTTGCACATTATCATGGACACGACTGTATACCAGCCCAAGAATAAAGTTCGCATCGTCACCGCAGCTTCTTTGTTTGATGGTCACGATGCCGCAATCAATGTGATGCGCAGGATTATTCAAAGTACAGGTTGTGAAGTGATACACCTTGGCCACGACCGAAGTGTGCAAGAAGTAGTGCAAACTGCCATCCAAGAAGATGCCAATGCCATCGCCATGACCAGTTATCAAGGCGGCCATAATGAGTATTTCAAATACATGTATGATCTGCTGAAGGAGCAAGGCGCATCCCACATTAAGATTTTCGCTGGTGGCGGTGGTGTAATTTTGCCACAAGAAGCTGAAGATTTACATGCCTATGGAATTGCGCGTATTTATTCACCAGATGATGGACGTGCCATGGGTTTGCAAGGCATGATCAATGATCTTGTGCAGAAAAGCGACTATGCAACGGGTGAAAACATAGATACTGAGCATGAATCATTGCATTATTCAAATGCTGTTGGCATAGCGAGATTGATATCTGCGGCAGAAAATTTTCCAGAAAAACATGAGGCAATTCTTTCTGAGATTCGCAAGAAAGCCAGCGCTTCTAAAGTTCCTGTCCTAGGTATTACTGGCACAGGTGGTGCAGGTAAGAGTAGCTTGGTAGATGAGTTGGTTCGCAGATTTCTCCTGGATTTCCCGGAGAAACGCATCGCGATTGTATCTGTGGACCCTTCCAAAAGAAAAACAGGTGGTGCTTTGTTGGGTGATAGAATTCGTATGAATAGTATCAACAACGACAGGGTGTATATGCGTTCTTTGGCTACCCGCCAAGCAAACCTCGCTTTGAGTCCCCATGTGGATGATGCAATCGCTATTTTAAAAGCAGCAGGTTTTGATTTGGTTATTGTGGAAACCAGCGGCATTGGTCAAAGTGATACCGAGATCACAGCGCATTGCGATGCTTCGTTGTATGTGATGACCCCAGAGTATGGCGCAGCAACCCAACTTGAGAAAATAGATATGTTGGATTTTGCGGATTTGGTGGCCCTAAATAAATTTGATAAAAGAGGCGCTTTGGATGCGCTGCGCGATGTGCAAAAGCAATTCCAACGCAACCATAAGTTGTTTGAGAATAAGCCTGAAGAAATGCCCGTGTTTGGCACCATTGCAAGCCAATTCAATGACCCCGGCATGAATAAATTGTATGTTACCGTGATGCAGACTATTGTTGCAAGAACAGGTGCTGATCTCAATAGTAATTTCCACGCAAGCAACGAAATGAGTGAGAAGATTTATGTAATTCCACCCACACGCACACGCTATCTGAGTGAGATTTCAGAAAACAACCGACGTTATGATTCTTGGGCAAACAAGCAAAGCGACATTGCGCGTAAACTATATCAGCTGGATGGTGCTATCGAGCAACTTTCTTCACCGTCTGCCGAATGATTTTTTATTTGCTCGATCCGCAACTGCGGAATGTGTTTTTAAGCAAGAATACAAGTAGCATAAGGGTTTACGGAGTTGTAGCTAATGCAACGCTTGCGAAAGAATAACAGCATTTGTAAATAGACGCCTCACATTCGAAAGATATCTTGTAATTTCGCGTAATTATGGCGGTAGATGAACGTCTTTCTAAGGTAGCACTGGTTTCAGGTCTGCGTGAGGAATATGAAAAATTAAAGCGCAACCTAGATGCGGATTGTTTGGATGCCATTGAAAAATGGAATGCAAAAAAAGACAATTATGCAGGTGAGTATTTTACCTATAAGGTGCGTGACAAGGAAATTAGAGTTGCGAATCATACAGAAAGTTTAAGCCATTCTAAAATTCCAAAAATTGGCGTTCCCCGCTA
>Ga0315908_10003356_pt1 | contig 11589 bp, 4 predicted proteins | sample LakEriMetagenome_12_FD_203520 | JGI IMG/M metagenome (GOLD analysis project Ga0315908, IMG submission 203520) | Freshwater fungal communities from buoy surface, Lake Erie, Ohio, United States - Buoy 4 MA124 | ecosystem: Environmental > Aquatic > Freshwater > Lake > Lake biofilm | place: USA...
AAAAATTACTAAAAAATTACTAAAAAGTTACTAAATTACTAAATTACTAAAAAAAATTACTAAAAAATTACTAAATTACTGAAAAATATTATCTGATCATTTTATTTTATTTCAATTTATTTTGGATTACATATAATTTAATAATTGAACATTGAATTAAATTAATTAATAGATATATACTAAATTTTTATCAATTCTTTATGAATAATATTAATACTATTGGATAAATTAAAATAAATGATTAAAACTTTATTATGATTACTGAAATTATCATAAAACTTTAAATAAAAAGAAATTATGTTTTTAATAAAATTTAAAAATTTACTAAAGTGCTGTAAATATTTCTAAATCTAATTAAATTTTTTTTGGAAACTAAAGGAATAATTAAATAATTAAGGAACAATATAAGTGTAAAATGTTAAAATCAAACTTATTAATAAATAGTATTAAAAATATATAATTAATGAATAAAAATAAATTTTGAGGATATTTAAAAAAAAATTTATATTAAATAAAAAACTTTTAAGTAAATAAGAATAAAATTTTGAAATAATATATAAAAGATTTTAAATTAAAGATTTATTTTGAAATTTTTACATGATATGTAATTTATATTTATTTCTATTTTATAAAATATAATAAATTATTAATTTTTAAATCTCTTAATACATTAGTATTTATCAATTAGGAATTTATTATTTTTGGCAAGAGTTTTGAATGATTCGTTTTGATTCATCATTTAGATTGAAGTGGAATTAGATTTTAGTTTTTTTATGGATTAATATATTTGAGTATAATCTTATTTTTTTAGATTTATGATTTATATAGGTAGAATAGATTCCTTTTTTTTTTAGATTTTTTTAAGGTAAATTTATATATGAAGAGATTATATATTAGCTGCGGTGAGGTAATATATTAGAGAGCTAAGGTCTCTAGGTGTTAATATAATATTATATGTTTAAGCACTCCAAGTTAATGTGAGATAATAGTGTGATTTGGTTATTTGCAAGCTTTGAATTGGCTGTTATTATGTGGCAGGTCAAAGACTCTTGTTTTTATTGTGGATAGGGTGAGGAGATAGGTTTATTAAAGGTAATGAGGAATGTGTTAGATGTTGTTGATTCTCTAAGTTCCGCTTCTAAATAAAAATATTGAATCAGGGGGAAGATGAAGGAGGTGTAAAGTTAAGTTGGGTGATGACTGGTTTAAGTGTAGCTTGAATTTGGAAAGAATTTCGTAGGCTCCATACAGTTGGGGTGTGCTCATGTTCTCTTAATTGTTGGATAGTTCAAGCAGGTTAAGCTATACTAGATTCTTCTTGTAGGTTATATTATAATTAAATTAAACAAATTTATAATAATAAATATAGAATTATTGCAGTTTTTTATATAAAAAAAAATAGTTAAAGCAAAATTTTTATTTGATGATATATTATACATAAAATATACTTAGATATTAAATATAAAATGATCTTACGTGAATAACAGATGTAAAAAAAAATAACAAATTGGATATTTAAAGTTAAATAAGTATATAATATAGTTATAATTACAATAAAAAGTTGAATTATGCTAGAATTCTTTGTAATTTAAATAAAAAGTAATTTTAAAAAACTTTTACAAATCTATAATTTATTTTTGCATATCTATTATTTTATTTTTTGTTTTATTATTAAATAAAGAATGTAATTATAATATAGATTATATAAAATAATAAATTTTATTCATTTATCATTATTTTATTAAAGGATAAAAGGCTCAATTTTGTTTTTTTATTATCTTTAAATTTTTTGATCAAAACAATCTAATTCTGACTTTAACTCCTAAAATAAAATATATAATAAATACTTATAATTGACTAACATTATTTTAAGTATCTTGTTTATTATTTTTTATTGTAGTTGAATTAGAAGTTATTTTATTTAAATAGAAATTATTTTATTTTATAGATTTAGGTCTTGAATAATTAGTAATTTGTGATAAGGTTTTTTATCTTGTACTTTTATTTTCTTTTTCTTCAAATATTTTTTGATTTAACAATTCACTTTTTTGAAGTATTTTTTATATTAATCTATTTTAAGTTTATCCTGCTTTCAAATTATTAATTTCTCTAATTAATAATCCAGATAAATCTGAATTATCTTATAAAATCAATCTATTACACTAATCATGATTTTCAGTTTTTAAGTATTACTTTTATTCACTTTATTCAGTATTTAAATTCTCATAATTTAAATTAATTCTTTTTTTTATGTAATTCATATCCTTATATTTTAAATAGTTTGACTGATATTGCTTAATAAAATCTTATCTGATAATATCATGAATATCTTATCTGCATATTTATTCTTATATTTTCTATTAAAATTCTTGTTATTTTATTTTTTCTAGATTTTTACATGCATTTTCATCATATTTTATTATTTTATCATTCAAAATCTAATCAGCAAATTTTTTACTAATATTTGTTAAATCATTCCATTTATTTTCGGAACTATTTGGCAATTTCAATTTGAAAAATTTTCTGTAAATCAATTTTTTTTCCTATTCGATTCAAGACTCAGTTGATAAAGTATTAGACTAATTATTATTATTAGTAGTAGTATAAGTAGTAGAAGAAGAACTATTAAAATTATTTAGTTATTAAATTGAAGAGTGTTTTTTATTATTTGCAGTATTGTTGCATTTTATTATTTACTAAAGACTGTGAGTCTAGAGAGTTTCATTTAGTTATTTTTTATTTTTAAAATTTTATTATATTTATTTTTTCATTTATAAATGTAAACCTTTTAATATACTATTTAATTAATATTACATTTTCTTAAGTTTTCATTATTATCTTTATCTTATTTTTATTGTATTTTCATTTACTCTATTTTTTAAATATTATTGTCTTTTTATTCATGATAAAATTTGTAAATTTTATCACATGCTAAATCCTTATTTTCCCATTTATACTCTTAATATTTTAAATTTAAAATTTACAATTATAAAATTTATGATCTTTTATCCAAGGTTGTTCTTTTATTAAATTAGATATAGTTGCCTACATAAATTTAAATATTATAAAATATTATATATTATATTATACTAATGAGGAATTTATATTTGATTTTTCTCAATAATTTCAAATACTTATTATAAAATTTTTAAATTAAATTATTTTTATAATTATTTAATGATATATTAATATTTATATTTAATTTTTAAATTAAATTTTAATTTAAAAGTATTATAAATAATAAAAAATCAATTCTATTGACTATGAATTTTTAAGTAAATACAATATTTTAATTATCATTGTTAAACTAATTTAATAAAAAATAAATATAATTAAAAATTTATAAAAAAATTAAAAATAATATATATTATTTAATATAAACGGACAAAATAATATCTAGCAAAATAACATGAATTAATATAAAATTTATGATTCTTTTTTAAGCACTGATGAATAAGAATATTTATAAAAAAAATAAGAACACAATCACAAAAGAAAATATTCAAAGAAAACCATAAATAGTTATTTATAATAATAAGATTTAACTAATTATTTTTAATTGATTTAAGATTATAAATAAATTATACTTAACAAATAGGAAATCGATTTTGATTTAAATATTTTTAATAAAAATGTCAATATTTTGTTATAAAATATGAAAAAAAATGAAATCATTTCAATAAATAATTTTTTGATAACTGAAATTTATAATAAAAACAAGAGTTAATTAATTTAAGAAAAAGATTATTGGCATTTGATAAATGAAAAAGTGAATATTATAGAAAAACTTTTAAATAATTAAATTAATTAAAATGCTGATTTAAAAATTAAATTAAATTAATTTATTAAAAATTAATAAAACTTTGCAATTTAAGTTAATTAATATTTGAATTAATAAATTTAATTATAAGATAAAAATTATCCTGCTTTAAATTTATTAGATATACTTAAATTAAATCTTCAAAATTTTTCAAAACAAATTAAATAAATAGATTATAAATTATTTATTGAAAACAATGAATATAATATATAAAATTAAAATGATAATTATTATGATGATAATAATAATATTAAATAAAATAATAAAAATTTTTAAATCGAATTAAAAATTTTTGATAAAAGAAATAAATAAAATTTAAATTAAAAAACTCAACATTTATTAGAAAACTAACAATAAAAATAAATTGAAAATTTAAAAAATGAAATAAATTAATAAAAATTTAATAATAGATAATTATAGATAGACTGGCAAAATGATAAATTGATTATTGAATAATTATAATAAAAAATTTAAGATTTTAAAAAAAACTTTAATAATATTAATGTATCAGAAAAATAAGTTTAAACAGAATTTAATTAAAAATAAAATAATTAAGAATAATATAATATATAAAATGATGATTTCTGTATTAAATAATCAATATATGACATAATTTAAAACATAGAAAACTATGTTATTTAGTCATTTGATTTATATAATAATAAAATTATAAATTATGACTCTAATAATAGTGAAAATTAACGCTAAATAATAATAAAAAATTTGTTTAATAATTTAAAAAATAAAGTAAAAGATATATTTATATAACAAACACTGTTTAATAATTAATAAAAATTTAATATTTTAGAATTTTAAGAATTTAAAGATCTTAATGATTAATTATGAGAATAAAAAAGAATAAACAAAATGCTTGAATAAGAACTTAAGTAAGAATAATAATAATAAGATTTTTAAAATGATAATCTTTGATAATTAAAAACAGAAAACAAAAAGATAATAGATAAAAAAAAAGTAAAAGTGATTTAAATGGGAATAGAAAAAAAGTAATCAAGTAATCAAGATAATAATAAAGTATAAAGTATTTTAAAGATGTTAAATATTTAGGCAATTTCAATAGAATAATTTTTAAATATGCAAAATAGTTAGTAAATTTGAAAAAATTACGATTAAAATAAATATTATTAGATATATATCAATTATTATATTAATTTCTGGGTACAATTTTAATTTATTCAATTAATTATAATTGATTTGAATTCGATTACTTTTATAGAATCGATGAAAAGCTTTGCTCACTATCGGTAAAATCTAGTAGTTATTTATTTCTGTTCATCAAAATTGAATCAGCATCTTCTATTATTTAATACACTCTGAATCTTTCATTTATTACTTCTTTTTAATCATCATCAATTAAATCTGTCTATTCTGTTTTCCATTCATTTATCTATTTATATATTTTATTATCTATTTCATTTTCTAAATTTAATTCTAATTATTATTATTATTCTATTAAAACATCTTGCTTATTATTCTTCTCATTTTTAATATAACTTTCTAAACTATAATCAAATAAATCTTTAACATTTAATAGCATATCCAAAACCTAAGTGTTTCTTAACTTTATTTTTTTATTTATGTTTTCATCATCATCATCTAAATTTAATTCAATATCTTTATTTTCTTAATAAGTCTTATTTATTTAATTTATATTTACAATTTAATCTAGTCTATTTTTTTTCTCTTATTCTACAATTTCTATTTATTTTTTCTTTTTCTCTATTATCATTTTTGTTTTTTCTTTTAAATCATATTTATTTGAAATCAATAAATCATTTTCTATATTGTTTTATATATTTTTAATTTATTCGTTTTAAGTAGAATTATAACTTTTTTCTTTTAAATATTATTTTGAAATATTTAACTGATTATTTTAATTATTATTCATATTTTTTATTTAAATATGATTATTTTAGTTTATATATATTTTTAAATATTGTTAATTTTCATCTTACTAATTTTTTAATTGCATGTTTTATTCATTATTTATTATATTTAATAAATTACCTTAAGAGTTTTGGTTCGTTTATACATTATTAATTAATTTTCGTTTTAAAGTAATTTTTTAATTTTATTTATTATTTTTAAATTTTATAAAATTTTCATTATTTTCTATATATTTTAAATAATTTATATTATTATTGCTTTTTATTATATTTTATTAAGAACATGTTTTATTAGAATATTGAATTTCTTATTTTAATATTTAATCTTTTTATTATTCTAATTATTATTAAATAATTTATTCTATTATTTAATCTTATGAAGTATTAATTTTGAGCTACTTTTTATTTAAATAATAATCATTAAAATCTTAATTTGAAATTTATTTTTAATCTACTTTTATAATATAACTTTTATATTTAATTTCATTTATTAACTACTTATAATTATCAATTATTTTTTATTGTAAATATTAATTATTGATATTTTTATTGATTTATTCTTTATATTGTTCAATGAATTTATTTTATAATAAATTTTTTTAAACCTATTTTACAACTTTTTATTCAATTCCTTTTTATTAAACTTATAAATGAATATCAAGATATTAATCCTAATTATTTTACAGTTATTTAAGACTATATTTGTTAAAATTAAGTTGATTTTAATTCTTTTAAATAAATAAAAATAATTTATAAAAGAAAATATGAATAAGAAGATAAATTTATAAAAGAATAAATAAGGAATAAACTTGCAAATATGAGAATAAATTTATTATACTAATAATGAAGCGTGATGTGACTAATGTGACCTAGTGGATAATGTTTTTATTTATTAATGTTATTGAGAATGAAAATGTTAGACAAATTATTATTGTTTGAGAGTAGAATTAGGCTTTTTGCCAAACTTTCTAATCTTAAATTATTACAAGGCTATTTTATTTTGAGTTTTATAGAAATCACAATTATTAAGACTTTATTGACTAGGGTTAGTTTTCATCTAAAAACTAATTTAATTATAATCGAAATCATCCACTCTTTTTATCTTTTTATATTCATAAAATGTTTATCTCATATTATTTGAACTTTTCTATGTTGAAATCGATGTCTCCGTTTTTAAAGTTCCTTTTAAATTATTTCTTAAATCTTATCATTAATCTTATATTTATGTTTTCTTTTTTACCAATTATTTTAATTCATTTTAATTCATTTAAATTTACTAAAATACTAATATTTGTATATCTTAATCTATTTGCAAAATAATATTTAAAATAAGTATCAATATTGATTAATTATTTACAATAATATATAATAATAAATAATAATTTGAATTAATAAGTCGTTTAATTATTCATAATGAGTTAAAAAAATAATATACAATGTGAACAAATAATAGGAGCAATAAAAATAAAAGATGGAATATTTATAGGGGATGAATTTGCTTCTTAAGTAAAAATAATAAAATAATTATAAGGATTTAGAATTTTTAATAACAAATAAGGTAAGTTACATAGTAAACTGTTCGGCGACGGAATGTAAAAATTAATGGGAAAGTTTGGGAATATAATATTTATCATTGGAGTGGTTGGAGAATGATCAATAAATATTATTTGGAATATAATAGAAGGAAGAAGAAGGTAATAAGAAGTAGGGCGATAAGAAGACATTGGAAGAAATATATGATTTCATAGAAAGTAGTTAAGAATAATGTTAGAGTGTATTGGTGCATTGTGTAAAGGGACAAAGTAGATCTTGTTGTGTATTAGCTGCTTACTTAATGAAGAAATTCAAGTGGAATCTGTATAAAACATTGGAATATCTTAATAATAGGAGACCAGACTTGGAAATCAGAGCCAATTTCTTTGCATAGCTTCAAGAACTCGAAGTTATTCTCAGTCTCCAATTCAAATTGCCTCTATCCAACTTATGGCATAGAAATTCAAATAATTTTAGTAATAATAACAATAATAATAAAAATAACAACAATAATAACAATAATAACAATAATAACAATAATAATAATAATAATAATAATAATAATAATAAGATGAATTTGATGATAAATAAAGAGGAAGAAGTGGTGAATAACACTTTCGTGAACGCTCGTAATGAATAGATTGACTAGATGTATTTGGACAGAGTGTAGAATTAGATGGTAATGAACAAACAGACATTAATAAAACTAAAGTGGACCAGTCCTCTTGTAGTTAACAGTTCTTAAGTTCATATTTATTAACATTAAGCTACTCCTCTTCACTCTATTATTAAAGCCAACAACAAAATCAATAAGTAACCTTAATAATACGCAAAACTAATTAAGAATAACTCTGCCACTAATATATTCACTAGTTCTATCTCTAACAATAACAACCAAGAAAACAAATCTAATCATATTAAAAATAAAAATACTGAAAACAACACTTTCTTTAATAATAAACTTAATCCTCTTGATGTTGCAAAGGAGTACTTTAATACTTTAGAAAAAAGTACATTGTAACACCAAAATACTCTTAATCATAAAAACTATCATAATCTTAATAATACTAACAATAATAACAATAATATTAACAATAATAATATAAAAAATACTACTAATAATAAAAATATTACTAATAATAATGAAAATAAATAACTCAATAAAAAACACAATATAAGATGTAATTCAACTAGTTAAATAGACAATCAAATTTATAACAAAAATCAAAATATTAATATTTGTAATAATAATAATTATTCTAACTAAAATAATAATAAATAAAAAGTTAATAATTTTATGGATAATAAAAATTAAAATTAAGAAATAAAATATTAATTAAATAACAGTAATGAAATAAGTAATAATTTAATTAAAAACTTTTAATAGTTTAATTAAAATTATAATAAATTAAATAGTCTAAATATCTTTAAAGAATTAAATAATGATAGTAATAATGTTTATAAAAAAAATTTTGATAGCTTAGAATAAAACGAATATAATAGTTAAAAAGAGGAAAAAAATTAAAAAAGATTGAGTTATTAAGAATTAGAAAATAACAATAATTAAAAATAATTATAATTAGAAAACAACATAAAAAATAATATTGATGATATATATAATAAAAAGAGACTAAGTTTGAATGAAAAATACAGTCAATATAATTTAAATAATAATAACAATTAAAATATTTCTAATAACAATATAAATATGATGAAAAAGAATTTCAATAACTATTTGAATAATAATAGTAGTAGTAATATGATAAATAATAATAACATTATAAATAATAATTAAATTGATAACAATAATGTAAATAATAATAATTAGTTTAGATACAGCAATAGTTTTAATAATTTAATATTAAACGGAAATAAAGAGAATATGGTAAATGGAAATAATTTAATAGGAAGCAAATTAAGAAAAGATAGTCCGATGTATAGATAATCTATAAATAGCAAAAAGAATCAAGATTAGTGGTATCATAAGAATGTGTAGAAGAGGTTCAAATAAAGCGGAAATAGCAATAATAACAGTAGCAGTAATATACTGAAGGAAAAGGATTAAGTTATTTCTTAATAAGATAATAATAAAATAAATAAAATATAAACAAAATCAAATATAAACTCACTAATCACCTCAGTAATGGGAAGACACTCTTAATATTAATATAGTACTTCTAATTCCAATACTAATACAAATTCTAATAATAATAATAATAAAGAAAATCTATTAGATATAAACTTTCAATCCAATCTTAGGAAAAACCAGCCTATTAAGCCAAAGTATTCGTAAAATATCAACTCATTTTAATCCACTTAATAACAATCATAAGCACAATCATCTCAATAATTTAAATTTAATTAACATTCTAATTTGAAAACTACTCAAAACAAAATCCAAAATAATCATTAAATGCTTCAAGAAAAGTTTTCTAAATATTCTTTGAATAATTAAAATAGCACAAATTAGATTTAAAATAATTCATTCATATTTAAAAGATGATCATAATCATTATAAAACTATATATAATATAAATTTTTATTATTTTATTTAATAAAATTAATTTTTAAAGTATTATTAATTATAATAAATGTTGGCAATTTGGAAAGACAAGTAATTTTTATATTTTTCAACTGTTTTTTATCTTAAGCATGATGTTTATCTAGAATTGAATGGAAAGGCAGATAAGATAGTAACTTAAATATAAAATTATTATAAACCTAAAGAACCAAAGTAAATAAAAAATAATTATGATAATATTCATATTAATTATAATGATAATATTGAAGATAATATCAATAATGATAAAAATTATAAAAAAATATTAATATGACTAATAATAAAAATAATAATAATAATATTAAAAATAATGAATTTATTAATAAAAACAATCAAACTATTAATATATAAATATATATATAAAAATTAATAATTATGTTACTAATAATAAATATAATGATAACTGTTATAGTAATAATGATAATGATGATAATAATAATAAAAATATAATATGAATATTATTAATGATAATTATGAAAAAAGGTGAATAATATATTATTATTAATAATAAAAATATAATAATGAATATAATGATGATGTAATATATAATAATAGATGGCTTGAGATAGTTGTATAGTTTATGAGTGTGCGAGTTGAAGAATAGAGTGTAATGCTTTATAAACTAGGGGCGAACTTGATAATTCGTTTATTCGAAGTGATGGAGCAATTTGCTGGAGAATAAGATGTAATAAGTTTAGTGTTGGGGATGGTTGATGGAATTGTGAGTAAAGATAGAAAGAACACTAAATACTTGAAGCTTACTCTCATTGAATAGTTCAAATACAAGAATATCATGACTCTCATGTCTAGATACCTCTGCATTCACAACTTAGACCCAATCATATATGATGCATCCGCAAAGCTCCTCTCTATTCTTTACTCTCAGTTAAATAATGTATTCTATATTTTAACGAATAATTATCATTATCACTATTAACATTATAACTATTATCATTATCATAATATAATTTATAATAATTAATCTTATATTATTAATTATATAGTATCAAATAGAGTATAAGAGACGAAATAATGACTTCCTCATACAATTAATGGGTCTTTATAATTTTGATTAGTATGCTTCTAATTTCGCATAAGTTTCAGATACTTGTTTCTTCCAATGTTTAAGTTATCTATTAATTCAAGAAGATCTTGTAGATACATTTCTAAAACAATAAGGACTAAGATTACTCAGAGATTTTTTTCCAAAATTTGAGTTAGATATTTAGTCAATTTATTATGTGCTTCTAAATATTTGGCTTGTGACTTATAATGAGAATTGTGTATATTATTTTTAGAAAATTAATGTGATATTAGAGATAATTAAAGTATTGTAAAAGGTAAATAGGGAAAAAATAGTGAGAATATCGATGAACATTTTCAAGGTAGATATAAATAAAATAAAAATTGATAGAATTTGATAAAGAAGAAGGAAATGGTTGAATAAATGATAGATTTTGGATTATTGAAAGTTTTAGAAAATACAGTGATAAGCAACATTCGAGATAATGAATTAATTGAAGATTTGGACAATGTGTATAGTGTTTTGAGTAGTCAGATTAGATATCATAATAGTATGGATAAATATATAGAGGAGTTAAAGTATGATAGATTAGAATGGACTCTAGTACATACTGAAATTTTTTGGAATGAAAACTGGAACAAGTTTGAAATGATGGATTTTAGATATATTTGATAATTATCAGAGTATCTAATCAGCTCAAATGATGAAGTATTTATAAAATATAAATTTGATATATAGATAACTTTGG
>Ga0315908_10003359_pt1 | contig 11584 bp, 8 predicted proteins | sample LakEriMetagenome_12_FD_203520 | JGI IMG/M metagenome (GOLD analysis project Ga0315908, IMG submission 203520) | Freshwater fungal communities from buoy surface, Lake Erie, Ohio, United States - Buoy 4 MA124 | ecosystem: Environmental > Aquatic > Freshwater > Lake > Lake biofilm | place: USA...
TACATTCATATGCATCTAATATTCCTGATTATTCAAGTATATTTTTATTGTTATTTTTATCAACTATGCTTTCGTTTTTTAAGATGTTTTCATTTTTGTTCTATTCTTCTTAATTTTTAAATCCTTTCTTCTACTCAGAAGTTTCTTATTATAACAAACTGACATTTTGGTTTATTTGTTTATTTTGAATATTATTAGTCGGTAATTTTGCTTTGCTGTTACTTTTAGACATTAATTTATTATTATATTTTAATGTATTTATTTAATAAATTTTTATCAACGAAAATTTATATTTATAATTATATATCATCAAATTACTTTTTTTAGTTCATAATTATTTATTATCATTATATTATTATTATGATTATTTTGAATATTTTAACTAATATTTTATTTATTTTATCAATCATTTTTTTCTAATTAATTTTAATAATGTACTATTTTATTTGTTTAAACTTTCAACTAAATTTCTCTATAATTTTATTCTAACTTTTAAAAAGTATTTATTGGATTATGAAATAAATTTTAATTATAAGAAAAATTATTAAAATTGTTTTGTTATCTGTTTTTTATTATGCTTTATTTTTTGTTTTAACCGAAAATAGTTTTAGGATTAATATTAATAAATTTAACAGTATTATTTTATTGTGAAAAAGTTGGCAATTTTTAAATTGATTAATAATGATTTTGATTTTTGTTACTGTTTTTATTTATAACTGGCAACTTATCTATTTCATTGTAATTAAGTATTCTTGTGCCTCTTTTATCAATTTAATCAAATTAAAAATTGTTACAGTTTATTTTCTAATAAATATTTTAAAAATCAAACTGATTGATTAATTTATTTCTACCTATTTTTAATTAATTAAAATTCATTTCATTCTAGTCTAGCATTCGAATATTCTTTCTCCCTTTTTTCTACTCACTTAATATTTGAGATTCTATCGATAATATTGACTATTTATTCATCTAATCATATTTTTTCTATAAATTACTTTGAAAAGCAAATTTTCCTATTTATTATATTTTGTTAATTTATTTTTAAAATTTTTTATCTGTATTTTAAGAATATTAATTATCTTCTAAAGATTTAGATTACAAATTATTATTGTGTGTCATTATTTTTTTACTATATTTTCTAAGTTTTTAAGGTTATTTTTTTTTAACATTAATGGACTGATTGATTTTCTAAAATTTCATTTATCTTTAATCAATTTATTAAGATAATTATTTAATTTCGAAATTCTAAATATTTTTAGGTGAATTTTTCTTATTTTAAAAAAAATAATTTTCTAGAGTTAGTTATTAGTTTTAAATCAAAGTTGAAAGATTAATAGTTGGTTTTTATTAACACTGATTGTCTATTCTTTTATTATCTTGAGAGAATTCTTAAGAAGAGCTCCAAGGAGAAATACCTTCTGTGTTAAATAACATAAATATTATAAAGTAATATCGCAATATAAAGGATATTAATTACGACTATTAATATGAATAATAATAATAATAAAATTGGAGATATCGGGGATCGAACCCGAGGCCTCTCGCTTGCTAAGCGAGCGTGATACCACTACACCATATCCCCAACATATAAATCATAATTCAAACACTTATATTAATTAAATTTATTTGAACATCATATTATTATATTGAAAACTATTAAATTTCTAGTCATAAAGTCCTTATCTTACTATTAGATATCCTTATTTTTGTAATAAATTTTTAATCTTATAAACATATCCTTTAACTCTTCTTTTGCTTACTTTGATACATATTTTTCCAAAAAATCAATCTAAATTTTTAATAATAATTACTAACTTTAATTGGTAATTTAATTGGTATTGTTAATATAATAATGATCTAATTTGGATAAAAATACTGGATTAATTATGAGAGAATATGTTGTTTAATTTAATTATTAAAGATAATTTTACTACATCTTAAAACTTCAAATTATTATAAACACTTCTATTATAATTATGAAACATTTCAATCAAAATAGCATTTTATATCATATTTATATCATAATTAAAACTTTCTATCAAACTTTTTGTTATATATACATTGTTGTCAACAACAAATAGAATCGGCTGTATAGATTAGATATAATTAATATTTATTTCTATCTAATCGTTAAAAAATTATCTTAAATTATTTTATATTATTTTAAATAGTTGTGGATCTTTCAAACTTATTTTATCTGTTATTTGGTATTCTTATTTGAGAATATCTAAATAGCTTTTTTTTATTATTTACACTTAAATTAACATGTATAATTTATACTTGTCTTTTTAGTAAAAATTGAAATTTTTTTTTTTTCTGTAATTAAATCTTAATAAATATCTAAAATATTATTAGTAAAGGTTATTTAATAAGAAATGTATATTAAATATAATATCATTGAATATTTTAAAATTTTTAACTTTATTATTTTAAAAAGTAAACTTGTATTTGAAATCGTAGCTGATTTAAATAATATATTATTATTCATTTCTAATATTTATTCATTATCTATAATTTTTTATTTTTATTATTAATATTATTATTTTTATTGGTATTAATTAAATTATTACTATTATTATTATTACTATTATTTTTATTATTAATCTACACAATACATTTTTATTTATTGAAATAAAAGCGATTTTCTTTATGATTAAATAAAAATTTTGAAAAAAGCTTAATTCATACAATATAAAATAATTTAAATACTTTAATTTATAATATATAAAACTATATGATAAATAAAATAAAAAAGCTAAATGATATAAGTCTAACGTATCTGAAAATAAGAAAAGTTATCAAAAAGATTAATAATAAAAAATATACAAATATAAATCTTGAAAAATGTTAAGAAGAGTAAGGAAAATAATATCAAACAAATAATTTGAGTTTTCATCAAGCAACAATAGTATAACATCATCAATGTTTAATGACTTACAAGGACATGGATTCCTCCCATCTACTAAACCATTACTGAAACTTCCAAATGAATTTAATGCCCTAAACCAAATACTAGATGACATGACATTCTGGCAAAAAAACGGAACTGCCTCAGGTCTTCTAGCCAAAAATCATTTGAGATCAACTGTAGATTTAGATTTTCCTGATCTATCCTCTTAACTTTAAAAAGTAGACAAATCTGATGCAAGATTAATAACTGCCTTATTTAGAGACTACTCAATGCTTACTGCTGCCTATTTATTAGAACCATGTCATCTGAATTATTTGAAGACAGGCCATTATGGAAGAGGAATGAGTTTCATACCTGAAAAACTAGCATTGCCTATGAAATATCTAGCAGATCTCTTGTAATATAAACAGCCATTGTTGGATTATGCTCATGGTTATGCTCTTAATAATTGGCAGTTCGTCAATGACCCTACTCCTAATGATATTCACTATAAAAATGAATAAATAGTCACCGATATCAACAATCCTAATAATAATATTAGTTTAATCAGGAAACTCAATGGCTGTAAAGATGAAGCAGGATTCATCCTATTGCATGTCGCAATTGTATCCAAATCTAATAAATAATGTCAATCATACGAAATAATGTATGATGGCCTCTAGAAGAATGACCGAGCATTATTTAATAAAGGAATGGAATAACACTTATAAACTCTTTAAGAAATGAATGACATTTTCCGAAGAATGTGGAATGTATCAAATCCTAAAGGGTACCTTAACTTCCGTACATTTATAATGGGAGTGAAAGGGAATGATGAGATATTCCCTGGAGGAGTAATCTACAAAGGGTTGAATAATAATGAACCTCTTTCCTATAGAGGAGAAACAGGTGCCTAAGATAGCATCATTCCTTGTGTCGACAGTGCATTAGGAGTAGAGTATCCTCGTAACTCACTTACTGAGTATCTCTTCCAGCTCAGAGACTATAGACCTTATCATCATTAAAATTATATGAATTCTCTTAAGAGTAAGACTACTTCAATGGCTCTTAAGTAATATGCCATGTAAGATAGTGAGTCAGCATTGTTGTTACTCAATAATTTACATGTTTCTTTCAAGTTCAGACATTAACATTGGGGAATGGTCAAGAAGTATATCATTGATAACACTAAATATGCTAGAGCCACTGGAGGAACTCCTATTACCACATGGTTACCTAATTAAATTGGAGCTGTTCTTGAGTTTTCATAGTAGATCATCAATACTATCGATCTCAATAAGCTTGATTAAAAGTAGAAGGAAAATCTTAATGAAATTAAGAGTAATGTTTAATCTGAAATCGATTATCTTTTCAATGAAGTTAAATAGCTTTAAGAAGAATTTAATAATTAAGAGTTAGACTAATTCCAAACCAGAAAGTAGTGATCATATATTTAATTTAATTTTAATTATTATATTTTTTACATTATAATTCATACTATTTTAATTCAAATTATTGATTTGACAATATGTAATTTATTCTTTTAATCTTATTTCTTTTTAGATAAAAATAAATAAATAATAAAAATTATAATTATTAATAAGTAATTTTAAAATAATAAAATTCAAACTTAAAAAATAATTAAAATTAATTTAAGACTTGACTAGCTTACTTCTATTTTAAAATATTAGAATATAATTTATTAGGGAATATTTAAAGACCAAGACCAAAACAAAAGATTAGCTTTAAAATTGCTTTAAAAACATCAGAACATTAATTTAAGCTTATATATTCTATCAAAAATCTAATTATATTTGAGTAAGACTTAAATTATTTTAAAATTAATAAGCATAACTTTTTGGATGAGTGATTATTTAAAATTAAGAGTCAAAAAATAATTTATTTTAAATGGAGAAGCTTTTATTTTTAGTTTTGACTAATAAAAGATTAACAAAGTTAGAGAAGAAGAAAAGAAAAAAGCTTTAATGATAATTGAAATATCAGATTTATATTTCGTAAATGCTTCAATTATCAATTTTAATTCATTAATATTTTTATTTTTAAAATTATTTATTAAATTTATAAATATTGTTATAAAATTAATTATATTTCAAGTTTATTACTAAAACATTTTAGATCAATATATATTTAAACACTCCTTTTTAATTTATATTTCTTATTATTTATTGCTGTTTTGAATTTTAAGCTCTTATAATTATTAATTTAATTATTAAATAAGACTTTATTATTAATTGGATTTTATATTTTCTTCTTTATTTTTTAATATTCCTTACAATAATTGTTTAAAAAATAATTCTTTATTTTTATGCAATTTATTAGGAAATTATTTGTTCTCATTCTAAACTACTTTTAATTGTTTTTACAAATTATTTATTTTTAATTATTACTTTTCCAATTCCAATTTATTTTCTAACAAATCGTTAGATAAGTTATTTTGATTCTGTTCAATTAATTTTTAATATTCGATTTAATACTATGCAAGCTATTTCTTAAATTTATAATAAATATAATATATATAATTATTTACTTCCAGCAATATATTATTCTCTTACTCTTATTATAAATACAATTCAAATTCTTGTAACTAAATACAATCTTAATCAATCTAATTCTTTTATTTAATTAAATTTTAATATTGTATTTATAATTTGTCAAATTATATTTTTAAAGCTATTTCCTTTTGATTTCTGGCTTCATCAAATTTTTTCAACTCTTTAATTTTTTTTTACTAGACTGTTTATCTGATAGTTATTTAATCGTCAGGATATTTGATAAATTAGGTTTTCTCTGATTCGGTTTGATTTTAATTATCTTTGAAAATATTATAGTTCTAATTTTTATTTGAAAATTTAACATCATTAATATCTTGATAATTATTATAGAAGAAATCCTGATCATAATCTGCCAAAGTATTATTTATATTGTTGTTGCAATTGTTACAACTTTTATAATGTTAAATTTTTTTATTTTTAATCTGATGACTAATAATTTCAATATCTTATAAATCTGGTTTCTAATTTAATTTTTAACAGAACAGGCTGGCAGTTGAGTTTTAATTTTACTTTTTAAGAGAAGAATCGGGTTTTTAAATGAGTAAATTATTTTGAGTTTATTTTTTGTGGTCTGATGTGTTATCACTATGTTTCTTGTGTAACTTCCCATAATTTTTACTTTCCACTAAATTAAAACTTTTATTAGACATATATTATAATTCCTATAAATATTATCTATATTTAATATAATTCAATAGATATATTTCAAGAATTTTAAATTTTTAAATTTGTAAAGCTCTTTCCTCTTATTATTTTATGCTGCTGTTTTTTTTAATAAAAATTTTATTATGATTTGGTTTTCAAATCGTAATTTTCAGTGATTACTTCTTCTTGTTACTGCTCATCTAAGAATAAGAAATTAAATTTACTTTATAATTTTTTCATTCTTTAGTAAATAAATTGATTATTTTTACCATCATTCATCAACCAGTTTTTCTCTTTTTAGAATACATCAATACCTTCAATCATCAATTATTCTTGTTTTTCAGTATTTACATTTTGTAATAATAATTTACTTTATTTGTTATTCTTTATTTTATCTATCAGATTTTATTCATATTCTGATATTTTTTATGTATCTTTCTTCTTTTTGAATTTACTCTCTTTTATCATTTATAGTAATTTATCACCTATTAATAACTAATTATGTTCAATTTAAGCATTTGATCAGTTTATTATTCTAACATGTTATTATTGTTATTATGTTTAATATTTTTGTTATTATTTGTTATTATTTTGATATTATTAATATTTTAATTTTTATATAAGTGAATTTTATTGACCAGTATGAGATTATTGATATTATTATTGACTAAATATAGAGTTATTTTCTGGATTAATTAATTAAAAATCATTTTGAGTTTTTTTAGTATGTTTATTAAAATCAACCTTTTAAATAATTTCTAAACATTACAATTTTTTTTTATCTGAATTAAACTGCTTTTCTAGATTTTCAATATAAGCTTTGAGATTATTATAATTTTATTAAACATTTCCCTTCCTAAGAATCTATTGCCAATAAGAATTGGGATTAATATGATCATCCTTATACATTATGTTAATTAGATTAAATATTTCTTGTCTTTTCCTATATTTATCAATCTAATTCATCAACTGAATATCTTTCTATTTTTGGGTCAATTTCTCGATATTTTAAGTTTGCATTTCCCAAACTTATTGATTCACTTAAAACTTCTATTATTCTCTCATGAATTTATTGTCTAACTCTTCATTTTTATTTTAAGATTAAAACTTTTTATTCATTATTTCCAATTAGTAAAGTAGACTCTATTTGCTTACTTATTCGTATTAAATATTCGATACTTTACTTGTTTGTTTTTGTTTCTAACTATTTTTTTTTTAAGAATTAATTATTTGATGTTGTTTTGAATTTATGAAAGAACTATTTTAACTATTTATTGTATTCTGGTTTTTGGGTTGATGAAGATTGATGTGTGAACTAAAATACTACAATATTAATAACAATTTGATAATAATGATAATAATATTAAAAATGATAATAATATAGATATTAATATACAATTTGACTATTAATGAGATTATTAATGGATGAGAGTTTGTTTTTCTCGTCCCACTTAGAAAACTCCTGATTATTACCAATAATAGTGTACTCCTTTAATTTTCCATATTCATCATACTAAGGTCCATTATATCCTAACTATAATTCATCAGATTAGTTCTGCTTTATTTCGAAAATATTCTTCTAGTTTCTCTAATCACTATTAATCACCTCTTGATTCTGTTCTAATATTACGTCTAAATCCATCTTTACTTTAATACTATTGTTATTACTCTTATTACTACTATTATTTTATATATTCATTCCTAATTTATTATTATTACTTAACTTACTTAATCTGCCTTAACTATTACTTTATTTCTATTACATTTGTTATAATTATTATTACATAACTTATTCTTGTTTTTTCTGTTTAAATTAATCATAAGTTGTTGCTTTAAATAAAGGTTTAAATCCTATTAAAACATTACTTTTTTTATCTATATTTTATTATGGATCTATTAATTTTTATATATTATTTATATGGTTATCTGAATAAGTTCTGGTTAATTTACTTAATTTTAAATTAAGAATCTACATAATAAAAAAAATAAATTAAATTAATAATAATAGCTTTCAATGAGAATAAAATTAATAAGCATTATTAAAAATATAAAAAGAATAAGTTATATAATTGCATTATAAATTATAAAATATAAATTAATAATTTAAATATGAGTGAAGAGGAATAATAAGCAGGAGGAGTATATGTAATAGAACGTAAAAATAATAAATAAATAATAAAATAGCTTTGGAAATAAGTGAAGAGTCAGAGCCTATGGAAATAGATGATATAGTGGAGAGTTTATCTGAAAATGAAATAGAAAATAACGAAATAGATAACTTAGATGAGTTGATAAATAATTTAGCATAAAGTAAAAAATAATTATAATTAATAGAGGAAAAGCAGAGTTTATAATAAAAAGATAGCATTAATTAAAAAGAAGCAAAGAAGTTAGAAAGTAAAGCAATTTAAAGATTAGAATTGGTGGATGATTTTATTAGAAACTTTTTTATCAAACACAAAATGCAAAAGTCATTAGAAGTATTCTAATAAGAGTGGTATGAGTTAGTATAGAAGGGAAAAATAAATGTGGGATAATAAGAATAAGTGCCTGATATTTATATTAAGAATGAAAAATTAGAGGAATAAATTGATTACCTTAAGTAAGAACTTGACAGACTCAAAATCACTGCTGAAAAGGCCAAAGTATATAATAAATAACAAATATAATAATCATTCGTTAATTTAATTTTATGCTTTTTATAATAGGCAACTTATGACAAATTAAGAAAAGAGAGAGACTTCCACAAAATGCATCATTAAAGAGTTTAACAGGAGAAAAGAAAACTAAACAAAGATATTGAGAAACTAAAATAATCTCACAAATTATATGAAACAAGGTATTAAGAATTACTAAGTAAGTATGAAGCAGCAATGAAGGAAAAAACTTTAGTAAAATTAGAAAGGGACAGATTACAAACCAAAAACGAAGGTCTTTCAAAAAACATAATGTAATTAGAAGAAAAACTGCTAAAAGATGAAAATAATCCTTTACAAGAAAATGGAATAGATGTATTAAAACAAAAGGAAAATCAATAGTAATAAAAATAAAAACGGAAAAGTGTATTTAGTGAACTTCCAGTTGAAGATAGGGTAAATGGTTAATTAATGTAAGAATAATAAATGGTGAGTTATAAGGGAGCAGCATTACACAAGACATTCAAAGGACATATGATGGGAGTAAGCAAGGTTATTATTCATCCTAGGAAGAGCATTGTCGCTACTGCTAGTGATGATTATACTTGGAAAGTATGGACTGTACCTAATGGAGAATTAATCATGAGTGGAGAGGGTCATAAAGATTGGATCAGTGGCTTAGCCTTTCATCCTAAAGGCACTCATCTTGCTACTTCTTCTGGAGATTGTTAAATCAAAATTTGGGATTTCATCAATGCTAATTGTTAGGTATAATATCATCAAATTATAATATATTATAACAAAATGTTTTTATAATTTGATAATATTTATATGTTTAATAGACAAACCTTAGTGAACATTCTTAAGCAGTATGGTCAGTGGATTGGCATGATATGGGTGACCATATAATATCAGGTTCAATGGATCACACAATCAAATTATTTGACATTAATATGGCTAGAAGTAAGTCTACTTTTAGAGGCCATGTTGATTCAGTTAATCATGTTTAGTTTAAACCTTATTCTAATATATTTGCTAGTACATCTGCTGATAAAACCATATCCCTATGGGATGCAAGGACATAGTTGTGTTAAAGCACTTTCTATGGTCATATTAATAGTGTTAACCAATTGGATTTTAATCTCAAAGTATACATTCAATTATATTTTAAATATTTATATTCATAATTATTTTAAATACAAAAAAATATTTTAATAATATAATCATAACAAAATAAGTTTCAAAACAATAAAAAAATAATAAATAGGGAGATACTATAGCATCATGTGATAGTGATGGAATAATAAAATTATGGGATATAAGAACATGTAAAGAGATTCGATAAATAGACGGTGGACCATATTCTGCAAATGGAATTTCAATAGATAAATCTGGTAAATCGATTGCAATAGCTACAGATGATGGATGTGTAAAAATTTTTAATGAAGAGTAAGGTAGATTGGAATGCACTTTAAAGGGTCATGAAGATAGTGTTTAAGATGTAGTTTTTGATAGAAATTCAAAAATGATCATAAGTGCAAGTACTGATTGCACTTTTAGAGTTTGGCAGTGATATTATATTCTATAAACTGAATATATATATAATCTTATTTTATAATCTATAAGATTTATTTTCTAGTGGCCTAAAACAATATGTCTCAATTATATTATTTTTAAACATTTACTAATATACTTTATAATGAATCATTCTTAAAAAAGATCTTAAAGCATGCCCAATTTATATTCTTAACAAGTAATTTTTTAAAATAATTATAAGAATCCAAAATTTTATATTTTTAACTTAAAATTATAATAAACTTTTGATGATTTTTATTCAATCAATAAAAAATTAAATTCAAGATTTTAAAATAAATATGAAATTTAAAATAAATTATTTTCTTTAAATTGTGAATAAAAAAAATATTTTTAATAAATAATTCAGTAGTTAAGATTTTTTTAATAAAATTATATATAAAAGAAGTAAAAAAAAAGAAAAATATCACAAAAATAAAAATAAATTTTAATAAAAAATTTAAAAAATAACTAATTAAACTTTTAATATAATATATTTGATTAACAATAAATTCAAAATGAAATAATAAGTAATACTATATGCATTGAATAAAAAAGTCCTATTTAATTTTCAAAGTAAATACAAAGATAATTCGAGGAGGGAAACATTAACAAAAAATAAATGATATTAGATTATTGTTTGAGCAATTTTTAATATTTTTATTAAGATAAATATAGGAACTATATTTTACAAAAAATTATAGACTTCGGAGATTATTTACACATTTTAGAATTATTAAGTTGCATAAAAATGCATATAAACTCAATGATTTTCGATAAGTTCGGGACTAAAGTGATAATAAAACTATTAGATTTTATGTAATATAATCAAGAAATATACAGACAACAAAATTAAGAAATACATTAAATAATAATATAAAATTATATTGAGCAACTTTATGATCATGAAAATGGAAATTTTATAATATAAAAATTAATAGAAATATTACAGGATGAAGAACTGGATTAATTGATGTATATAATATAAGATAAAGTGATTTATTTATGCTAAAGTAAATTTGGATGTTTAGTGATTTAAAAATTCATAGATGTATTTGGCTTGTTTTTATATAATGAAAAAGCGTAAAAAATAGTAGAAAATATAATAGAAAAAACAGAAAAATTAGCGATAAAAGAATTCGCTAATTATATAATTTAGCATATTTTGGATCTTGATATAGAGGAATACATAAGATAAATATAAAATAGATTGATAATAGATTTTGTGAATATTGCTTGTAATTAGTTCGGTAGTAATGTGTTAGAAA
>Ga0315908_10003361_pt1 | contig 11579 bp, 14 predicted proteins | sample LakEriMetagenome_12_FD_203520 | JGI IMG/M metagenome (GOLD analysis project Ga0315908, IMG submission 203520) | Freshwater fungal communities from buoy surface, Lake Erie, Ohio, United States - Buoy 4 MA124 | ecosystem: Environmental > Aquatic > Freshwater > Lake > Lake biofilm | place: USA...
ACTGAACCCGGGCGTTGGGTTTCCAACGACCAGCTGTCCTGCCCCACTTCCGGCCTGCCGGTGCCTGATCAGGCGAAATGAACAAGACCCCCCTGCCCTCCATTGATTCCCTCGACCGCCAGTGGTACCTGGTGGACGCAGAGAATCAGACCCTCGGTCGCCTGGCGAGCGAAGTGGCCCAAGTGCTGCGCGGCAAGAACAAGCCCTGCTACACACCCCACCTCGACACCGGCGACTTTGTCATCGTCATCAACGCCGACAAGGTGAAGGTGAGCGGTAACAAGTCGACCCAGAAGATCTACCGCCGCCACTCCGGCCGGCCCGGTGGCATGAAGACCGAAACCTTCGCCCACCTCCAAGCCCGGATCCCTGAGCGGATCGTGGAGAAAGCCATCAAAGGCATGCTTCCCCACAACGCCCTGGGTCGTCAGCTGTTCCGCAAGCTGAAGGTTTACAAGGGTACTGAGCATCCCCACGCTGCCCAACAACCCCAAGCCCTAGCCCTCGATCCCGCCACTGCCGCCCAATGAGCACTAACAAAGTCGTCTATTGGGGTACGGGTCGTCGTAAGACGGCAGTCGCCCGAGTGCGTGTGGTTCCCGGCAACGGCACCGTAACCATCAACGGTCGCCCTGGCGACAACTACCTCAACTACAACCCCGTCTATCTCGCAGCGGTCAAAGCTCCCCTGCAGACTCTCGGGCTTGCAACTGACTATGACCTGCTGGTGAATGTGCGTGGTGGTGGGCTTACCGGCCAAGCCGACGCCATCAAGCAGGGTGCAGCTCGTGCCCTGTGTGAATTGTCCCCGGACAACCGCAAACCCCTTAAAACAGAAGGCCACCTCAGCCGCGACCCCCGCGCCAAGGAGCGTCGCAAGTACGGCCTGAAGAAAGCTCGTAAGGCGCCTCAGTTCTCCAAGCGCTGATTTCTTCCCTCCGCCATCAGCCCCTTCCTCGTCATGCCCAAGGCCGAAATTCATCCCACCTGGTATCCCGATGCCAAGGTGATTTGCAACGGAGAGGTGGTTATGACCACCGGTTCCACCTCTCCCGAACTCCACGTCGATGTGTGGAGTGGCAACCATCCCTTCTATACAGGCACCCAAAAGATCCTCGACACTGAGGGCCGTGTAGACCGCTTCATGCGCAAGTACGGCATGGGTGGAGCAGATTCACTCTCCAACGCCGCTGCCAAGCAGGAGCCCCAAGTTGAGGCCTCGGCCGAAGCTGCAACCGAAGTTGAGACCGAGGCCCCCGCTGTGGCCGAAGCCTGATCTCTGCAGGCCTGATTAAACCCCCCAGCCGGGTGCTTACGGGCACCCGGCTTTGTGTTGTCTGGTGCCCATGCGGGCTCCTCCTATCTCGCTGATGGATCCTTCCCTGCTGCATGAGCGTCTGGAGACGGCCCGCCGCACCTTCGAGACCCTGGAACGCCAGCTGGCCGATCCAGCCGTGGCGGCTAATCCCAGCCAGATGCAGGCCATCGCCCGCGAGAGGGCTCGGCTTGAGCCCTTGGTGCAGGACCACCTGAGCCTGCAGAAACTGCAGCAGGAAGAACGAGAAGCTCGCGCCCTGCTGAAGGAACATCGGGGCGACCTCGCCATGGAGGAACTGGTCAACGAGGAGCTGGCAACCCTGGCGGAAGCCACAGCCAGCCTGCTCGACAAGCTCACGGTGGCCCTGCTGCCCCGAGACCCCCGCGATGAGCGCAGCGTGATGTTGGAGATCCGCGCCGGCGCCGGTGGCGATGAAGCGGCGATCTGGGCCGGCGATCTAGCCCGCATGTATGAGCGCTACGCCCAAGGGGTGGGCTGGCGGGTGGAACCGGTGAGCGCCTCCGAAGCCGAGCTCGGGGGCTACAAAGAACTGATCCTCGCCATCAAGGGGGATGGGGTTTTCAGCCAGCTGAAGTTTGAGGCCGGCGTGCATCGGGTGCAAAGGGTGCCGGCCACCGAGTCCCAGGGCCGGGTGCATACCTCAACCGCCACGGTCGCCGTGATGCCGGAGGCCGATCCCGTGGAGGTTCAGATCGACCCCGGCGACATCGAAATCAGTACCGCCCGCTCCGGTGGCGCCGGCGGCCAAAACGTCAACAAAGTTGAAACGGCCGTAGACCTATTGCACAAGCCCACCGGCATTCGGGTGTTCTGCACCCAGCAGCGCTCCCAGCTGCAGAACCGTGAGCGCGCCATGGAAATCCTGCGGGCAAAGCTCTATGAGCGCCAGCTGGCAGAAGCCAACGCCCAGCAGCGCTCCACCAGGCTGGCCCAGGTAGGCAGCGGCGACCGCAGCGAGAAAATCCGCACTTACAACTTCAAAGACAGCCGCACCACCGACCACCGCCTAGGCCGCAACTTCGCGCTTGAGCCGGTGCTCAACGGCCAGCTCCACGACCTGATCAGTGCCTCAATCGCCGCCGATCAGAGCCGCCAGCTCGAGGAGCTGGCCCAACAGGTAGCCAGCTGAGCGCTCTTAGGCCCCAATCACATATTTGGCCCACTCGCCATGCTGACCAGCGGAGATCTGGCGACTGGCTTCAAAGCTGAAGCTGCCCAGGGGCCGATGAGGTGGACGCAGCAGAGGCATCGCGGCCTCCCGCGGCGTGCGGTTGCCCTTGCGGACATTGCAGGGCAGACAGGCTGTGGTGACGTTTTCCCAGGTATCGAGGCCACCGCGGCTGCGGGGCACCACATGGTCGACAGAGAGCTGCTGAGCGCTGGCCCCGCAGTACTGGCAGCGATGGCCATCGCGGTGAAACAGGTTGCGACGGGTCAGGGGCAACGGCTTGTAGGGCACCCGAACAAAATGACGCAGGCGGATCACAGTGGGGAGCAGCGTGTCCTCGCGAATCCTGCGAACCGGGTCATGCTCAAGCCCCTCCGCCTTCCCCTTCAGCACCATCACCACCGCACGACGCCAGGTGGTGATGTTGAGGGGCTCGTAGGACGCGTTTAGAACGAGAACATGGCCCATGCCAGCACCCGTGATCGGCGGCATGCTAGTGGCAATCTTCGCTGTAATCCGTGACCCAGGCGACCGAGACCAGCTGGAGTGCCCAGGCCCATGAGGCCAGCCTGGCTCGGCAACGGGCCTGGGTAGAGGTGAATACCGGCGCCATAAGTGCCAACGCCCGCAGCCTGAAACGCTGCATAGGCAATGGCACCGAGCTGATGGCTGTGGTCAAGGCCGACGGCTATGGCCATGGATCGATCTCCGTGGCCCGGGCCGCCCTCGCTGGTGGAGCTAGTCAGTGCGGTGTCGCCACCTTGAGCGAAGGCATCGAGCTACGCAGGGCCGGCATCGAAGCACCAATCCTGGTGCTCGGCAACCTCACCCAGGTAGAGGAGCTGCGCAGCTGTCTGCACTGGCAGCTCATGCCGACTATCAGCGGCATGCGCGAAGCCCTGCTCTGCCAAAACCTCGCCAGCGGCCAAGGCCGCCCGATGGCCCTGCAGCTCAAGCTCGACACTGGCATGGCTCGGCTCGGGGCCGATTGGCAGGAGGGGCCCAGACTCGTGGCCGCGATCACGGAACTGGAAGCCGTGCAGTTGGCCGGTCTCTATTCCCATCTCGCCAGTGCCGATGCATCAGCGGACGCCGATGACGGGCTCACCGATCAACAGCAGCGGCTTTTCGAGACGGTGCTGCAGGCCCTGGAGCACCAGCGCCTGCCGGCTGGCATCCGCCACCTGGCCAACTCGGCCGGCACCCTGCGCAGCCCAGGGCTGCACTACGACCTAGTGCGCGTGGGCCTGGCGCTATATGGTCACAGTCCGGCGGCCCACCTGGCTTCTGTCACTCCCCTGCAGGGAGCGATGACCCTGCACGCCCGCGTCAGCCTGATTCGGGAGGCGGGCAGCGGGGTGGGGGTGAGCTACGGCCATCGCTTCCGCACCAGCCGCCCCAGCCGTCTGGCCGTTGTTGGCATTGGGTACGCCGATGGCGTGCCTCGCCAGCTCTCCAACCAGCTGGAAGTGCTGTTTGCAGGCCAACGTCTGCCCCAAGTGGGAGCCATCACCATGGACCAACTGGTGCTCGATGCAACCGACTGCCCGGGACTGGAGGTGGGGTCGGTGGTGACTCTGCTGGGCCAGGAGGGAAGCGAACAAATCACCCCTACCGACTGGAGCGATCGCTGCCAGACCATCCCCTGGGAAATCCTCTGCGGCTTTAAGCACCGCCTGCCACGACTCACCGCCGCCCAAGCCGCCTGGGAAGCCCCAGGCGATAGGGCTCACTGATAAAGTCGTCAGGCCTCTGGAGAGGTGGCTGAGTGGTTGAAAGCGGCTCCCTGCTAAGGAGTTACAGGAGGCAACTCTTGTCGAGGGTTCGAATCCCTCCCTCTCCGTTTTAAGCAGAATTCACGGCGAGTCACCACCGCCGCGAGTCCTTCTGGCGACTGACATTGGTGAGTCAGCGATTTTCCACTAGTGCGACCCAGTACCCGCCCATGGGTGTTGGAAGTGGTGTTAGGTGCCCAGTCTTGTGGTGTTGGATGCCCGAATTGCGGAAAGGCAGCCCAGCACTGGATAGCAGCGGGTATGAGCGATGGTTCCACGCCACCTCACCCAGGGAGACCCATACCTGACGCTGTTTAAGAGAAAAGTGGGGCGTGAGCGACGGGGACGAAATCTCCGCCCACTTCCTCGACCTATGGACGGGTCGAACGCCGCCATAGGTAGTTATTTGAGTTAGGCACTGGTATTGGGTGCGAGCAGCAGCAAAGTTTGTTCACAAAAAAATCCCTGGCGTGTTCGACTCCGCCAGGGATACGCTTCCCGTCGCTCATCACGACTAACTAACGCTATTAGGTACTTACGCTCAGGCCATGGAGTGATTGCCTCAGGTGTTCATGCGGACACGCTCAAGGCACCTCACCCATCCTCGGTACACCACCCACTCTTGACCTCCGCTTGAGGAGTGGGATGGCTTGAGGACATTCCACTCAAGGAACTCCTATTCCCCAAAGGGGGCAGCAGGTGGCCCAGGGAGAGCAGCAGCTACAGCAGAAAAGCGGATACACCTGCACCATTCGCGCTGGAGCCGTGAGTCCAAGGCGTCCCGTAGCACCAAGGCAGTCGCCAACAGCCGAAAGCACCCGTACCCTGCTCACAAGCCCCAACAAGACCAGATGAAGCGCCTGCTGCTACTCGCCCTGACCGCTGCGACGCTGCTGATGGGCACAACTGCCAGCGCCCACTGCGACCAGAAGCACGGGCACCAGGAAACCTCGAGCCAAAGCGCCAGGCAGTGATATCTCAGCCCCTATCGATGCTGGTGCTCTGGTTGGTCTTTGCCGTCGCAGCAGGAATCAAGTTCTGGGGCCTGGCGGCTCAGTTTAGAAAATGCCCTGAGGGCACTAGCAAGAGTACAGAGGAGTTCCGAAAGACCCTTGAACGCATCTGGGCGAAGAATCAGCAACGGGCGCAATGGAGCACCTGAACTGGGGATACATCCAACTGGGCCTGGTCGCCCTGATCTTTGGCGGTCTGCAGGTGTGGTGGATTAGCAGAGTCTTTTGGAGGCGCGACCTGGCACGCCCACAAAGCGGTGGAGAGTTCCGCAAATCACTGGAACGGATCTGGAAGAAGGAACAGCGGCAGGGGTAGCGGCGCCATGCTTGCGTATCTATGAAGTTGCCAAAACAACCGTCTGCAACAACTGCGACACTTCAATCAAACTCGTCCCAAAGCACTTCTTCCACTAAGACGCGAAGCTGGCGACGGGGGGCGCTGGCTACTAGGAGGAACGGTCTCAGGAAAGCAGACAACGACGACAACATAAACTTTTGCCATAGAACCCTGTAAATATAAGTTGCAACCATAAAATCTTCTTAAGTGCTAAATTATAAATTCAGAATTTACCGACTTTTATGAGTTTTGAATTTGGCGATCCAGATATTTTTGATAAGATTTATGAGAATTCATACTGGGGCAAGGGGTCAGGGGGCGGAAGCTCCCCCGAAGCAACTCAACCCTACAAAATATTCCTAGAAGAGTTTATTCGTCAACATAATATCAAATCAGTCGTTGACCTTGGTTGTGGCGACTGGCAGTTTTCTCAATTTCTCGACTTTGGCAGCGCAACATATATTGGCATCGATGCATCCAAAAATGTAATCACAAATAATCAGAGGTCATTTTCGCGACCAGGGGTTTCCTTTGCCAATCTTCCAGAGGATTACAATGAACTTCCCTCCGCCGAACTGTTAGTCTGCAAAGACGTACTAATGCATTTAAGCACGAAGGAAGTTCAAGATATTTTGTCAATTCTTCCAAGCTTCAAATATGCATTAATTACTAACGACATTCCATGCGTATCTACTTTCGGGAAAATTCTTCTAAAGTTGCGGCGTCCATTTGCGCCCGTAAATAACAGAGAAATAAAGACAGGTGACTATAGGACCCTTGACCCGACCGAAAGCCCATTCAACCTAAGGTTGAAAAAAGTATTTGAGTGGAAAGGCAGCAATTTAATCCTTGGCAAAGATTGTGGCTGGACAAAGCGAACTTATTTGCATCAGCAATGACAAGACATGGGGTGGTGAGGCCCAGGAGTCCATTAAGTCCCTTGCTGCCAAGACAGTCGCCAATAGCAGAAACCACCCATGCCCTAGCGATAACACGGTAGAGATGCGCTACTGCGCTGGTCAGTCCTGGGAGCAATCCACAGACCAGTTGAAGCAAAAGCTGCCCAGGCAGATGGTGATAGGGCGCCGTGACGACTACAAGGGCTCAGCACTGGTATTGACCTGCGGCCAGCGCCCTGAATTTGCACGTTCTATGTGGTGTTGGAAATAGTGTTGGAATTGGTATTGGAATCCGCCTCCACCAATGGGAAGCGTTGTCTCTTCCCGTGTCACCACTTCGCTCTGAGAGTCACAACGAGGGCCTCCCTCTCCGTTGTCAAGCCCGAATGCTTATTTACGGCTGGCTGCGGCCAGCCGGGTAGCTATCTCGGGTAGGAGCTTGTGATCCTGGGCGCAGGCCTGGCCCTCAGAAAAAATCACCAGCAAGAAAGGCGCAGCTTTTGGCATAGAACCCTCAGCTGACGGCTCCACGTAGGCAGCATCGTGCCGGGCCTGGCTCATCCAGCCCGCCTTGCTCCAGAGGCGAGAGCCAAGAGGCAAACCCTCACCTATGAAGCCATCCACCTGGTTTTCTGGATCCGCAAGCCTCAAGGCCGGATCCAGGCTGCGCGCCAGCAGAGCTGCCATCCGGGCACAAGCCGGCGGCGAGACCAGGGCCGACGCCAGCACGGCCTGCAACAGACGGGCTACAGCGTCGGTACTGAGGAGATTGCGGTTTTCCAGCTCGGTGCCGTAATAGACCCGCTCGCGCCCGTAGGGACCATCACCCCAGGTTTTTTGGCAAGCATTACAGCCTTGCAGCTCCGGCCAGCCAAGCTCGCTCAGCCAGCCATTGACAAGCTGACGCTGCTCCACCCAGTGGGCCATGCGCTCAGGGGGCAGAGAAGGGCCGCTGGTGGTGCCAGTAAGCAAATCCACCACTAAGGAGGTGGCGTCGTTGCTGGAGTCGCGAATCATGTCTGAAAGGGCACGCCGCAGCTCGGGCGTATCCGCAAGCAAGTCAGCCTGGCGCCAAGCCTCGGCCGCCACCAGGTACACCAGCTTCACCACGCTGGCTGGGTAGCGAGGACGATCCCCAGCCCAGCTCGCCCCCTGCACCGGCTGGGCCCAGAACAGATCGGGATCCAGATCGGCAGCTCGGCCAAGCAAGGGCTGGTCGTAGCGAAGCCAGGTAATGGAGAGGTGCTGGGCTAAGCCAGGCCGCCCCTCCAGCTCAAGAGCCCGCACCAGATCGGCCAGGATCTGAGCCATGGCTGGATCGGGGCTGTAAAAAGCCATCACCGCCGGCCAACGTTGTGGCGAGATTAGCTGTGCTGACAGTAGACACCATCAACCCTGCCCAGCTGGCTGCCGGCACCCCAGCCGCGCCGGAATGGCTCATTCCAGGCACGAACTGGCAGCTCACTGGCAGCGTCGACCTCTACAGCCAGGCCCGCGGTGAGGGGCTAGCCAGCCAGGCCTGGACTGGCCGCCACTTGCAAATCCTGACCAGTCCGGCAGCTACAGGGACAGGAATGCGCCTGCGGGTACGACTGCTCGACGATGGCTACCCAGGCTGGCTTGAACCCGATGCCCTGCTAGGGCGAGCAGTGGCGTGCTCGCCGCCCCAGCCGCAACTCCTGCAACGGTGCAGCATTGTCCAGCGGATGGAGCAGGTGCTGAGCTTCACGCAGGCCGCCCAGCGCGTAGCCAACACCTACCTGTGGGGCGGCAGCCTGGGCCCCAACTACGACTGCTCCGGTCTGATGCAGCGGGCCTATGCCAGCGCTGGCATCTGGATTCCGCGCGATGCCTACCTGCAGGAGCGGTTCTGTCAGCCTGTGGCGGTGCAGCCGGGCCAGGTGCAGTTACTGGAGCCTGGCGACCTGATCTTTTTTGGCACACCCCAGCGCTGCAGCCACGTGGGGCTGCACCTAGGTGGCGGCCGCTATTTACACAGCTCCGGCGTCGCCCACGGCCGCAACGGCATCGGTTTCGACGACCTGGCGCCCCAAAACCCCGACCCGGTGGCGCGCCACTACCGACTGGAACTGCGGGGAGCGGGGCGGGTAATGCACAGCCATAACGGCAGTCCCCTACCCACCTAGGGTCGACGCCAAAGGCTGACAAAGACATGCAGCAAACGAGGGAAGGCCAGGCCGAGCTTTCCGTAGTGGTGCCCCTCTACAACGAGGAGGAGAGCCTGCCCCAGTTGGTGGAGCAGTTGCTGGCGGCACTGCGACCGCTGCAGCTGGGCTTTGAGTTGGTGCTGGTAGACGACGGATCCAGAGACGACACAGCGAAGGTGCTCAGCCAGCTGGCCGCCACGGTTCCGGAGCTGGTGGCCGTGCTGCTGCGCCGCAACTACGGCCAGACGGCGGCAATGGCGGCCGGCTTTGACGCCAGCGGCGGGGCGGTGATCGTGACCCTCGATGGCGATCTGCAGAACGACCCCGCCGATATCCCCCTACTGCTAGCTGAGCTCGACCAAGGCTTCGACCTGGTAAGCGGCTGGCGCCACCAGCGCCAGGATGCGGCCATGCAACGGCTGCTGCCCAGCCGTATCGCCAACAGCCTGATTGCCCGGGTAACTGGGGTGCGACTCCACGACTACGGCTGCTCCCTCAAGGCTTATCGGCGCGAGGTGGTGAGTGACCTCAACCTCTACGGCGAACTCCACCGCTTCCTGCCTGCCCTGGCCTTCATCGAAGGTGCCCGGATCAGCGAGGTGAAAGTAAACCACCATCCCCGGCGTTATGGGGAAAGCAAATACGGACTCGACCGCACCTTCCGGGTATTGATGGACCTGCTGACGGTCTGGTTCATGAAGCGCTTTCTGACCAGACCGATGCACGTCTTCGGCTTCGGCGGCCTGGCCGCCATGGGCGCAGGGCTGCTGATCGGCATCTGGCTCATAGGCGAGAAACTGCTGTTTGGCGCAGACATCGGCGATCGCCCCCTGCTGCTGATGGCCCTACTGAGTTTTCTGACGGGGGTGCAGCTCTTCTGCTTTGGCCTGCTGGCCGAACTGCAGATGCGCACGTACCACGAAAGTCAGGGACGACCGATCTACCGGGTGCGCGGCATCGTGCGCGGATCCGACAGCTGAGAGGCGGGGCAAAGGGATTGAATTTTTATGTCGCCCTGGCCGGCCCCGCAAGCTGCCTCGGGTGGTCTTCGTAGAGTATTAACGGTTGCTATTGGCCCGCGCCATGACTGGAGAATTTGCTGCCGCTTGGTTGCCCTCGGTGTTAGTCCCACTTGTTGGAATCCTCGGCCCAGCCGTGGCCATGGCCTTGCTTTTCAACGTAATCGAAGCCCGCGACTGAGCCCGACCCAAGCCGTCGCTCAGCCTCACCGCCTACCCCCGCCACCATGACCGTGACCCCCGTGGCCGACCCCTGCGTCGGCAATCTGGCAACCCCCGTCAACAGCAGCTATTTCAGCCGGGCCTTCATCAATGCCCTGCCCGCCTACCGCCCCTCCCTATCTCCGAACCGTCGTGGTTTGGAAGTGGGCATGGCCCATGGCTTCTTTCTCTACGGACCCTTCGCCGTCTGTGGTCCCCTGCGGCTCACCGAATACGCCAGCACCGCTGGTTTACTCGCCGCCATTGGACTGGTGTCGATCTTGACCGTATGTCTCTCGATCTACGGCACCGCTGGCAACGGACCCAACATCCAGCCGGCTGACGCCACCATCGACAACCCGCCCGCAGACCTGTTCACCAAGGCTGGCTGGGCAGAATTCGCCAGTGGTTTCTGGCTGGGTGGCTGCGGTGGCGCCGCCTTTGCCTGGTTCCTAGCCGGCACTGCGATCGTTGCCCCGCTGGTCAATATCGCTGGCGGCGTCTGGAGCGTCAACTGAATCCCAAGCGGTTTTCCAATCCCCTGAAAGCTCCGCCAAGGCGGGGCTTTTTTATTGGCTGTTTTTACTGGGCGTTTTTATTGGGCGTTTTGATTGAACCTTTATTGGGCTCCTAATTGGGCCTTTGATTGGGCTGATCTTGTTTGGGGGCAGCCCGATAGACAGTGGCTGCTGGGCCACAAGCCAAGCCTTCGGGACCAGAACTATTCCCTTGGGGGAAAGAGCCGGGGGGTGCGGTGAGGGGCAAGTTAACCAACAAACAATGGACAATAAAAAACCCCAGCTTGCGCCGGGGTTAATTCGTCCCTCGAGGGAGCAAGTAGGCCGCAGTTAGCCGAACTTGCCAGAGGTAGAAGCAATCAGGAAGGCGGCATACGTGAGTATGTAGCCAATAGTGAAGTGAGCAAGACCCACAACACGAGCCTGGACGATCGAAAGAGCTACAGGCTTATCGCGCCAGCCAACAAGGTTGGCAAGCGGGGTCCGCTGATGCGCCCATACGATGGTCTCGATGAGTTCCTGCCAGTAGCCGCGCCAGGAGATCAGGAACATGAAACCGGTGGCCCAAACCAGGTGACCGAACAGGAACATCCAAGACCAGACGGCCAGGTTGTTGCTGCCAAACGGGTTGTAACCGTTGATCAGCTGGGAGGAGTTAAGCCACAGGTAGTCGCGGAACCAACCCATTAGATAGGTGCTGGATTCGTTGAACTGAGCCACGTTGCCCTGCCAGATGGCGAGGTGCTTCCAGTGCCAGTAGAAGGTGACCCAACCGACGGTATTCAGGGCCCAGAAGACGCTCAGATAGAAAGAGTCCCAGGCACTGATGTCGCAGGTACCACCGCGGCCGGGGCCGTCGCAGGGGAAGGAATAGCCGAAGTCCTTTTTGTCAGGCATCAGCTTGGAACCCCGGGCATCCAGAGCACCCTTCACCAGGATCAGAGTCGTGGTGTGAAGACCAAGCGCAATGGCGTGGTGAACAAGGAAATCACCAGGACCGATCTGCAGGAAGAGATCGTTGCCACCATTGATGGCGTCGATCCAACCGGGCAGATAAACCGCACTGGCATTGCTAGCTGCGGATGCGGAATTGGATAGCAGCACATCCATGCCATACATCGCCTTGCCGGAAGCGGCCTGGA
>Ga0315908_10003362_pt1 | contig 11578 bp, 7 predicted proteins | sample LakEriMetagenome_12_FD_203520 | JGI IMG/M metagenome (GOLD analysis project Ga0315908, IMG submission 203520) | Freshwater fungal communities from buoy surface, Lake Erie, Ohio, United States - Buoy 4 MA124 | ecosystem: Environmental > Aquatic > Freshwater > Lake > Lake biofilm | place: USA...
GGCTTGCAGTTCTGTAATTATGAAGTAAAATCAAAACATGAAAATAATTTCATTATTTATATGAGATATTTTTCTTTAAGCTTATCTGAAATATCTTTTTGAATTATTAGCTTAAACAAACAATTGCTAATAGATTCAATTATAATTAATTTATTTTAAAGCAAATTAGAAATATTATTCAAATCATAATATTATTCTGAATTTTCTATTATTATTTGAACTTATTCCTCACTTAATATTGAAATTAAAGATAATTATAATAACTATTAAAATATTTTTCCATTAATATTATTATTATTATTTATATTTCTATTATTATTTAAATTTTATGAAAAATTTGGTTTTAATATTTATTAATTTTTATTTTCATATTGACCATTATTTTCCTAATTATTAATTTTTTTTTATGAAGTATTTTTTTATTTATCGTTTCTGTTTAAATCTTCATTTTTCTAATTTAATTTCTATAATTAAAGATTTAATTATTATTATATCATATCAATATTAAGTTTATTTTAATTATCTTAATCTTATATTTCCTATTATGTTTGAAATTATTAATATTTATTTTAATTATTTGCTCCTTAATTATTCTATTATTATTATATTTATTTTATATTTTAAACTATTTTCTATTATTAATTTTACTATTATTATTAATTAAATTATTATTCAATTTTAAATTATTATTATTTTAATTTAATTTAATTTAAATCCTATTGTTATTAAGGTTAAAAACATTATTATGTTAATAATATTTATTAATCTTAATTAATATTAATATTATTTTATATCATCATTTACATTCCAAATATATTTTTTAGATTGATAAAAAATTATTAAAACAATTCAATATTTTAAAATTAATTTAAATATTTTAATGAATTACTAAAAGCTCCCATAGGTATACTTAAAAAAAAACTATGAACATTTTCAATAACTTTTTAATTCGACTTATAATAAGGATAGTTAATACAATAAAATTTAATTATATTTTGCTAATAATATTATTAAAGAATTTTAAAAATATCAGAGTTTTGATTAAATTAATATCTAACTAAATAATCGATTTACAACATGATAAAAATTTAATTTTCAGAAATATTTATAGTTTATTACTAGTAAATTCAAATAAATTATTAAATAATTAATGTAGCAATATCAATTAATTAATAGTTATTAAGATAAATTTTAAAATAAAGATACTAAATTATAAAATCTGAAATGCTAATTAAGTTTAATATTTCTTTATTTTATAGTAAATAATTATTTAAAATTATTTACAGGCCCTATTGATTATTATTAATGTCGTAAGACTATAATAACTTATTTAAAGTTGGATTAACATGTTCTTGTAATTAAGATAAAACATTTTAAATAATATTATCATCTAATTTATCTAATTTTAAATATTCTTTTTATTCATCTTAAAATTTATCTATTCTCATTCAAAACATTAATTCTTTTTATTGATCATCTTACCACTAAAACTATTTCTCTATTATTTAGTTTTGTTTAACTTAAATTTGATTATTTAATGATTATTATTATTATTATAATAGCTAAAATTATGGCTAGGATTGTTACTAAATAATTTTAGATTATTATTATTAGATTTATTATGATTACGCTAAAGATTAATCCTGTATTCTATTATTAGGAACTTTTGGAATACTCTTAATATTTTTATTATTAATGACTTTGTTTGTATTGACCGTATTTTTAACTAGTTCTTCTTTTTAATCTTTTTTAACCTCCTTCTTCAAATCTGAATTAGAATTAGCTTTAAGAATAAGTTTTGATTCATTTTTAGTATAATTAACCTTAACCTTGATCTTTTCCTTATCTTTCTCTTTATCCTCTTTAAGAACCTCAACTTTCTAATTAATAGTAGGTTCCTATAAATCATAACCAATTTAAATGAACTAATTAATAAGCTAATTTCTAATAGCTGGTTTATGATCCTTAATAACTTCTTTGAACTAAAATGTACCATGAATAGCCACAATCCTCTTAATCAATTCTTCAGTAAGACTCCTTACCTCCTGACTTTTATCAATCATACTACTAATTAATGGTCCAGCCACATTTTTTACATCAATACTATGATAATCCATTTAACTTTAATTATTATTAATCAAAGTCAGAAATTCAAGACGGAATTCTGGATTATCAATTTATAGTTAAACTATTCCATACAGTAGAATCTGATCATAACCACAATATTTACCAATTGAAGTTAGAGATGATACTACTTCTTAACGAATAAGATTGTTTTTATCAGAAAGATTATTGAAGAGAGATGTAAGCAGTACTTTAAGGTGGGGTTTTAGATCTTTAATGTCTAAAGATAGTGACAGATTCATTACTAACATTGTGAAAAGTCGAACAATGTTCTTGTTGTTATCAGTTAAGCAGATCTTAATTGCTGATACTAGATCAATTAATTAAGATGATTAGATCTTCACTCTCTTGCTGTTACAATTTAAAACCATTTCCTATATAGATATATATCATATTTAATCTTATTATATTATTATATGATATATTATGCTATAATATTATTATATAATATACAAATAAATATATATATATCTTTATATGTATATATATTTATATATAAAGATATCTAAATTTATATAAATATATTTATATAAAGATATATATATATATAAATATATATATATATATAAATATATAAATATATATAGATAAATATATATAGACATATAGATAAATAAATAGATATATAGATAATACAATTTTGTCTAATCCCTCCTTCTTAACCTTCCAATTTTTATCCTTTAAGAATACAATAACCTTGCTAATCTCTTAAGTAACATCAACTCTTTCAATAGCATCTAATAATCCGCCTCCCTTACTTCCTATTCCAACCTTAACCATATCTGCCTATTACCCTCTAAATACTGCCTTACATCCCTTCTCTTTCTCATCCAACTCTTCAACCTTCATCAACTCAGTCTCCAAATTCTTTAATGTTAGACTATTAACCTTATTGTCTTTCAAAAACAATTCTATCAACTATTTCCCAATATATCTATACACCACTTTAAATAAATTTATACCTCCTTATCTTACTTATGCATTAGTGTTATTTATTATTGTTTTTGCAAAATCTATTATCAGTTTAATAGGAATATGAGAAGGTGAAAAATGATAGATTAGTTTTTAAAGGATTGTTGAACATTCTTAAAGTTGTTTTGGAGACTGTTTTTTGCTATTATTTACTAAATCTAGTAATTGTTCTGTCACTAATTTCGCATTTATTCCTTCTCCTAAATTTTATATTATAGCTATATTTTAATCTGTGAATTTGGTCTCACTTAACTTGCTATTTACGAACTATACAATATAATGACTGCTTTCTTTTTCTAATTTATCATCTTTTGATAACTTAGTCATTAAATTATAGATTTCTTTATTGATGCTAAGATTTGATTCTTCAAAATCCTTAAGCCTGTTTTTGATAAATATCATGAAAACTTCTTAATTTTCTAATATTTTTAAGTAATTTTATTCTAAACTTAATTCTGTTAATCCTTCTAATTTTGTCTTACTGTCTTTTTATTCTGTTTTCATTATTAATTCTCTACTGAATCCTTTTTCTATCATTTTCAATGACGATTAGCTTAATTAAATTTCTTTTACTTCTACTTCTTGCTTTTTTTAAGTGTCTTGTTATTGTTGCATTCGTAATTCTTCTTATTTTAATTGTTCTTCCATTAGTTATTCGAAATCTACTTATGGAATTATTCAAGGTTTTTCTTCCTCTTTATTTTTATATTCCTATTATTATTCTTCTTGTATTTATTATATCTAATTTTATTATTATTCTTATTATTACTATTTTCTATCTTTTTTATTATTTAATTAATCAATTTATTATAAATCTTATTTATAATTTGATTAATTATTTTGATCATTTTATTAATTAATAAATTAATCAATAAATTAATCTTATTTGTTATTTAATTAATAATTTTCTTTATCTTATTTATTGTTTTAATAATCTATTTGACTTAATTATTAATAGTTTATTTCATCATTTTTTTAATCTTATATTTTTTTAATATAATCATTGGATTAATCTTATTTCTTGTCTGATAAATCCTTTTGTTTAATTTATTTCTCATTTAATAAATTATTTGATTAATCTTGTTAAATATTACCTAATTAATCAAGTGGTTTATCTAATAATTGATTATTTAATAAATCATGTGATTAATCTTATAATTAGTTAATAATTAAATTTTCAATTTGATCTAATTAATCATCATTATTAATTGCATTAAATTAAAAATCATCAATCTTTTAAATAACTTATTAGTTTAAATCCTAAGGCAATCCTTTAAGCACTAAAAAGTATAAGGGGGGAATATTTACTTAATTAAATGAATTGAGATCCGAAAAAGCGGTCAAACTCACTCATTAATGAAATTAACTAATTATTTATAAAATCATCATTATCATATAAGAATAATTGAATTTAGTCTGATAATCTCAACATCATATTTTTATCTTCTTCGCTGTTCTTTTTCCTCACATATTATTTTAAATATTATATTAAATTCTTGAATATTCCTTCGTTTTTTACATTCATTAATTATTTTATATTCTTCATGTTATTATCTTTTAGCTATAAATCTTCTAATATTTCCATTACTTTCTTATCCATATCCAGATCTTTATATTAAAACTGTTTTAGTATTTTACTAAATATTAAATCCAAATCTATTTTATCTTTATAATTTTATATTATTTATAATGATTATTTTCCACTTTCTTTATTTTTTATTTCTAATGTTTTTAACAATAAATCATTTAAGTTCCAATCTTCATTGAATTATTCACTGTATATAATTTTTTATAGCTCTTTATTTATTCCTTTACTATCTTTTAATTCCATTAACATTTCAAACCACTTCTTATCTAAAATCTCAATTATCCTATCTTCATTTTATAATTTTTCCTATTAATTTTAAATGTCATTTTAATTATTTATCTCATTATCCATTATTTATATTATATTTATTATTATAATTAACAAATTTACTTAATTGTATTATATATATTAAATTTCACATATCAAATACACTATTTTTATCTTGAATTATAAAACTACAATTTTTAGATACCTTTTGACTGTTATTTTATGAATTGTTTGCAAAAGTATTACTATTTAATATAAAATTAGGCTAATAGTTTTCCATGTCAAATATGTCACTATTTCCTATATATATTTAAAATATTTTAAATTACTTTATTGTTCTTATTTTAAAATATTATTCTCAATTAGAAATTTATATTTTTAATTTTCTTCTTGTTCTTTTTCTTTTTCATTCAATTAATTATTATCTTATAATTAAACATTTTACAAATTATTTTTTTTCTAATACTTTTTACTATTTTATTCTATATTTTAATTATTCTATTCACTCTATTATTTTATTATTAATTACATCTAAAATTATTTATTTTTATTTACTTACTACTAATATTCTATAGCTTTATTTTATAAATCAATGCATATTTTTTAGTTTTTATAGCTTTTTTTTTTTTAAATTTAATTACTTTTCTTATAAATTGAATATATCTTAATTATCTTCTTCATTAATAAGATTTTTAATTTTTTAAATTTCACATACATTTGAATTCTATAAATAATAATTCAATTAAATTTCTAACTTTTTACAACAATTATTAAAGTTTAATTTTGTTATTTCATCAAATTATATATTATTATTGTAATCTTTTTCATTAAATTTTTATATTTTTATTTATTGGATGTCTTCTAATTTTTCATATATAATATGACAATAACTAATTTTTAAAATAAATTTTACCTTGAATATTTATCGTCATCCTGTAATTAATTTATTAAATCTTATTCCAAATTTGAATTTAATTTAATTTATTAATTAAATGTATTTTCATATATTTTGAGTAAATCATCTTATATTTTATCTTATTATTTTATTTATTGAATATCATTTTTAAGTTACTAAAAATTTTATTAATGATTATTTATTTATTATTATTAAATTATTTATTAATTTTCTAGATGGATTGGATTATCTTCATTATTGCAAATAAATTCATCAAAATCTTCAAACTCATCTGTCTAAACAAAATCTTTATTTTCTTCTTACTCTAATGATTTTATTTTCTAGTCAAAAATTTGTTACTTTTCTGTTATTTAGTTTTATATAATATTATAATCTATGAATTTTAAATTTTATTTATTTTAATTAATATTTTTAAAGTTATTTTAATTTTATTCTATGTTATTTTAATTTTAATTTAATAAATCCTTATTTTATTCTTATTCATTTTAATTTTATAAATCCTCATTATATTCTCTATTTATTTAATTATATTAATCTTTATTTTTTTCTTATTAATTTTAATTTTATAAAGTTTCAATTTATTCTATTTCTTCAGTTGAGTTTTAAAAATTATCTTACTTTTTATTTTTATTTTTTTATTTTTTACTTTTATTATTCATATAAGATAACAATATTAAATATTTATAAAAATAAATAATATTTAATAAAGAATATAATAAATACTTTATTTGATGTAAAGATAATTATTATTTCATTTAAAAAAAGTTCAAATAAAATAATTAAAATTAAATTATTAATAAATAAAAAATTTTTCATAAAATTAATAAAAATCAAGAATGGAAATGAGTCCATTTAGTTATTATTTAACATATGGAAAAGGAACAGAAAGACCATTTACAGGAGATTTATATTTTACTAAGGAAGTTGGAGACTATCATTGCTTAGTATGTAATAATAAACTTTTTGCGTAATTCAAAAATATTTTTATTTAATAACATCTTTTAAAATGATAATAAATAATAATTAATTATAACAATACAAAAATAAATATATGAATAAAAATGATACAATAATGCTGAACAATAAATATAATAATAAAAAATTTAAATATAAAAATAACAATTAAGTTTTTCGCATAAATTTTTTCCTAACAGTGGTATGGCATCATTCTGGGGATGCTTGCCAGACTCAATATCAATAAAAGACGATGTTGCTGAAACAAAAGTGAAATGTTTGACCCATAACATCATAGATTTCGAACTAAAAAAAGGTGGAGATGATATGTCTCCAAAAGAGAAAGCCGAAAATAGCGAACTTTACTCTCAAGAGAAACAAAGAGTGGAATGTAAATAATGCAAATCGCATTTAGGACTTGCTTTTAAAGACGGTCCTCCTCCAACTTTCCTCAGAATGAGTATTAATAGTGGAGCTATCACCTTTAATGCAATGCCATTTAATGTTAATCCACTTGTCATTAAGAAAAAAAAAATGCAAAAGAAATTTAGAATAAAAAAATAGATGTAGAGTAATTATATGCAATATAAAGAGGATTTTGTTTATTAAAAGTAGATCACTAATTGATCTATTTACATATTTATATTTATTTATTTTCTATTTTCATTATTGTTCATTCGATTTAGAAATTTTAGAAAATTTATTTAAAGTTTCTGGAGATTTAAGTCTGATTTTTTTGTTTTTGGAGGCTTCTTCTGGATTATCTATTATTAATTCTTATTCAATCTGGTTTTTTATCTTTTAAATATCATCATTAATTTTATCGATATAAATTTCATTTATTTAATAATTATTTTCTTATGTTTATTCAATTTAAGATTAATTTTATTAGATTAATGAATCTTCTAAAACCTTTTAATCTTAGTTTGAAGTTTCAAAACAACTTTATTAATTATTTTTATTTTTATAACTTTACTAATAAATTTAATCAAATTCATTTAAATCAGAAATAAAATTAAACTATATTTCTGATCTCTTTGAATTATTTTAGTCTTAAATTTAATATTCTTACTTGTATTTATTGTTATTTTCATATTAATAATTTTATATATTAGTTAATTAATTATTATTATTATTCAAGTTTTAAAAATCTTATAAATCCTTTTAAAAACTATTATACATTAAAGTATTATTGAAATACATCAATTCTGTTTCATTACTTAAAATTAAATTGCTATCTTTAATAAAAGTATCATTTATAACTTATACATCTTAAATTGGAATAAATTCTTATTTTTAATTATTAAATGCTTGAAAAATACTTTATTACTAATCTATTTAAATATATTTTACATTAATATTTGATTTTTAGTTCATATTTTTAACTTAACTCAAATTATATAATTTTGAATTATTTTCTAATAATATTTTTAAATGTTATATTTCTTTTTATAATCTTAATTTATCTTAATCTATGTCTTAAATATATTATTTATATTACAACATTATTTCTTACAAAAATTATCCTTATTATTAAATCATTTCTCTTTATTATTTTATTTCATTTTTAATAATTGAATCATCAATTTAATACATATTATTATCTTAAACAGGCTACATCAAATTAAATTTTTGCTGTTAAAATTAATAATTATCATTTTTTTGATTATTTTAAAGATAGTTTTATATATTACTTTAGATTTTTTATTATAAATATTATTCAAAACCTTATTGTTTGTCATATAGATAGCTTAATTATAATTATTTATTCATTAATTATTCTTAATAATAATTATTTTATTATAGATATTATTATTCCTACATATACTAATTATTTAAATTTTATAAGTTCTAATTTACTAATTAATTATTATTTTATTAGTTATCATAGATGTTTTCCATTTTTACTTAATTATCATTATTTAAATTATTTTATTCTAAATTATTATAATTTTGTAATCCTTTATCAAATTATTATTTTTCGTTTTCAACATATAAACTATTTTATGTAGCATTTTTTTATTAAATATTATTTTTAATAAGTTAATAATCTTCTTTAATTTTTTGTTATTATTTATTTTATTTTTATTCTTGTTCTATAATTAAATGCTCTTCCTTTTCTTTTTATTTTTATTATAAAATTTGTTATTTTTTTTTCTCCTCATTCAATTTTATTTGATCTTATAGTTCTTGTTGGTATTATTTTTTTTATTATTCCTTTTAAAGTTTCCTTAAATTATTTTCTTCTTCTATTTTAGTAAAATAAGCATTCTATCTTTAAATATCATTTTCCAGTTTTTTTTTTTATTCATCTTTTTAATTTTAAAATAATAAATCTATTTAATTTTTATCTTAATTTTATTAATAATAATTTTGCCTTAATTTATCATTATTTTAATTTTCTAATTATTTTTATTAATTTTTTATTTATATTTATTAATTTAATTATTCTCGATATTATTATTAAATTTAAATTTTTTCTGAAAGTTATTAATTTTATTTCTATTAATTAAATTATTTTTCATTATTTTATTATTCTAATTAATTTAATTTATTTTATTCTTATTATTTCGATATTTTTTTTAATTCAATTTATTATTATAATTCATATTAATATTATTATTGTTATTTTATTTTATCATTTGATTATGGTCAATTTATTATTTATTAATTATTTGTTTGTTTATTATCGTTAACATTTTAATATCTAATATCATTATTGTTTTATATTTATATTTCATTAAATTCAATATTTTAACATTGTTTATTATTTTACTGAAAGCTGTCAATTGCTTTTTCATCTTTTAATATAATATTATTACATTTTTATTTATCCTAATTTATTAAAATATTTTCATTTTATTAATAAAAATATTTATTTTATTAATCATTTCTTTCTATTTTTTCATAGTAATTATTACTATTTTAACTATCTATTTTTTAAAGATTATTTATTTACTAAATTTAATTATCAAAATTAACTTAATTTACATTTTATTATTCATTACTAAAAATATCCTTAAGTTTGTTTTATTTTTCTTCTAATCTTATTCTTAACTTTTTATCTCTTTCTGATTCTTATTATATTTATTTATCTTCATTTTTATTTTAAGCTATATATTAATAGTTTTAATAGTTTTAATTATATACATATTTTTGTTTATTTTATTATTATTTCTATATAATTTCCTATTCTTAATTTTCCTATTATTCTAATAGAGGAATATTTTATTTTAATTAATTATATAATAAGTCATTCTTATATTTTTGTTTATTTAAAAAATCAATTAATTCACTATCTTATTTATTTTGATGATTATCTTATCCAATATTGTAATTTTCCAAATGTTAGATGTAAGTTTATTTTTCTTTTAAATCATTAATCAAATTTTAATCTTTTTTTTATTAAGCTTAATTTCTTAATTATTATAAATACTCTTATTCTGAAATAATTAAATCCTTATTTTATCTTCTTTCTTCTCTATTTCTAGGTTTCATTATTATTTTTTAAAGATAAATAAAATAAAATTAATAATATATATAATATAATTAATTCTTTATTATATAAAAATATAATTAATTAATATTTTATAATATAAAAATGAAGAATTTTCTTTTGCTTATTTTAATGATAAAAATTTATATATAATAGAAAAGTAGTAATAAGAAAGAAACCATAAAACAACTATTAGGAAAATAAAAATAATAAATTTAAAATATAAAACAAATGAAATCAAATAATTTATTAAAGAGTAAATAATAATAGAATAAAAAAAATATAGCATTAAACTAAAAAAAGTAAGTAAAAATGTTATACAGATTCAAAGAAGAAGAGTGTGATGATAATAAAGGTTGGATAAAATATTTAATGTAAATAACTTTAAAAATGATAAAAATATAGAGTAGAACAAGGCAAACAACTTTCAAACAACTTTTTCTTCAATCAAAAATACGAAAGCCAAGCCTTCCTTTCAAGTGATGAAATAATGTCGCATCAAAACGAAGAAGACAAACTAAAAGCAATAAAAGATCATCTGAAATAAAACAGTGACCAATTTGGACCATTAGACATTCCCTCTTCATTTTAATTTTTTGGAATGTTATCTAAAGACTCAATTTATATATTAGATGATAGAAAGGAATCAATCCTTCATACCCATGATATTATAGATCTAGTACAAGTGAATGGATTAAAGGATGAAGGAGAATATAAGGAAGGAAGTTGTATTAGATTGATAATTAGTGAACATAAAAATTACATTTTATGTTTTGATAATAGTATAGAAAAAAGGAAATGGGTAGATTATATTTATTTATGGCATCCTAGGTTGAAGCCAGAGGGGGAATAGGTGAAAATTATGAAGAATGAGGAATTGGATATTCCAGGGTTTAAGGGCGATGAATGTGAGAAGCAAGATAAAATTGTTGATGGAAGGTGGGAAGTATTGTAGGATTGGAGTTAGTGTACTGTTGTATGTGGAGGAGGTACATAAACATTCTAGAGGTTATGTATACCACCATAAAATGGAGGAAAGGAATGTGAAGGGTATTTAAATATAAATATATTATTATTATTATTACTCATATTTAATTTATAATTATATTTATTATATTAATTATTTAAGTTATATTCATTATAGTTATTGTATTAGTTATATTAAATATAAATTTAATAATAATAATAATAATAATAAGAATAATAATAATAATAATAATAATAATAATAATAATAATAATAATAATAATAATAATAATAA
>Ga0315908_10003363_pt1 | contig 11577 bp, 7 predicted proteins | sample LakEriMetagenome_12_FD_203520 | JGI IMG/M metagenome (GOLD analysis project Ga0315908, IMG submission 203520) | Freshwater fungal communities from buoy surface, Lake Erie, Ohio, United States - Buoy 4 MA124 | ecosystem: Environmental > Aquatic > Freshwater > Lake > Lake biofilm | place: USA...
ATCTTATAAAATCTATTGATTTTCTTATTATTTTTTTTATTCTTCTTAATTTTCCTACTAAAATTTATAAATTTATTGTTATAATTCTATTTTTTTATTTATTATTTCCTATTTTTTATCTTCTATTATTTACGATAAATCTTATATTTATGATTATTTTAAATTTAATTATTATTAAAAATTATCAATTTGTTATTTTTAATCTTCCAATAATTATAGTTAACTTAAATTTTAATCATTAAGTTTTTTAATTTAGATTTCTTAATCTTTATTTTAATTTTAATAATATTCAATTTCCATTTTAAAATTATTTGTATATTAATTATGATTATTTTATTTTTATTATAAGAGATCTAAATCTTTTAATGTATTATTGAGCATATCTATAGCTTAATTATATTTATTTTCATAGTTAATAATTTCCTGAGCATTTTTTTCTTCTTTTTCTTAAAAATTAGTTTATTAAATATTCAAGAACTTTTGAAGTTCTTATATTTTCTTATGCTTAATGAGCAAACTATGAATAACATTTTAAACAAGTTAATAAAAATTCTAATCCTTATTGGTCTTGTTATGATCTAATTTATTAGATGAATTATTATTAAACTTAATCTATTTGTTATTAGATCTTATAGGCAATACTTCAAACAATTATTAATTCATTAACATTTATTAACAACATTATTATATTTATTCCATCACTTTCTAATATTTTTAAATTAATGAATGGTTCATAGATTGATGATCTTAATCCAAATTATGCTAAATATTGAGCAATTTTTATTAATCTTTAATGATAATTGTGTAATTTATTAATTGAATTTATTGAGAATAAACCATCTATTCTAATTCTTCATTTCTCATGATTGCTCTTTCCATTTCTAATCTCAACTCTTGTTTATTTTTTTCCAGTTGTTCTAAATATTTACCAACTTTATTACTTTCCTCTTTTATCATTTCCTGCATTTATTTTATTTATTTCTCTGATTTTCTTATCAACTCATTAAAAATTCCTTTCTAAAACTATTAACTATCTAATTATACATGTAACTCACATTAATTTTATTATTCATTATTTATATTTTATCATATTTCATTTCTTAATTCTCCATTAAAATTTTCTTTTAAAATCTAGTTTTCCTTTATAAGCTGATTAATTTATATTTCAAACTTATGATAATCAATATCTCTTAACTATTTATATTCTTATATTTCTAATTATAAATTCTTGATTATTTTAGATTAAGATTTAATTTTATACTCCAACTAAATTATTTAATTTTAATTTTCTTAAATACACACAGTATTTTCTTCGATAATCTAATATTATTTTCTGTTTTCTGTTTATAACTCATTTATTTTATTCAATAACTCCATTTCTTTCTAATTAAAATTTTATGTATTTTTTTCTAGTTATACTTTTAATTTCTGATTTTTCTAAGCAGTCCTTTATTCCTTTTAAATGATAAAATTTTATTGATTTAATTCTTTAACTAACAGTTATTTCTCTTTCTTTGTTTTTTCATTTTCCTCTTAAATTCATTATATCTCATCTTCTTTAACTGATATTTAACACATTATTTAATCTATCTAATTTTTATTAAATATTATTTACTTCTGCTCTTAATTTTTCAATAAAGGAAGTAGCTTTATTTATGCTTTAATCTTTCAAATTATTTTATTGTTATAGCTCTTAAATTTCTGTTTCTTTTTATGAAATTAATTGTTAAAATTAGTCCTATATTATTTAAGCCATAACTACTTGGTTATGACTTTCTAATGATTTTAATTCTTGTTAAAGACCTTGGATTTATTATTAATTTTCTTAAGTAGACTATTTAAAATAAGGATTAAGATTATCTTGGTTATTTTGTAAAAGATTATCAAGATTAAGCATAAATAATAAATATAAATAAGTTAAATAAGTAAATATTAGATAATGAATAATTGGAAAATAAATAATGAATATTTTAATATTTTGAATTAAATTAAAAATCAGTTATTCTGATGTATTGATATTGAATTTTGATGTAATTGAGTTGAATTGTGTTTATATTAGAACTAAATAATACAGTCAATTCTACAGTTTTTTATCTGAGATAAAGTTAAACTAGATGAGAAAATACTATTAAAAGTTAAACAACACATCTAACACATATCATTTTGACATGTTTTGATAATCTCTTAACTATTAACAAAAGGCTTGAAGAGAATATCACAAACAAAATAAGCATTATTGTTTTAAGGATTGACTTCCAAACATTTACGATATCTTTTGTCTTCTATTGCTTCTTATTTTTCTTCTCTTATGTTGCAGTCCTATTTACATAGATTTAAACCAGACTTATCATCTTTATTAAAATCATTGATTTTTTCACAGCAAATATCGCAAAAATTTTCATAACAGTTTTATGAAGCTAGTTCATCTACGTTACTATAAAGATCTTTGCAGTATTTTTTTTGTTACTCTTTTTCTTTATAGAAGGAACATTTTTTTTCATATTTTTATTCAAATTTATGGACCATTTCATCTAGTTTCTTGTTTTTATTTTAATCTTAATTATTCTTACCATAATTTTAATTATTATTACCATTATTATCATTATTAAAATTATTATTACCATTATGATTACCATAATTGGCATTTTAATTAATATTTTCATCATCATTTATTGTTTCAGCACTAAACTTATCTAAATCTCCTTGTTTATTTCCCTTATTTCCCTTATTAGATGCATTAGAATGGGATCCAGATGTTGTAGAATCAAATTCTGCTGATTTAATGTCATCATGATCATTCGGATAAATTAAAGATTAAACTTTATTTGATAATGTTTCAATTTTGGTGAAAATAACTTTGATTTTAAAAGTAGCAAGAGCAATTTTAGAATTATGGAATTAGCCATCATACTATTCCTATACTAATTTAATAAAGTCTTTAACTTCTTCATCATAAATATAAATAAGAATAGAGTCGATTGTCATTTGTACTTTAAGATTGAATTTGGTATGGATTGTAAATCCACAATTAGGAATAGTATGTAATAATTTCTAAATACCTAGTTATTTAAGATTAAGTTTGCATTAATTGATAGATTTAGGATAGATTTCAAAAGAGTAATGATTATTTATGTTAATGTAATGGAATCCAATTGCTATTATACCTGAGTCAGATTATGGTACGAATTCAATATTTAACCAACCTTCATTGCAAATCTTGTCTAATTTAAGTTCTAACCAACTCACAGATATTTTTTCATCTTTATTACTGTATTCAGAGTCTTAAATTAAAGCTTTTCCGTAAATTGTTGGAGAGTATTTCCAGTTTGAAAGTTTTGAAGCTTTTTCGCTGTTATCTTTATTTTCCCAAACATCGTTTAGATAACTGTTGAACCTATAATTATTATTATATATTTTTATATAATATTTTGTATTATAATATATATTATATTTTATATAATGTATATTTTATACAATATTATAAATTGATATGATGTGATATTTTATATATTATGATGATAATATATTTTTTTATAAAATAAATATGATGATATGATATTAACATAATATATATAATATTGATATGATATATATGATATGAACCTTTCTTGGAAATTATTACATATATGAGAATGATAAGTAATAGGCAAAGGAGTATTAACATCTAGACAAAAAATAGGATTTATATGCATTTCATCAATAATAAATTAATTAAGATTATTAACTCCAATACCAACACTTCCAGAACTAATCATATAATCAAAACCCTCTAATACCTTTTAAACATTATTACTACTAAATTGCTTAAATTAACCCTACTCCTAATATTTATCCATATAAACATCAAACATTCCCATCTCAATTTTAATAACAACAATATACCACTAATTTATAATAAACCCACCATCCTCAACTTGATTCAAAACCTTTTCTTTTCCATTAATAATCCTAATTAACTTTTTTTATTTCTCTACTGAATCCAATATAAAAGCATAATAATTAAATGCATCAATTACCCGAAATGTTACAGCAAATCTACCTGGATCTTTTAAATTGAGGGTTAGTTTTATTTCACAATCATAATATAATTTCAGACGAAGGAACATGATAGTTGCTAATTATTATTATTAATTTTTAATTGAGGATTATTGGTATAGTCCCCAATTCGAGGTTTTTTTTGAGCCAACGTAGGTTAATTAATAAGAGAATTTGCTAGGTTTGTTTTCACTTGAATCATAATCTTAAATGATCCAAGTTACCTCTAACTTCCTATTAAAACTCAATATGAAAGCATCCTATTTTTATAACCTCATTATTTTCAAATGAAGCCTATCGACTTCTTATTATTTTTATAGGACTAAACCTCTCATCTAACCTTCAAACTTATTAATATTAAAAGCACTATTCCATATATGCTTAATAGTATTTTCAAGAATAGAGATCTATTTAACAGGTTATAAAAGCCCTATGACTAAAGGTCCAATCTGCTGATTAATTTTCTATGTGAGAGCAACAGAATCACTTACTAATCTGATAATTTTTTTAAGATTCCTGTCCTGATCTCCTAATAATCCTTTAACTTGATCAAACAGAATATTAGTATTCTTTTATTCTTTCTAATTCTCATCAGCAGCAGTCTCATTATTATTAGAAGAAGGGGGTTATTAATAATTCTTTAGTTTTATTCTGCTGTTCAGTTTTTATTTGAGTTTTATCTTCTAATGTAGCATTGATTTGCTTTTCATTTAGACTTTTAGACTGCTCTGCATGAAACCTCCGAAAAATTTTATCACTTTCTGGATAATATTCTATGGTTTTGGCAGTTCCAATTTAGGTAAAGGAGGCAAAGGGATTTCGACTTTTGGAAGAGGCAGTTTCATTTAGTTTCTAACTTTATCAATTGGACACTCTATTTTTTTTTTTTAGAAAGTCATAACAGTATCTCCTCCTTTAGGAATATCATAATCAAAACTCTAAACTCCATTGCTATCTTTACCTTAAACTTTTTCCTACTTTCCATTAATAAACTTAAGAGAATCAAAAATAAGATTAAAGAATCCGCCTGAATCATCAATAGTACCATCATGAATAGCAGCTCAACAAACGCTAGACTCAATGGAATATCTAGTTGATCCATAGACTGGATAGTCCATGATATTTAGACAACCTGATGGACACTTAATTAATGCAATTTTGGTTATAGATGTATCGAATTTAAGATTATTGCGGATCATTGTTTTACAATCTATTTGGATGAACACTTCTTCGGATTATGGATTAAAGTTGGAAGAGCAGATTAGTCCTTTTATTGGATTCAAGGGATTAAGCAGGCTGAATCGGAATAGTTATCCTGATTTTGAATTACCAAAACCTACGTATGGGAGAAACAGAGACCCTAAAAAGTTACGGTTTATGTTCTTTTATACTGTTTTTGACATTAACACTGACTTCTCGCTGTTAAGAGATCTATGTTATTACATACAGATCAGATTTTAGCAGGAGTAATCATAGAATAATGGAATTACGTATTAGCTGTTAAGTTTTACTCCAATATTCTTTAAATATTCTATTAATGTTATATTTATTGAATATATTATATTTATAATATATATTCATTATATTTACTACATATATTATGATAATTATATATATTATAGATATCATATTAATAGAATATTTTATATTTATTATATACCTTTGATTTTATTCAATTAGTTTTCAGTCTTTATCTCCACAACATCCATTCCCAATTTGGCACACTACATCCTTAAATCAAAAATGTTGAGAATCCTTTCATTAAGTTTTTAATCTCCTCCAATTCCTCCAAAATATGCATAATCTATTCCCTGCCTCTGACTCTAATAATCACAATAAACTCTTAATGGTTTTTAAGCACATTTCGGTTTTATCCAATAAAATCCAGATTTCTTATAAATTTTATCTCTAATAATTTCAAAGCAACTCTCAGCTGATGTTTTGATACTACATCCTAAACACTTTTCATTATCTTATTTAGCAACTTTGACAGAATCTTTCTTTTTATCTTCAATAAACTCTGAGACTTTATTAACACTTATATCTAATTACTCCAAATCTGAAGTGAAGCCCTTAATTTTTTGTTCCATTGTATTAGCAACATTTAATAAACTATTAATAAAATCAGGTAAATGAAGGACTGTATTGAGTAACTCCAATAAAGTCCTGGCTTTAGATTGTACTAAGATTTAAATCATCTTCAAACCATATAAATCATTAGTATTAAAAAAATAATAAGTATCATCCAATTACCATGATTTGGGTTGTCCTGATTTACACTCATTCAAAGCTAATATATTACCCATTAATTTACCAATACCAATCTCAATAATTCCATAAACATAATTATTTTTCTAATTAATATTATTAGCAAATAACTTTGAATTTTCATGAAACTAAGTCATTATAATCTAAAAACCATTTATATTATCAATGCCTAGATCTAAAATAGTGGTGGGATTGGAATTAGAACGTGTGGAAAAGATATTTACCCATAGTCCTAATTATAATACCTTAACTTCAAAGGCTTTTGGCTAATACTTCCATCTAATGATTATTTATTTAATAGTGGTTTCCATGAACATGGCTTAAATATACACTTCTTTTTCATTAATGTTGCTCATCCAGTAACTATTGTCATCACTACTTAATAAATTATCAATACAGTATTTTTCATCTGCTGCACTGCTGCTTGCATGTATTTAAAGATTGTCTAAGTCCAGGATTGATACTTGTTTTCCTTTAACTAAACAATATTCTAAATTTAATTTTGGTTTTATTTCACTGTTGTGATCTATTATCCACTTTTGTTCTTCATTATTATTACAGTGATTTATTACTACTTTTGTATCTTTAGTTATTGATTTCTTTAGACTGTCTCTCATATTAGCTTCCAAGCAGAACCAAGGTTAATTGAATAATTATATCTGTTCTTATGGAGTTATGATAAACAATTCTCTCCTATCCATTGATCCTAAAGCCAGTGATATTTTATCAACTATCAGCCTATATTTTAATTAATATTATTTAATAGATTTATATTATATTTTTAATAATTATTATATATTCATATATTATTTATTAAATAATGATTTAATATTGCAAAATTAATTTTATATTTTATATTTTATAAAAAAAATATTTAATCATATATATTTATTATAGAAATTAATCAATAATAATATATAATTATATATTTGTATTATAATTGAGTAATATATATTAATATTTAAAAACTATTAATATAAACCTTCTATTTGGTAAGATGATTCCTGAATCAACTTAAATGGCTTCTTCTGATTCAGTGTCTTCCTTATTAAAAATAGTGACTACCCAATCTTTGGTCCATGTTTCAACTCTATAAATGGCAAAGTAATTATGTTAAGGTTTCTTCATGAGGATTCTGATGCTTCTGATGAAGATTGGTTTTGCGAAATCAACAAGAGTTGGGAAGGCATAATTTCCTAATCCAAACCAAGGAAATATCTATCTAAACCAACTAAGTCTATTATTTTCCACTAGAGATGTCCATTGTCGCAATTCTTACCATTTCCCGTTGTCAAGTGAAATTTGAATACTGTATTATGTAGGAGCCAACGCCCATCGAATCCAAATGTGACTTATTCTATGTACGCGGTGGAAGTCTCTATTATAATATACATATCATATACATATTATTATCATAATATTATTTTAATGATATCATATTATTAATAATATTAATTTCATATTATTATCGTATTAATTTCATAATAATATCGTATTAATTTCATATCATCATTATTATAATAATATTATAATAATTTAGTATGATTACCCTTACCATGTGATAACATCTTCATCATTATGAAAACCTGTTGAGCACCAAAATGAATTATCTCTAATGGCATTGCTTGCTGGGAATGAATATTACCACCACAAAAATCTGTATGAAAAAACACTGCTTGCCCATGCACTTCTATATTCCACTAATTAATCTCCTAATTTGTGTTAGAAATTTTTCATAGTTGATAAAACATTTAAAGCTATTCCAATTGTATTTCCTACTGCTTATTGCACTTATCCTACTGCTTATTGCACTTATCCAACTGCTTATTGCGCTTATCCTACTGCTTAATTTACTGCATTTTTTACTCCACTAATAGCATTTTTTACTAAATTAACAAATTTTTAATTTTAATCATTTTCCAAAAATCTCTAATTTATTATTTTACTATTTTAATATAATTATTTTATTAAATCATTTTCAATATTATTTATCCTAATTTTTGATTTGTTTATATTATAAAATTTCTCATAATCTTCAATTTTTTAAGACTGGAAGTTAAATTTATAAGGATTAATAATATTTTCTCTTTTATATTACTCATTTTTTATGTTAAATAAAATTTTGTCTATTTTTTTTTAGACTAGTATTAATTAAGGTGGTTCTTGCTAACTTATATCTGGTTTTTGTAAAGTGCTATTCATTAAATTTTTATCAATAAAATTAGTTTCATAAGGCGGATATTCTTAACTATCTTAAACTATAATTTTTTCCTTTATTCCAAGATTGTTTTTATTTTCTATTTAACTTTACAATTGACTTTGTAATTATAAATTTATTACATTGTCTAACAAATAAATTAATAAAATAATAAATATTAATTTATGCCTTTAGAATTTTAACATCATTATTATTATAATATAATATACTTTTAAATATATTCACATTATTTTCTATAATTATTCAATATTATTAAAAATATTTTATGATTTATATTATATAAAATTTAAAAAGCGGAATCAATAAAAATGTTTGAGGAAAATAATGTTGACTTTGTTAATAGTAGAAAAGAATCTAAAAGCAAAATAAAAAATTACTATTAATTAAAAATAGAGATGAGAAAGAATGGCTCAATATAATAATATAATCAACCGTTATAAAACAAATAAACAGATCAAAACATATTTTAAGAATAAAAGTAATTCAAATTACCAAAATTAAATGAATAAATCAAAAGTATAGAAGATATAAATAAAATAAAAATAGAAAAATCTTAAGATAAAAACTAATTTTAAACTCCATAAATGAAAAGTCAAAATATTTATAAAGACTAGTTTTTACCTTATTTGTAAAATACCATTAAAAAAAAAAAAAATTTAAAGTAAAAATAAAAAAAACAATTAATTCTACCTAATTTAAATGATTTAAATGAAATAAAATAATAATGATAAATTATTTAAGCATTTAATTTATACTATCAATATCATAAATTTATTGTATTATTTTTTTCATAAAATAATATTAAAATTTATATTTTTAATAAGGTTGATATATTTAAAAAATAATTTTTATTAAAAGGTATAAGTAAAATTTTAATAAAATAGAATTATTTAGTTCAATAAAATAAATAAAATAAGCCAATAATATTTTATATAAGCTAATCATTCACATGCCAATTTAGTATCAAAAGATGAAATGCATATAGCAAATGCTTATAATGGACTTAAAGGATATTGAAGATCCATATTAAACATTTCTGTATTGATTCTACCAAATTGAAGATAAATCACATCATCTTATAAGTAAATTATTTTATTTTACCATTGTTTTATTCGATCAGTTAAAAATTTTTTACACTAGGCTTATCAACTCTGCCATTAAAATTAAGAACAAAAGCTTAAGCCTTATCATTCCATTTTGGAGTTTTGTTTACCAAATTAAAGATTCCTCCTTTATTTCCATCCTTAAATTATTAGAGAAGTCCCTCTTTTTCCTAAATAAATGATATAAAATTATTGTAGTATATTAAATTAAAAATAGTAATAAAATAATTTACATTAATAGGTTTGAAAGTAATGGGTTTATTTTCTTCATTTAATTCTGGAATTAAGACTTGCATTTTTCTAGGACCTTTAGATCCCATAAAATTAGGTTAATAAATAATAACAGCTAATTACTACCTGACACTATCATATGATTTAGCTTTGGTAGGATTCTGACCTTTATCAAAAACTGAAAACTCAGTGCCCATAAAATTACTCCTCACTTTTCCTAAGAGATTGTTATCATTTTTTGTTGGATTGCTCTGATTCAAAGAAATATAATAATTGCTAGATTTATTGAAACCTTTCTTCTTGGCACTCATCAAATACTTGAATCCATTTGATAATCCCACATGGTACATTGGGTATAGTTTATTTGTAATTCCACTTTTGTCTCTTTTAATTGTACATTGTAATAGAACTCCTTTTTGAAGAGGTTTAGTAAGGAATTCATACATGTTATCAATCTGAATATTATCTAATATTGTTAAATTCATTTAAACGTTTTCTTCCTCTAGTTTTATTGTACTTTATTATTGAATAGCTTTGTTTTTATCTTCATCTTACTCATCTGAATCATGCGTTTTGTTTTACTAATTATTGTTTTCAAATAAATTTATTTCTTATTTATTAAGCAATTCATCGTGAACTCCATCTAATTATAAAATTGCAGGTTCATCATCTTTATCTTCTACAAAATTGTTGTAATTTTTAATATTATTTTAATTATCATTATTATAATAATAATTATTATTCAAATCTTATTTAATATTATTATTATTATTATTATTGATTTAATTATCATTATCTTCTTTTTCTTAAAATTTTGCTTAATTATTGTTTAACACTGTTGATTGTATTTTTTAATATGTTTTTAAATCTAAATCTTATTAAAATTCTGCTTGATTGTAATTAGAATTTAACTAAGGCAAATCAGATTATTATATTTTATATCCTGGCTCATAGTAAGAATTTTATTAATTATATTACTCTTAATATTAACTATTTATATAATTAGAATTATTATTTTCTAGTTTCCATGAATTTTATTAAAAATTTTAATTCATAAAGTTATTATTCATATTATCGTTGTTCATTTAAATATTCATAATTACATTATTATTAGATAATTATTTTTAAAAACTAAAATTATTGTTTTAAAGTTAATTAAATTATTATTCTTATTAATTAAAAGTATTTTATTTTTTTAATTAATTTTCTTAATTATTTTCAATCGAATTTTATTATTTTTAAATTTATTAAAAATTTCTTTATTAATTTATATTTTATTTATTGTTAATATTAAAATCATCTAATTCTTCTATATTTAAATCGTTTAATTTGTTTTATAATTAATTGTTTGAAATTATATCTATATTTAGGAAGTCCTCATCAAAATCATTTTTTTCTTAAAACATTTTTATATACTTAAATCTTTTTATAGTAAATTTATAATATAATAATATTAATTTAAATAGTATTTTATCAAATTTATTATTTAAATACAAATTATTATTATTTTAATAATTATAAAACCTATAAAAAAAATTTTATTTAAAATTGATAAATAAAATAACTTTTTATTTCAAGTTATTCTCATAAATATAAGATTATTTTAGATTTAAAGATATTTATTATTATAATATGAATATAGATTAAAAATAACATTTTTGGTTAGATTGTGATCCTGGGATAGATGATACTTTAGCAATAATATTGGGATGTTATGAAAAT
>Ga0315908_10003364_pt1 | contig 11576 bp, 11 predicted proteins | sample LakEriMetagenome_12_FD_203520 | JGI IMG/M metagenome (GOLD analysis project Ga0315908, IMG submission 203520) | Freshwater fungal communities from buoy surface, Lake Erie, Ohio, United States - Buoy 4 MA124 | ecosystem: Environmental > Aquatic > Freshwater > Lake > Lake biofilm | place: USA...
ATCTTCCATATTAAAATTTAGTATTACTTTTGTAAATAAAAAACATGCAAATTTACAAAAATTTATGCAGTTAATAACTAAAATCTTAAGTTTGCACAATATTTCAATAAAACAGCATGCTCATTTTCGAGACTCAACTAGCTTTAATAGAGCATTTAAAAGTAAATTCTGATTCAAAAACTACCTTAGGATTCGTTCCTACAATGGGCGCTTTGCACCAAGGGCATTTATCATTAGTAAAAAAGTCATTAGCCAATAACGATTTAACTGTTGTGAGTATTTTTGTTAATCCCACTCAGTTTAATAACCCGGAAGATTTAGAAAAATACCCAAGAAATTTAGAAAGTGACATTGTTAAAATTCAAACGATCAGCGACAATATTATCATTTACGCTCCCACAGTTGACGATATTTACGAAGGAAACACGACCTCTAAATCTTTTGATTTTGATGGATTAGAAAATCAAATGGAAGGGAAATTTCGTCCAGGACATTTTGATGGGGTAGGAACAATTGTTAAAAGATTATTCGAAATTGTAAAACCTACGAATGCCTATTTTGGTGAGAAAGATTTTCAGCAATTGCAAATCATAAAAAAATTAGTAGAAAAAGAAAATTTTCAAATTACCATTATCGGCTGCCCAATTTTTAGAGAGGAAAATGGCCTCGCTATGAGCTCAAGAAATGAAAGGCTTTCGCCAAATGAAAGAAATTCGGCTGCAATTATCTTCAAAACTTTACAAGAAGTAAAACAAAAATATTCATCCCAATCATTATCAGAAATAGCTATTTGGGTGAATCAAGTTTTTGAAAGTCAAACTGATTTTAAATTGGATTATTTTGAAATAGCTGATGAAGCCACATTGCAAACTTGCGAAACAAAAAAACAGGGTCAAAAACACCGTGCATTTATAGCAGTTTTTATTAACAATATCCGATTAATAGATACCATTTCATTAAATTAATTATCTTTGCCACATGCAAATCCAAGTTGTAAAATCTAAAATACACCGTGTAAAAGTTACCGGAGCCGATTTAAATTATATCGGAAGTATTACTATTGACGAAGCCCTAATGGAAGCCTCGAACTTAATTGAAGGCGAAAAAGTTTCAATTGTAAATATAAACAATGGCGAACGTCTTGAAACCTATGTAATAAAAGGAAACCGAAACTCTGGCGATATCACATTGAACGGTCCTGCAGCTAGAAAAGTTCAAAAAGGAGACATCATCATCATCATTTCCTACGGAATTATGGATTTTGAAGAGGCTAAAACCTTCAAACCTGCTTTAGTTTTTCCAAATGAAAATGACAATTCTTTAACTTAGATTTTGAAAGCAAAAATTAGCAAATGGCTCTCAATAGTTCTCCCGCTTTTTTTGGGTATTTTTCTAATTTACTATTCCTACAATCAATTTTCTGAAAAGGATATCGAGGAGATTAAAAAGCACTTTAAAAATGCCAATTACTATTATCTAAATTTTTCTATATTTATTGCTTTTTTAGGAAGCGCCTCTCGTGCCTACAGATGGAAATACGCCCTGGATCACATGGGTTATAAAACTTCATTTGCCAATAATTTTATGGCAGTTTCCATAGGTTATTTAATGAACATGACCGTTCCAAGATCTGGAGAAATATCAAGAGCTTTGGTATTGAAAAAATACAATAACGTTCCTTTCGATAAAGGTTTCGGGTCTATTATTGGAGAAAGAATTGTTGACACGATTATTTTGTTCGGACTCATCATAGTTGCTTTTTTTGTTCAATATGATGTTTTAAAAACTTTTGTTTTAGATAAAGTTCCCATACAAAACCTAATCCTATTATTAGTTATTGGTTTTGTATTTTTCATAGCTTTTATTTTAATTTATTTTTATTCTAAATTGAAATTTATTTTAAAATTAAAAGAGAAAATAGCTGGACTAAAAGAAGGGATATTGAGTATTTTACATATGAAAAAAAAATGGTCGTATCTAGGACACACTATTTTCATTTGGTTCTCCTACATTTATATGTTTTACATTGGATTGTTAGTGATTTCTGAAACGAGTGTCCTTACGTTAGGTGCTGTAATCACTTCATTTATAGTAGGAAGTGTCGCCATCGCTTTTACCAATAGCGGCTTTGGATCTTATCCGTTTTTAATGGCCAAAATCTTACTTTTTTATCATATTTCTGAAACTGCAGGAAGTGCATTTGGTTGGATAATTTGGACTTCCCAAATGCTGTTATTAGTATTTTTAGGAGCGCTTTCATTTTTACTACTTCCAATATTGAATAGAAGCAAATAAATTATTATATTGCTCTGCCTTTTAATGGATTAAAGTAATCAACAAACGCTATAAACAATGAAAAAAATAATTGCTTTTTATATTTTTATTTTTCCAATAATCACGTTTTCACAAATCTCCAAAGACACTATTTTCTCTCAAAAATTAAATGAAGATAGACAATTTACCATAGCATTACCTGAATCATATACCTCTAATAAAACCAAAAAATACCCAATAGTACTATTATTAGACGGCGATTATTTATTTGATCCTTTTCACGGAGCATTGAGTTATGGTGCTTATTGGGATGATATTCCAGAAGTTATTATTGTTGGAATTTCTCAAAATCAAAAAGGCGAGCGTTTCACAGATTGTGGTGTTGACCAAGAAACAGGATTACCCGACGCAAAAGGCGAACTTTTCTATGAATTTATCGGGCAAGAATTAATACCATTTTTAGAAAAAAGTTATCGAATTGCTCCTTTTAAAATTATTGCAGGTCACGATGTTACCGCTGGTTTTTTGAATTTCTTTTTTTATAAAGATCAGCCAATTTTTAACGCCTATATTTCTTTAAGCCCTCAATTTCCAGTTTCAATGCAAGAAACTATTCCCGATAGATTAGCAGCCTTAAACCAACAATTATTTTACTATCACGCAACTGCAGAAGGAGATATTAAATCAATTAAAGAAAAGACAATTAAGTTAGATGCTGCTTTTGCAGAATTAAAAAAGGAAAATCTAAATTATCATTTTGATAATTTTCCAAACGCCTCTCATTATTCGTTAGTGCTTTATGCAATTCCAAATGCATTGTATCATATTTTTGGAATTTATCAGCCAATTTCTGTAAATGAATACAATGAAAAAATTGCAGTTTTGCCCTCTGGTTACGTTGATTATTTAAATAAAAAATACGAAACCATAGAAAAATTATTAGCCTTAAAAACACGTATTCGTTTCAATGATTTTAAAGCAATTGAAGCCGCAATCATAAAAAATAAAGCCTATGACGAATTTGGCGAGCTTTCTAATTTAGCTGAAAAGCAATACCCAAAAAGCATGTTGGCAAATTACGAATTAGCATTAATGTATGAATATACTGGCGATTTTCAGAAAGCTAGAAAATACTATCAAGCAGCTTATGAAAGAGAAGAGATAGGTAATCTTACTCATGATTTTATGTTCGATAAAATGGAGGAAATGAAAAATGCCAAAACACCAGATCCAACTTCTACAGCAACAACTCCAGACCCAAAACCATAAATATGACTAAAGTTAAAACCTCTTTTTTTTGTCAAAGTTGTGGCTCTCAATATTCTAAATGGCAGGGGCAATGTAACGCTTGTAAAGAATGGAATACGATTGTTGAAGAAATTATTCAAAAAGAAGAAAAAGTAGCTTGGAAGCCTTCAACATCTGAAGTTAAAAAAGCGGTGAAACCACTTAAAATTAAAGAAATTGATTCAACGTTAGAAATCCGAATGGATACCTGCGATAATGAATTGAACCGAGTTTTGGGAGGTGGAATTGTACCGGGTTCTTTAATTCTTTTGGGGGGTGAACCTGGAATCGGGAAAAGCACCTTGTTATTACAAATATCTTTAAAATTACCCTATAAAACGCTTTATGTTTCAGGCGAAGAAAGTCAGAAACAAATTAAAATGCGTGCGGAGAGAATTACGCCAAATGGTGATAATTGCTATATTCTTACCGAGACCAAAACCCAAAACATTTTCCGTCAAATAGAGGAAATCCAACCTGAAATTGTAATTATCGATTCCATTCAAACCCTCCATACCGATTACATTGAATCGGCAGCGGGAAGCATTTCTCAAATTCGTGAAACCACCGCTGAACTGATAAAATTTGCTAAAGAATCCAATGTTCCAGTTATTTTAATTGGACACATTACGAAAGATGGAAATATCGCCGGGCCGAAAATTTTAGAACATATGGTAGATACCGTATTGCAATTTGAAGGCGATAGAAATCACGTGTATCGAATTTTGCGTTCCCTAAAAAACAGATTTGGTTCCACCGCAGAAATTGGAATTTATGAAATGCAAGGATCAGGTTTGCGCGAAGTGGCCAATCCATCAGAAATATTAATTTCTCATAACGATGCGACTTTATCGGGAACAGCAATTGCAACCACTTTGGAAGGAATGCGCCCCTTGATGATTGAAATCCAAGCGTTAGTGAGCAGCGCCGTTTATGGAACACCGCAACGAAGTACGACGGGTTACAATGCCAAAAGATTGAATATGATCTTGGCCGTTCTAGAAAAAAGAGCCGGTTTTCATTTGGGTTCGAAAGACGTTTTTCTAAATGTCACTGGCGGACTTTCAGTTGATGATCCCGCTATTGATCTTGCTGTGGTAGCCGCCATTTTATCTTCCAATGAAGATATTGCTATCGAAAAAGATTTTTGTTTTGCTGGTGAAGTTGGACTTTCAGGAGAAATTCGCCCTGTAAACCGAATCGAACAACGAATTCAAGAGGCCGAAAAATTAGGTTTTTCAACGATATTTGTATCCAAATACAATAAAATTGCGCTTAAGAATACCTTTATAAAAATTAGACTTGTAGCCAAAATTGAGGATATTGTAAGCGAATTATTTGGATAATCATGAGAAATAGAAAACAAAAAGCCTTACTTTTTTTAAAGATATTTGGCGGATTAATCATCCTTTGTTTCGTGCTTTTATTTGTATTTAGAGATTCCCTATTGCAAACGGCAATCACCAAAATTGAAAATAAAATGGCAGCCGATTACGATACCAAATTAACGATCGAAAAGGCAAGTTTTGAGGGAATTTCATCCGTTCAATTTCAAAAAATCAATCTAGTCCCAAATAGTGCCGATACCCTTTTTTCAGTCGAAAAAGTAACTACCAAAATAAATCTTTTCAAGTTGTTATTTGGTACCATGCAATTGGAAAAATTGGAAATGAAGAATGGATTTATCCAACTAGTAAAAAATAAAAAGGGACGTAACTTCGATGCTTTTCTAAAACGCAGTAAAGACGATAACTCTCCTTCCGAAAATAGCAACTATGCAAAATCTGCCTATCGATTACTTTCAAGAGTTTTGAATTTAATTCCAACAGAAATGCAGCTGGAAAACCTTTCTTTCCGAATGGACGATAGTGGAAGAAAAGTAGCTTTAACCATAAATCAATTGCAATTAAAAGAGGAAGTTCTTGCCACATCAATTGATGTAAAAACCAAATCCTATTTTCAAAAATGGAACATCAAAGGAACAGCAAATCCAAGAGATAAAACTGCCGATTTGAAGTTTTTCAATAGCGACCAGTCTAAGATTATTGTTCCGTATTTAAATGAGCGTTTTGGTTTACTTTCCAGTTTCGATAGCATTCATTTGAATATTTCAAAAATAGAAATGGAAAGTGGCGAATTGCATATCGACGGATTCTCCTCAATAGCCAATTTAACGGTGAGTCACCCTAAAATTGCTTCTAAAGAAGTAGTAGTTAAAAAGGCGCTTTTCGATTATCGTTTTCTTTTTGGAGAACATTTCATGGCAGTCGATAGTAGTTCTACCATTCAAATGAACGAAGTAAAAATGCATCCATTTGCGGAGTACAATACGGAGGAAGATACCATTTACAAACTCCGAGTGGCCATTCCTAAAATGAAAGCGCAGCAGTTTATTACGTCTTTACCTAAAGGGTTGTTTTCTCATTTTGAGGGAATGGAAACGCAGGGAAATTTCGAATATAAATTGGACTATAAATTTGTAAAACACAAACCAAAACAATTGGTTTTTGAAAGCAAATTGACGAAGGAAAATCTTCGTATTTTAAAATACGGTGAAGCCAATTTATCCAAATTAAATTCAGAATTTACCTATCGGGCGATGGAGAAAGGAGTGCCACAACGACCAATTCTTGTGGGCCCTTCCAATCCAAATTTCACCCCCATTGATCAAATTTCTCCCTATTTGCAAAAGGCAGTTTTAACCTGTGAAGACCCTTCGTTTTTCTCCCACCGAGGTTTCATTAACGATGCCTTTAAGCAATCGATTATTAAAAATCTTAATACAAAAAAATTCTCCCGAGGCGCCAGTACCATTAGCATGCAGTTGGTAAAAAATGTTTTTCTAACTCGTGAAAAAACATTGTCTCGAAAATTGGAAGAAATTCTATTGGTTTATATATTAGAAAACAACCGTATTTCTAGCAAACAGCGCATGCTTGAAGTCTATTTTAACGTCATAGAATGGGGACCAAACGTATACGGAATTGGAGAAGCGGCCAATTTTTATTTCAGTAAAAAACCAGCTGATTTAACTTTAAAAGAATGTTTGTTTCTAGCTTCAATTGTTCCAAAACCTAAAAAATTCATGTACGAATTTAATCCTGATGGATTTCTGAAAGCCATTGAAAACAAAAAGCAAGCTTTCATTAGTAATTTAATGTTACGCCGCGGATTAATAGTGCCCGACGATACCATTGGTCAACATATTCCGATGGCTATTACCGGAAACGCGCGTTCCTTTTTAAAGTTTGAAGTCAAAGACACGATCCAAATAGACACTACTTTTGTAGAGGAATTTTAAATTTTTATTTTGGCGAGTCCTTGTTTGGTTTTTGTAAAAAATAAAACTTTTCGATAATCTCGGTTAGGCTGTTCACTAAAATCGCTGTTTTACTTTGTTCCACATTGGATTCTCGCTGCCAACCTTCACGCAAATAGTAGGTATTAAAAAGGGCTGGAATTTATCCAGCCCTTTTTTATAAAATAAATTAAGATTTACTCAATTTCTGTAACTCTCAATGTGTTTACCATTCCTTTATTAGCAATTGGCATAGCTGCTAAATTAATTAGCATATCGCCTTTAGTAACCAATCCTTTTTCGGTAGCAATTTTATTGATATCGTCAATGGTATCATCGGTACTTACAAATTTATCGTAGTAAAAAGTTTTTACACCCCAAATTAAATTCAACTGTGTAAGGATCACTTTATTCGAAGTAAATACCAAAATATCTGCTTGTGGTCGCCATGCCGAAATTTGAAAAGCCGTATAGCCACTATTCGTTAAAGTACAAATCGCTTTGGCTTTAATAGCATTGGCCATATTGGCCGCGTGCTGACAAATAGTTTTTGTAATAAAACGGTTTGTTTTAATTTGCGGGGTATTTTGAGGAACTTGGATCAGCGGAGAATCTTCCACAGCTTCAATAATTTGAGTCATTTGTTGGATCACTTGCACCGGATAATTTCCTACAGAAGTTTCACCTGAAAGCATCACGGCATCGGCACCGTCCATAACAGAGTTGGCAACATCATTCACCTCAGCTCTTGTTGGCGTAAGACTAGTGATCATCGTTTCCATCATTTGCGTAGCGATAATCACAGGAATTCTAGCTGTTTTGGCTTTGTTAACTAATTTTTTCTGAATCAATGGAACTTCGTGCGCTGGAATTTCTACCCCAAGATCTCCACGAGCTACCATTAAACCATCACAGTGGGCGATTATTGAATCAATATTGGCAACTCCTTCTGGTTTTTCAATTTTAGCTATAATTGGAATTTTATGCCCCGAGTGTTTTGAAATTAATTCTTGTAATTCTACTAAGTCATCCGAGGTTCTTACGAAAGAAAGTGCAATCCAATCTACTTTTTGTTCAATTGCAAATAGTGCATCGCGGACATCTTTTTCAGTTAAAGCCGGTAACGAAACTTTAGTATTGGGAAGATTTACCCCTTTTTTAGATTTTAATGGACCACCCTGAATTACTTTAGCAACCACTTCGGTAGTTTTATTAGTTGCAACCACTTCAAACATTAGTTTTCCATCGTCAAGTAAGATATTTTCACCAGGATTTACATCGTTAGGAAACTCTTTATAATTCATGTAAACACGCTCCTTTGTACCAGGAACGTCTTCGGCAGTTTGAAAAGTAATGATATCACCAGGGTTTACAATTACCTCTTCATTCATCACCCCAACACGAAGTTTAGGGCCTTGTAAATCACCTAAAATTGCTGCAGTGTAACCAAATTCTTCGTTGATACTTCTTATTAAATCTATTTTTGCTTTAACATCAGCATAATCGGCGTGAGAAAAATTAACTCTAAAAACATTTACTCCTGACTCAATCATTGCCTTTAAGACTTCTTTAGTGCTACAAGCAGGTCCTAATGTTGCTACAATTTTAGTTTTTTTGTTTGTTGTCATTTTTGTATTAAAAAATTAAATTATTTTTTGACTTTATGCTATTTGAATCAACGGGATATACTGTTGCTATTTGAGAAATCGTATTCATCGATGCAATTATTTTATCCATTTCGGCATCACTATTTTCAATTTTTAAGAAGTAATCTACCTTTTTTAATTCTGGCAAAAGAAACGCTTTGGTAGCTACTTCAAAACTAGATTCGCCAAATAAATTCTGATTATTATTGGTTGTTAAAGTAGTTACTTCGTTTTTATTTTGAACCAAACTCCAACAACAATCCGTATTGTAATTTTCATAAATAAATCTCGAAAAAAAAGTAACTCCTTCTTTAATATTTATCTGAATTTCGTTTTTGCTTTTACTTAATAATATGGGCAGTTTTTGATTCAAAAAATAAGCCAATCGATAATCTTCCAATGAAGTGTGGATTGCAATGAGTTCATAATCAACTTCATCAAATTCATCGATATGTAATTTATGAATCGCCATATTCATTTTAAATAATGCTGTAAATATACTATATCTATGCAATTAAAAAGTTACTAAATGGATATGTTTCCTTTATTTTACTAACGAAATCGTTGTAGATTTTATAAAATAACTTATTATTTTTTATCGATTTTATCTTGAAATGCAAAATAGGCTCTTTGAGATGCTTTTTCTTCTGCTTTCTTTTTTGATGTGGCTCTTGCTTTTGCAATTACTTTATTATCGATGCTGAATTTGACTCCAAAAAGGCGTTCCCCATTTGAATCGTTGTCTTCAAATGTGTCAAAGTGAAATGTCTTTTTCTCTTTTTGACACCATTCAATAAGTAAGCTTTTATAACTAATAATTTTGCCCTCCAATTTTGAAATATCTACATACGGAAGTACTACTCGTTTTTCGATAAATTTTTCACAATAGGAATACCCTTGGTCTAAATAAATTGCGCCAACTAATGCTTCAAAAAGGTTGCCGTGAATATTCTCGCCAAAATGTTGGGCTGGAACTTTGCTATCTAAAAATTGCAATAAATTTAAATCTCGACCCAATTCATTTAAATGTTCTCGACTTACAATTTTAGACCTCATTTTTGTCAAATATCCTTCATCTCCTGATGGAGAAATATTGTATAAAAAAGCAGCAATAATTGAACTTAACATGGAATCGCCCAGAAATTCTAGTCGTTCATAATTCACTGGATTTCCATCAATATCCGTTTTACTTGAGGAACGATGAATGAATGCTTTTTTGTAAAAGTCCAATTCTATAGGAGGGAAGCCTATAATTTTTTGAATAGCATCAAAAAAAATCCCGTCTTCTTTAGATCGGGATTTTTGAAATATTTTCTTGATGATATTCATTGAAGCGAATTAAATTTCGAATTTTTTTACCAACACACAAGCATTATGACCTCCAAAACCAAAGGTATTACTCATCAATACTTTTACGTCTCTTTTTTGCGCTTTATTGAAGGTGAAATTCAATTTTGAATCGATTCCTTCGTCGTCAGTAATGTGATTAATTGTAGGAGGAACAATTCCGTGTTTAATAGATAGTATTGCGGAAATAGTTTCTACGACACCAGCTGCTCCCAATAAATGGCCTGTCATTGATTTTGTTGAATTCAAATTCATGGTATAGGCATGCTCACCAAAAACATGAAGAATGGCTTTACTTTCAGCAATATCACCTAGCGGAGTTGAAGTTCCGTGCATGTTTACACCATCAACATCCGTTGGTTTTAATCCGGCGTCTCTCAAGCAGTTAATCATAACATTTTTAGCTCCCAATCCATCAGGGTGTGGTGCCGTAATGTGATGTGCATCTGCCGACATTCCGCCTCCGCCAATTTCACAATATATAGTTGCTCCACGAGCAATAGCATGTTCGTATTCTTCCAAAATTAAGGCTCCGGCACCTTCACCTAAAACAAACCCATCACGATCTTTGTCCATTGGACGGGATGCTGTTTTTGGATCATCATTTCTAGTTGATAAGGCGTGCATCGCGTTAAAACCACCAATTCCAGCTATACTAACGGCAGCTTCAGAACCACCAGTTATTATAGCATCAGCATGACCTAACCGGATGTAATTGAAAGCGTCGATAATTGCATTTGTAGAAGAGGCACATGCAGAAACAGTTGCAAAATTGGGCCCTCTGAAACCATACTTAATAGAAATATGACCACAGGCAATATCAGAAATCATTTTAGGAATAAAAAACGGATTGAATCTTGGAGTTCCATCGCCTTTGGCAAATTCTAACATTTCAATTTGAAAAGTTTCTAATCCCCCAATTCCTGAACCCCAAATGACACCCACTCGATCTTTATCTAAATTTTCTAAATCAAAGTTGGCATCTTTAACTGCTTCATCAGCTGCAACTACAGCATATTGAGTGTATCGGTCCATTTTACGAGCTTCTTTTCTGTCGATAAAATCTTCAACATTAAAGTTTTTCAACTCGCAAGCAAATTGCGTTTTGAATTTTGAAGCGTCAAAATAGGTTATGGGTGCAGCACCACTAACTCCGTTTATTAAACCGTTCCAATATTCTTCAACTGTATTTCCAATAGGAGTAAGTGCTCCTAATCCTGTTACTACAACTCGCCTTAATTCCATAGTATAATTATAGTTATGAATTAAAAAAAATACCTATGCTTTCTTCTATGTATAAATCATAAAAAAGACATAGGTATTACAATAATATTATTTTGGATTGAACAAACAATCTGAATTTTTAATTAAAACAAAAACACCCGAAATGGATTAGATTACGGGTGTAATTTTTTATTTTTTAGCTTCTTCAATGTAAGAAATAGCTTGACCTACCGTAGCAATGTTTTCTGCTTGATCGTCCGGGATCTGAATATCGAATTCTTTTTCAAATTCCATAATTAGCTCAACTGTATCTAAAGAATCTGCTCCTAAATCATTAGTGAAGCTTGCTTCGGTTACAACTTCGTTTTCGTCAACGCCTAATTTGTCTACGATAATCGCTTTTACTCTTGATGCAATGTCTGACATAATCTTTGATTTTAAAATTTAATTGATGGCAAAAATAAAAAACTTTATTTTAATTCCACGCATTAGTTAATAAA
>Ga0315908_10003366_pt1 | contig 11573 bp, 6 predicted proteins | sample LakEriMetagenome_12_FD_203520 | JGI IMG/M metagenome (GOLD analysis project Ga0315908, IMG submission 203520) | Freshwater fungal communities from buoy surface, Lake Erie, Ohio, United States - Buoy 4 MA124 | ecosystem: Environmental > Aquatic > Freshwater > Lake > Lake biofilm | place: USA...
GGGAAGAAGAAGACGGTTATGGTCGATTCGGCACTTTTTGCGGTGCGTGAACTGATGGAAAAACACCCTGAAGCACTCCTTTATGGTCAAGATGTTGGTGGTCGACTAGGTGGAGTTTTCCGTGAAGCAGCGACTTTAGCTCAACAGTTTGGCGATAACCGTGTATTCAATACACCGATTCAAGAAGCATTTATCATTGGTTCCACGGTAGGAATGTCTGCTGTTGGCCTGAAACCCTTTGTTGAGGTTCAATTCGCCGATTACATTTGGCCAGGATTGAATCAGTTGTTTACCGAAGTTTCTCGCTCCTATTATTTGTCGAATGGAAAATGGCCAGTGAGCTGCGTAATCCGCGTGCCAATCGGTGCTTATGGTTCGGGAGGACCTTACCATTCATCCAGTGTTGAATCCGTTTTAACAAATATCCGCGGGATCAAAGTGGCTTATCCATCTACTGGTGCAGACCTCAAAGGATTACTTAAATCAGCGTTCTATGACCCAAATCCAGTGGTGATTTTGGAGCATAAAGGTTTGTATTGGTCCAAAATTCCGGGAACGGAAGGAGCGATGTCAATTGAACCAGATGAGGAGTACATCATTCCTTTCGGCAAGGCGCGCGTTGTTCAGGAGGCTGATACTGCTTTGATCAAATCTGGTCAGTCATGTGTGATTATTACCTACGGACGCGGAGTATATTGGTCGCTGGAAGCAACAAAGGAATTTGCAGGAAAGGTGGAAATCATTGATCTCCGCACCTTGAATCCATTGGATCACGATGCCATGAATGAAGCAGTTCGTCGTCACGGAAAAGCAATGTTGGTGACGGAAGAATCTACTGAAGCATCGTTTACACTTGGCTTGGCTGGAAGAATACAACGCGATAATTTCAAAGCATTGGATGCGCCAATTTCGATTGTTGGATCAGTCGATACACCAGCCATTCCATTGAATTCTGCATTGGAAGCAGCCCTGTTGACGAACGCGAATAAAGTAAAAGAAGCACTTGCAACCTTATTGAACTACTGATTAATCTACTGTCCAATGAAATGATCTTTGTAGGGCAGAAAGATTTCTCCAAGGAATAGCCTTGGTGGAAATTATGATTGTTCCATTGGCGTTTTGAAGTTCTAGTACGTTTGTCTTTCGATTGTAGCTATACCGAAGTATTTGTTGTGCTTCGGAGTAATCGGTGAGTGTCATTGTTTGTCTTGGTTGATCAATGTCTAGCGAAAAATCTGCCATTTCATCGTTTTCGAATTGAAAAATCATGTAGCCATCACGGTGGATGAAGACACGTTTTATTTTAAAATCAAAAAGTGAATTTCCTTCAGTGAAGTTTTGATGAGTGACGGTATAAGCTCCATGAAGCAATGGCCGTGATGCATGATCATCATTGAAATTGCCACGCAACATGTACGGCCCAATAGATTCGATGAAAATCAATCCAAGCAGAATGGCCTTAATCCACATGGATTTGATGGGGAAATAGCTTGTCTCTACATCGTTTTCTTTTTTATTGAAAAGGAAAGGATACACGAGGTAACTGCTCATCATTAGTAAAATGAATGAAAGCAGTTTTACGGAAATATCAAAGGAAAGATTGATGGCAAAAACGTTCAGAAAAACACCTGTTGCGATGATTAATCCTAGTTTCCGGGTACGAGAAAATAAGATCATCAGTCCTGGGATTATTTCCATGATTCCCATGAACAGGTTGTATTCATAAGAAGTTCCCATCGTCGACCAGAATAAAATGTCCCTATCCAATTTCCCCATAGGGGTATACAAGAGATTTGGTTCCGGGAGATAAAACTGAGCTTTGAAAAGTTTGTCCGCACCATATTTTAGTAACAAGGCTGAAAGATAAAACAAGGCGGCGGTGCGTAAAATGGACATGGTCCGGGTGAACTTTTGAGCGTTCATTCGAAGGAAGAAACCATGAACTATGAGAGCAACCCCCAAAAGTAATCCTACCAACACGTAAAGCCCTTTTGCATCTGAGGTCAAATCAGTTTCTGGAAAGAATAGCTGTCCAATAGGCAAGAAAATAAATTCAGCAAAAGAACTTTGGAACGCCAATACATTCCAAGTCATCGGGAAAAACAGAAGGATTAATCCGAAGAATGTAAGTGGAAAAAGGGAAAAACGACGCGCCATCTTTCGGGATTAGTATGGCAGTCGCAGAATGGAAGACAACAAGGTCATGACAATCATAAAGAAAAGTGAAGGTCCCTTTTTCGCAGGTTGTTGAGGCTCTTCAGATTTTGTTTTTTTCTTTACGACTTTAATCGGTGATTCGTCAAGTTTTGGTGTTTCAGCCACTTTTTCTGATGGTTCGTCAAATCCAATGAGAACTACTGAAGAAGGCGAATTTGTGAAGTAGTATTCCTCCTTGAGTGTTTTGCGGATTTCCATGGGGGTATGTTCGGCATTAAAGAGCGGATGACCATTCAAGGTGTCTTTACCAGCACTCCACAATTCAGGATTTGATTCAGGTCTTCCACCGTAATCTTCCCAGTAACAACTTTCACTCGTAATCATCACCACGCGCGCATCGGGTAGCAAACGCACTGTATCTAGACGTGAATTTCTTACCATGCGCTGTGGAGCCTGACCAAAATTGGATTCCCCCTTGCTAAATGCTTTGGAATGAAGGCTGTATTTGAATGATTTCGCACTTCCACTGTGGCTTTTGTGTGCGATAAGTTTTGTTTGTGTCCATGCCGTTAATCCGAAAAAGCAAAGAGACAAGAATAGGAATAGTTGTTTCATCTGTTGTAGTTTGGCCATGAATACACGCATACAACAGATGGGTTCAAGAATTTAGAAAAAAAGTCTAAAAAGTATCTGGTTCGATGTGTATGAGCACATCGGTAATGTCGGGAAGTTCAGCCATTACACGGTCTTTGACCGCGTGTGAAATAAAATGTCCTTCTGCTACCGTTGACTTCCCGTTGACCACCAAATGTAAATCAACAAAATATTGCATGCCAGTTTTTCGAACGTAGCATTTTTCTGTTTCGAGAACACCATCAACGGAGTGGGCAATTTTCCGAATCTCATCTATGAGGTCGTGGTGAAAATGCTCATCCATGATTTCGCTTAGCGCCGGTCGAAAGATGAGGTAGGCATTGTAAACAATAAACAAAGATGCCGCCATCGCTGCCCAGTCATCTGCCGTTTCAAACCCTTTTCCAAAAATCAAGGCAATGGAAATTCCGATAAACGCCAACAAGGAAGTTATCGCATCGCTGCGGTGATGCCACGCGTCCGCCTGAAGAGAAGTACTATTTGTTTCTTTTCCTTTGCGATAAACAAAACGGAAAGAAATTTCTTTGAAAAGGATGATTCCTAAAAGGATAAAGAGGGTATACGGATGAGGTGTACTGTGCGGAGTTTGAATGTTGTGAATGCTCTCGATAAAAATAATGGTGGCTGAAATCATTAAGAAACATACCACAGCGAAGGTGATCAACGGCTCTGCTTTTCCATGGCCGTAAGGGTGATTTTCATCGGGTGGACGTGATGCATAGCGCAGTCCAAAAAGCACAAGTAGGGAAGAGAAAACATCCGTCGTGGACTCAATAGCATCCGCAATCAAGGCATAGGAGTTGCCGAGTACTCCACCCACAAACTTTATAGCAGCCAACAAAGCATTGCTCAAAAGGCTAAAAATTGCGGTGCGAATGGCTTTTTGATTCTTGTCTAATTCCAATGGATATGAGCTGTTTGAGACAACACCAGTTGCCGTTACAAACGTATTAAAAAAAAGTGTTTCATTCCGTTCTTTTAGAATTAACATTGGCGCGATGATAAATCCATGTAAATCGTCGAATTGCAGGGGTATAACGATGTACTTTTGTAAAAAGAAATTGCATGAAACTTTCCTCTCCTTCCACATTGAAAGAAATTGCCGAACTACTCGGTGCCCGATACAAGGGAGATTCAGATCATCAGATTACCGGGTTCAACGAAATTCACATGGTGGTTTCGGGTGACTTGGTATTCGTTGATCACCCTAAATATTACCAAAAAGCCTTGAATAGTGCGGCAACAACAATTCTTATTGATCAGGAAGTGGACTGTCCTGAAGGGAAAGGATTGATTATTTCTGAAAGTCCCTTTGATGATTTCAATCGTTTGACCCGTCATTTTACGCCTTTTCAACCTCAAGCGACTTCTTTCGGAAATCAAAGTGAAGTGCATCCTTCGGCGCTTGTCTATCCAAATGTATTTATTGGTCATGATGTGAAAATTGGCGCCAATGCCATCATTCATTCAGGTGTCGTCTTAATGGACCGCACAGAAATTGGTGAAAATGCGATTATAGGCGCCAATACGGTCATTGGTCATTCGGCGTTTTATTACAAGAAAAAATCAGACGGTTACCACCGCATGCATAGTTGTGGGGGGGTTGTTATTGAACAGGATGTGGAAATCGGTGCCTTATGCACGATCGACTCAGGTGTGACAGGAATTACGCGCATCGGAGAGGGAACCAAAATTGACAATCAGGTACACATAGGTCACGACACCGTTATCGGTAAGCATTGTTTAATGGCGGCTAATGTAGGACTAGCTGGATGCGTGCGCATTCAAGATAAGGTGATTCTATGGGGTCAAGTAGGTTGTGCAAGTGATGTCACTATTGGCGAAGGGGCAATTGTCTTAGCACAGTCGGGTATTTCGAAAGATTTAGAAGGTGGAAAAACGTATTTCGGAAGTCCATGTTCGGAAGTGAAGGAAAAATTCAGGGAGATGGCAGCCTTGCGTCAGTTGCCACAGTTGCTCGAAAAACTTAAATGAAAGAAAAGCTCATTCGGAATTTAGAAGATCAGTTGGTCCTCAAGGACTTTAAACTTCATTCTTTGTTGGAGGTAACCAATGCCATCAATGCCAACGAAGGGGTAGATCGACTTATTCAGATTTTTTCATTCATTTTAAAGGAACAGCTTGGTTTTACGAAGTTTGTATTATACAATCATCAAACAGAATGGAACTGCCTCTTACGTGTTGGGATCAAAGGCAAGGTGAAGGAAATTGAGGTTAAAAGGGATCTTTCTCGCTTTGGGGAAACCACCATGATTGAGTCTTCGCATTCTTCGATATTAATGGAGTTTGATGTGGTAGTACCTGTCATTCACAAGGAAAGACCATTGGCCTATTTACTGATTGGTGGATTAAATAAAGAAAATAGACGTGTTGTTGACCACCTCAATAATCTAAGTTTTATTCAAACCTTAACCAATATAATTGTCGTGGCCATCGAGAACAAACGCATGGCCCGTCAAAGTATCATTCAAGAACGTATCAAGAAAGAACTTGAGGTGGCCTCTGAGATGCAGCGCTTACTTTTCCCTTCAGACTTACCTTCCAATCGTCGCATGGATATTTCTGCCAAATATACGCCTCGACATGAGGTCGGTGGGGATTATTACGATTTCATTCCGTTGGGAGATGAAGAGTATATCATCTGTATTGGTGATGTCTCGGGTAAAGGGATTGGTGCTGCGATGTTGATGGCCAACTTTCAAGCTACCGTGCGTACGGTGTTCAACTACCAACGCTTTGAAATGGAGTTTTTGATCGAGGAGCTGAATAAAAAAGTAATGAAAAGTGCGAAGGGAGAGAAGTTCATTACTTTCTTCATTGCGCACTACAACGCGACAACACGCGAGTTGAAATACATCAACGCTGGACACAATTATCCTTTCATAACGAATGGGCGCAAAGTGGAAATGCTCGATGCGGGATGCATTGGGTTGGGTATGTTCGATGAGCTACCGTTCATTCAATCTGGAAGATTAACCCTAGGGCCTAACACAACCTTAGTACTGTATACGGATGGGGTTGTAGAATTAGAAAATAGTGATGATGAGTTTTTTGGTATCGAGCGATTGATCAAACTTGTGAACAGCTATTACCCATTGAAAATGGAGGACATGAACTCCTTGATATTTTCGAAATTGGATGAATGGCGAGGTGATCTTTCACTCGTGGATGATACCGCGATTTTCTGTTGTCGTTTTTTCTAGTTAACGAAGAATATACATCTTCCCAAATTCCTTTTTGAAATGACTGTCAGCACCTGATTCCATGTGTTTGATGTCTTCCCCATTGATCTGTGCCTTGACTGTGTAGAGGTAAACACCATTTGCCAAAGGATCACCAAACTCATCCGTTCCATCCCAAGAATACTCGCTGATATTGCGACCAATCTGAATAGGTCCAAGTTCATCTTCGGTGATTTCACGCACTACTTTCCCAGAAACGGTCATGATTTGAATGATCATCTCATCAGGCACCTCATTCCCTGTCAACGTAAATACAAACTTGGTACTTGTGCTGAACGGATTCGGATAATTCATCATGTACGTAATCATCGACTCATGGATGACTTCAAACGAAATACGGTATTCCATATCTCCTGAAGCATTACCGCTGCGGTCTGAACCTTGAACGAATAATGTGTATTTTCCATCCTTTTCAAAGAGCGCAGGATAAACAATCTTGAAGCGCTTATTTTGTGTTTCAGCGGGAATCCATTGCATTACGGTATTGCCATTGCCATCCACAAAAGGAATACGTTTTTGGTTCCCATCTGGATCGGTAAGGTATATACCAAATAGGGTAGTATCCGAAACATCATTCATAATTTGGAACTGATTCTCATCTTTCAAAGTAATCAATACTTCACTTTCAGGCGCAATAATATCTCCGTTAAGGATATGTCTTCCGTTGAAGGTTACGTCTAGAATAGGATGCAAATTATCACCATTCACCATGAATGGTATTTGAATCAAATTGTTAAAATGCACCTGCTCGGGTTGGTCAGTTACAGAGCTACCTGATGCAACGTAAGGGTTGACTTCCATCCACAAGGTATTCATTCCCGCTAATCCAAGTGTTGAAAAAGAGATGGTATCACGCATTGTTTCACCTACCAAGAGCGAATCTTGTCGTAGGTAAGGTATTGGATGTTTTACTTGGTTGGCATCTTCTATCCAGTAGGATACGAGCAAGGAATCCATCGGTATGTTGAAGATGTTCTTGACATCTACCGCAAACTGTACTTGCTGACCTTCGGAAAGGGTGTCGCTATTTGGCAGCCAAGTTATCCCTGTTGTCCCGTCAATGGCGGCTTCCGGAAGTGGCGTAAAGAGCACATGCCAACGATCAATTTGAGCAGGTGTAAATCCAAGCGAATCTTTATAAAAAGCACCTAATCGAATGTAGGGATACTGCGAAGCATCCACTAAACTACTCAGATTGATAATCGAATCATTCGGCGTAAATTGAATGGGAATCGTCGTTTGAAGAATCATTCCCGCGTCGTAGGCATTTACATACAAAACAGTTGAATCCGCATTCACCGTACCAAGGGTATCTTGCTTCCAGAACAATGATTTCCATTCCGCTGAAGGACCAATAAAAGGCGCGGTTTCCAGTCCAGCGAATGCTACACCTTCCAAGATTGCATCAAGGTGAACATCTTGCCCACCATACATCGCATAGCGCTCAACCACACTTGAGGTATCTCCTTTACGACAGAAAAAGGCAAAAGGCAGGTTCGGTCGTCCAGGGACAATACTGTCTGAACCAAGGTTCTGGAACATCGTAAAGATTTCCGGCTCCCATTGGTCATACACGGCAGTCATTGGTGAGTAAATCAGGATATAATCACCATCCGGAACCGAGTTTTCAATCATCGCCTTGAACGCTGCGCGCTTTGCCGCATCGTTTTGATGGAAAGTAAAATACTTCCAAGATCTGTTGTAGTTATCGTTGTTGTTGCCAAAGAAATGATCCAAGTTTTGGTTTCCAAAACGTGTACCCCACGGCTCAAGCGAATATTGATCAATGATGGCTACATGCCACTTTGGATTGTAATTCAAGATTCCATAGTCTTGCATTTGCTGGTCAATGGAATACAAGTTGCCGTAGATTTGAGGCGTTGCAGTAGTGTACAACACATCAACAGAAAGGTCACGCGTATATGGGAAGAAATCCCTTGTTCGCGTCGGGCGGTCATAGTTTACACCACTGAAATCATTGTCTTTAAATTGATAGAAATGATCTTGTCCCCAACCCTCTTTGTTTTCTATGTATTGGAATGAACTTTCTCTCCAAATGGGTTCGCTCGATTCAACAGAAACACGCCAGAAATATACGGTACTATCTGTACAAATGAGTGGCGCATTTTGGCCTGTTGAACTCGAGGTCCAATTCGCTGGGGGCACTGTTTTTATTCCTCCTAAACCTGTGACAATCGCATATCGATGGAATGGACTAGGTGCACCGATAAAATCGATGGTATCCAATTCGAAGCGATACGTATTTATCGGCGCTATTGGATTCACGGTGGAAGCCATTACTGTCACACTATCATTCGGAACGACAGCAAATGGATAAGGTAAAACGGGCTGTATCCCTTCAACGTTGATAAAAAGTGTCTTTGTGAGTTGATTGTTGACAATTTCATCGTATTGCTCATCAATGAACGTGGGTAAATCTGCTTTAATAGTGAAAGAGTTCAATCCAACACCAGCGCCAGGTAGCAACGGAACTTTGAAATGAACGGTATCCGTATAATCCAATCCATTTAAATAAAATGAATAGAGCGAATCGACATTAGACCCAGGAAGATCACGAACGATGTCCACTGAAAAGGTATCCACTACCGAGCGTCCCAAGTTTTTCAATGCGATAGAAATCTCGATGCTGTCGACACTTAGGTCGAGTGTTTCAGGACTAAAGGAAACGCCTTGTTCGGTCAACTCGATTTCTGGCTTATTGTGGGGATTCATGCGCAACATAGGGTCACCATTCAAGGACATTTGCGTTGCTGTAGATTCAGTGAATAAGTTTGTTCCGAATGTTTCCATCGTCGCTACGACATTCTGCATTTGTTCTCCAAGTGTTTTGCCGTAGTTGTTTACACTAAGTTCTTTGTATAGCTCATTGGAATACTGATAAAGGGTGGATGCAAAACCAAGATTCACAGTTCCTAAGTACGCAATCGGACCATATTCAGGCGTGGAAATAAACTGCTCAGATTTCGAAATGGTGCTTTCAAATATATTACCGTTGTAGCATGAATTGGCAATCATAACGGGATACTTCCCATAGTTGTCCCAGTTTGCTGGTTCATCAATGTTGATTTCAAATCCAGATGTCGTTGGTTCTGAGTGACCAAAGAAATTGATCAATGATACACCATCACGAATTCTATCCATGATCGCGTTCAACTCACCTGGTGGCAATGGGTCGTCATTGGTCTTTGCTACAGTTTTTACGTTTCCACCGTAATTTCCATGCTCAATGGTTGTTTTCAAGGTCGACATGTAGCCTTGAAATGTAGTTTGCTGGTTAATGTCCGTGCCTCCTACGAAATGCAACACTTGTTTTTGCCAATCCTTCGTAGCTGAATTGTAAACTGAGCTAGGGTCCTGCTGTTGTTCGTACAAGATGAGTTTTTCCAAATAATTCGCTAACTCGTCATCCGTTCGTGCTACAACACGACCTGTTGGAATCAATGACGTCAATTTCGTCGTTCCTGGAAGGTTAGAAGTGATGCAGTTGTCACTGGATGGAAATCCAAATGACGGGATGAGGTTCAAGGAATAATTAGAAACATTTGAACGTCCGCCAGGACCATTAAATGCTAAACCTGAAACATTTGCCTCACGAATACCTTTACCCATTAAAAATAAACCTACGGGTTTATCTGTCGCTTGGGTGTACATATAGTAAGCAAAACGACGAATTCCGTTGATATGTTTGTGAATTCCCCCACCAAATTGTTGGTACAGTTCATAGACATCCGCCAAAATAACATTATGATTCCCTCCTTCGGGAGATATCCGGTATGCAGCATATTGGGCACTTGCGCTCTGTAAGTAAGGATTGTAGATCATCAACAAGGCCTTTTCGGCGCTCAACTGCGAGAAGTCAGTAAATGTTCCCGGCGATGTTCCTGGGTTCACAGGCGACATGTTTGACACTTGAGTGAAGGATGAAGCATCTTGAATCCAAAGCTTTTGAGCAGCACCTGACGGATTGTTTGGGATTAGGATTGTTCTCGCACTTCCATTTACAGTGAGCGTCAAGGATCGAGAAAAGTCTCCAATCGCCCAAACCATTGGATTAGCAGATGTCAAGTTCAATAGATCCAAACGTGTTTTTGTTTGAATTGGGTGATTAACCACTTGAAAAGTGGATTGTGTTGCACCAGCAATATTGGGAACTTTTGGATAGGTAAATGAAAAGTAGTTGATTGATTGAAAATCTGTCAGCGCACCCAGGTCAGGTATGATGTTGATCTTCAAATTTGTAGCCCCACTGGCAGGAAGTATGTTTGCTGGAAATGCGGAATTGATTCGAATTGCTCGATAGCCTGTAAATAAGGAATCAGCGAGGATGTAATTTGTACTACCGATTGTATGTCGGGTATGGTGATTTGCTGTTCCAGAAGCAGCAGCATTTGAAATTCCTACAGTAACCGCTGAATACGTGATATTCGGCGCATCGGCTCCTTGGTATAATTGGTCCAAAGTGGTCGACGAATAATCCCATGTATATCCTGAAGCACCATTCACTGGTGGATTTCCCCATCCTTCACCAGAGGTGTAAAATGAACTTGACGCACCGAAACTTTTTTCTCCTTCGTTATAACTGCTATTGAAGGACTGGAATTTTTCAGCAAAGACGAAATCTGACGAAACATAAGTGTCAATACTTACATCAGTATCTAAAATCACACGTTTGTTATTTGTTGAACTGTTCCAAGTAAAAAAATACTGAATCGTGTCGTTGTATAGGCTGTATTTTGGATTGCCTTGGTCTTCAGGGTTTTCATACAGTGTAGTGTCCAACCAACCATCGTTCCGTTCAGCGTAAAATAAGATGTAATCGCCAGCATCCAGTGAATTGTCTCCTCCATCCACGATATATAAAGGAATCTCCTTTTGTTTTCCGAAAACTTGTATATTTTGACTGGAGAAACTTGTTGTTGGAATATTCGCGGTTTGAAGTGCTTGAAATTCAAGTTTATGAATACCAGTAGTATAGATTTTAAACGAATAATATTTTTGTGAGTAATTGATCCACTCATTCCCAAATGTTTGTGCTTTGGATGCGAGCGGCAATAAAAGGACAACGATTGCGAAGAGTAGCTTTAATTTCATACTATTTCACAGTTTTGGGTGGGTCTAATTTCAATCGGATGGAAATGACATGCGAGTACAAAGCAACAGAGGCATCACCGATGTCTGTAAAGGCATAATCCAAGTAGAAACTTTTGAAATTCAATCCAATTCCAATATTCGGTTGAACATTTAAACGCTTTGTATCATCAAAATCTTTAACGTATTGCATGTTGGATAGTCCTCCGCGAATTGCAACGAAGTTCTTAAAACCTATCTCAATTCCAAAGTGTGGATCGAAAGAGGCAAATCCCGTGCGCAGCAGTGTATTTCTTCGACCATCTGTTGTCATGTCAAGGTCTAGTTCACCAGCTGCGTACAAGCCCTTTTTTCCTAAATCAAACTTCCCATGCGCAGCAAAAATCAACC
>Ga0315908_10003369_pt1 | contig 11568 bp, 9 predicted proteins | sample LakEriMetagenome_12_FD_203520 | JGI IMG/M metagenome (GOLD analysis project Ga0315908, IMG submission 203520) | Freshwater fungal communities from buoy surface, Lake Erie, Ohio, United States - Buoy 4 MA124 | ecosystem: Environmental > Aquatic > Freshwater > Lake > Lake biofilm | place: USA...
TCACACACTGCATTTTTTGGTTCTTGACATGAACTATGACATTTTGGTGGTTCACAAACTGGAGTACAAATTGCATCACATTTTGGATCATCACACTTCCAACTACATTCTGGATGGCATTTTAATTGTTATAAAGTACTATTTTATACTACTACTAACAATAATGCTGAAAATAACAATACACTCTTCATTTTATTATATCTAATAAATTATTATTATTAGATTCTCATAATTTTACCATATTACGCTTTATAATATAAAGATATTTAATATATTTGTGAAATTTATATAAGAGCAAAAAAAAGATTTTTATAATATATAATCTAAAAGGATATAGTATATGACTGAGACAAACAAATTATCATTAAAAGATAAAATGAAAAGTAAAATGAATCTAAATGCAAACAGCTATGAATTTAAACAGAAATCAGCTTAATTATTACAAAATAATAATAATTTACCTGATTTAAACAATCTTTCATTATATTAACAATCCTCTTAATAATATTAAAGTCAACCTGTTTCTATTATTTTGGGAAATTAGAATAATTTACCAGTTTAAAACCTGTAGACTTCAATACCTGTTTTTGATGTTAATTCACTCATCAAAAATGAAAAAATACCAAAAATGACTAAAAAACTAAAATCTAATAACTAAAGTTTTATCCCACAAAGTCAATAATAAGAAACTCCCCAATAAGATTAATAAATTAGCAATAAAAATGAATAAATTATCGAAAAAATATAAAAAATTGAAAAATAATAAGAAGAAGATTAATAGTAAAAATAATAGAAGCCATAAGTATAATAAAAAAAATTAAAATTGCCTTCTTAAGAAATTCAAGCAATATTTAATTCTAATGTTCTATAAAATCAAGTTTAATAAAAATAATGCACTAGTGAAAATTAAAAGAAAACAGCAAAAGAATTAACTGCCTTATTAAATATTGAGCCCAAACCATTAGATGCTTCTAATAACTTCCATAAAATTATTATAGACATATAAAAAAGATAAGAAATGTTTGAACAAATAAAATAAAAAAAACAAAACAATCCCAATAAGAAATAACATAATTAACAGAAAATAGAGATAAAAAAAGGAGAAAATTTTATTAAAAATCAAAAAGAAAACAATGAATATTAAAGTAATTATGATTTTAAAAGATCTTAACCAGATGAATTAAAAATAAAATTATAAGAATAAGCAAATAAATGGACTGACCAAAACAAAGCAGAAAAAGATTAAATAAAGATAAATTAGAAGAGAATAAAAATAGTATTAAACAAAATAACTCCAGAAACTTATGAAAAGTTATACTAAGAGTTATTCGATTTGTGCTGTGAAAGTAAAGAAATTAATGAAGAAGTGGCAGAACTAATATTAAAAAAATCATGGGAAGACAAGAATTACAGCAAATTATATGCTTAATTATGTAAATAGTTATCAGAATAAAATCAACTAAATTTTAAAACAAATGAAAATCTATTTAGAAAGGAAATGATGAGTAAAATCCAAAAAACTTTTGAAGGAGAAATAAAAGTATTCTAAGTGAATAACGGAAAATTAGAATCGGAAATGACAAAAGAAGAAAAGGCAGAGTTGATACTTGTGGTAAAGAGAAGGACTTTAAATAATCACAGATTTATTGGAGAACTCTATAATAGCAAGTTTCTAAACAGAATAATTATTTATAACTGTCTCTTCAGTTAACTTCTTATTTTCAATCAATATTATTTTGATAAAAAAATCAATCTAGTTGATAACAGATTTGAAGACTAATTAGAAGGATTATTGCTCATTTTGGAAATCATTGGTAAAAAATTAGAATAAGAATTGAACACTAATAGTTTAAAATCAAAAGCAAAATATTAGGATCAAGATATTGTAGATAATATTTTCAAAGCTTTAGATAAGTTTTATCTTGATTGCAAAAATACCCAAAATAAAAATCAATATTTAGAGCTCAAAGATTAAACTGATATTCAAATTATTTATGCCAATAAAAAGTTTTTAGATATCGAATAGATTTTCTAGATCTTGATTTTGATAAGAGAAAAATGTGATATAAGTCAAAGAATGTAATCTCTAATTGCAGTTTTAATTCAAAAAAAAAATGAGAATTGGGAGGAAAGATTTTTCAAAGGAGAAGGACCAAAAACGTTAAACTAAATATAAGAAGAACACGCTAGACAACAAGAAATAATAGATGAAAGGGCAGAATCAAACTATTAAAAAAGAAGCAAGAATTACTAAGACAGTTTCCATTAAAAAGTATATGACAATAAGCAATAATAAAACTTCGATGAAGTGGTTTATGTAGCAAAGGGAGAGGAGGAAAATACAATGAGGAGGAAGAGAAAATAGAGTTATGTCGGATTACCTGCTCATGAAATAGAAGACAGAATCAAGGAGATGAACAAGAAGTTGGATAATGGAAGGGTTGATGTAGATGATACTTAAAGCAAACCTTATTCTGTTGATGATTATCACAAGGAAGGTCATTTATTGGTTACTGAGTGTGACAATATCGTCTTTATTGAGAAATATTTGTAGCATTTTAGTGATGGCAGGAAAGACAACATTTATAATAGATTAGGACTCATTAAGTATATTTATGATTAGAAGCTTATTCTTATTAAGGAAATTATCAATGAAATTTCCAATAATCTCTAAAAACATTGGGAAATTGCTGATGATTATCCAGAAATGACCAATTCTTATGCTACTATTATTTATTAGTTCACTCAATAGTCTTTGTTCAAAGTTGATAAAATCAATTTCAAGTAATTATAATTATTAAAATATCATCATTTTTATCATTATATATCATTTTATAATTATTATTATTAAAAAATCATCATTATTATAATATTATTATAGATTATTAAATACTGAAGATCCAGATTTAAAAGATATGAAAAAATATTTCTTTGAGACTGTATTGGAAAAACTTATCAAAAAATATGAAAAAGGTTAAATAGATTAAGAACTAAAAAACTAATTTGTGAATTGTCTGAAAGATATGGAGGTAGAAGACTAATAAGAATGGTTGAAATAATATATTAAAGAATGATTAGATATAAAAAATATATTTTAAAAATAAATAATTATAAAATTAATAATAAATAAGTAATAGATTATAATAATAAATATGAAATTAAAAATAAATAATGGATAAATAAATGATAAATAAAATGAATATAAATTAATTGAATAGTATCATCATCATCATGATCATAAAATACGTGACTTTTCACATTAATTATTGAAAATATGTGCCCTGAGTCCTTACTAACCCTATTTAATATCTGTATGACACAAGGCACATCTTCCATTAGAAGAAGAATATGGCAAACATTCTTGATTCCTAATATGTTATTAATAAATATCAATAGCGACAGGTTCTTTACATCTATTACACTTTTTGAATTCCTCTTTAGCTTCACACTCATTCAGAAGATGGTCATTTAGTTAAAAGATCTAAATTATTTACGTGCACCCAACACATTCAGTTAACATTGCACATTCTTTTACTAAGTGTTAATCATATTATTTATCATTTTTAAACTCAATTCTACTTATCATACAAAATTCACATTCTTATTATTATTGTATTTGTTATTATTTAGTAGAAATATCATTATCATCTTCATAAATCTTTTCTTATTGCTTTCTATAAAATATTATTTCATATTTAATAGATTATTACATTAATGATGTAAAATATTAAATAAAATAATTGAAATAATAAAATTAAATATAAAATAATTGAAAAATAATAAAAATAATGATAAATATTAAAAATAATATAAAATAACCTTTGAGTTACAGCTTTATTGGGTTACTATTACTATTATTCAAGTATGGCATCAAGATGGACCTACTTAACCTTTTCTAAGTTGACCCCTTGTTATCCAAATTAAGAAACCATGGTTTAAAGAATAAGAATGGCACTCTATCTGATTTCACTATTACTATTTTCCAAAGACTATTTGGCTAATGCTGCAATGTTTTCCTTATAATCTCCATAATTTATAGTAGTATTTATAATGAAATTATGCAGAGCTTTAAGTCGGTGTTACATATGTTTTATATTTTTTGTCTATTTTCCATTTACATTCACTAAATATTATGCTAAATTCAACTTACTATCCACCAATAATTCTAATATTATGTCTAGTTATTCTTTAATTTTGCTATTGTTGTCACCTAGTTTTTCTATTACACTTCCTAATATATTCTATATATTAGTTGCATTCCAACTACTATTATTATAGTTTTTTGTTCTCTTAAGTATTCCTCTTATTAAAACCATGCATTGAATCTATACTGATACTATTTTGTCATTTATTAAAATCTAGCAACATCTTTCTGCTACTACAATTAACTGTTTTTCTGATAAATGAGATAACATTTGTTGTCTTTTTAATTCTTCAACTATGTTTTCTAATATTTATTCCCTTATTTTAAAGTTCTTGCAATATAATTTCTTACAATTTTCTTCTCCTAATTATTCTATTATATCTCTACATTCTTATTTCTATTTTTCATTCAATTCATCCAATTCTATTGATTCAGTCATCTTTGTATTTTCTTATTCATAATCTTAATTTTATTATGTTTCTTTAACACCTCTTATAGGTTATGACATTCTTAAATTCTATTATCTAACTAATTCAGATTCACTGATTTTATTATCATTATTATTCATATTATAATTTTACTATTTCTGTTACTGTTAACTTTATTGTTTCTCTCTTATTTTATTTTTATATTTATTTTTTAAATCTTCAATGTTTTCCTCTTCCTATACTTCTTCTATGTTATTAAATTATTATTGATAATTATACTCCTAAGTTGGATTCGTTTTTTTTTAATTTTATTTAGGAGTAAATCTATTATTATTAGAATTTTAATACTCATTATTATAATTTTCTTAATAATTATTAGAGATTTATTATTGTTGCTGTTTATTGGCAAATTATTAAAATGAAGACTTTATTTTATCAATTTCCTTTTTAATAATTTGAGCACTCTCATAATCTTCATTATTAACTGCAATTTGTTTCCTTTCTTCAAGATAATTGAGTTGATTTGAATTACTCTAAATTTTTTCTATTTAATCTTTTAATTATTAAGCAAGATCAAAATCTTCGTTTTAAATAGCTCTAGCTTTCTAAGCTTGTAAGTTTTTTAATTAAATCTATACTGCATTATTATTATTAACATTATGATGAATATTGAAATATTATTATTATTGCTATTATTACTGTAATTAAATTCCATAAATCTGTAATGAAATAAGTCCAATCTAGTTAAACAAATTGTATTTATTTATATGACATTTGTGCATGACCAACTTCATTAAAACACACTTGTTGTCAATATAGACACTTTTTAATTCTCTTGCTTGGAAATTACTTCTTTAATTGTCATCAAATTGTAAATATCCTAATTTCTTAAACTTTATTTATTTCACATCAATTTCAGTATTTTTACTCATTATTTCATCTCCATTTATATATATTTCCAATTTTTAACATATTTTTGATTAATGAGACAAAAATTATATTTATTTTATTTGACTTGGATCATTTAACTTTATTATTATTTCTTATGGATATTCACAAAATCTTTAAGACTGCCATCCCTTAGATTTCTATTAGTTTTTTTTAATTTCGTCAATTCGATAGTCTTTCTCTTCTCCTGAATTAAATATTATTTCATAATCTAACAACTAACCATTTTTTTATTCATCAATTTACTACATTACTTTGTATTTATTAACTTATAATTATTTATATCAATATTATTTAAATATTAATGATAATATAAGTTTAATATATTTAATAAAAATATAATATAATAATATTAAAACACATTTAGTATAATAAATAATGAAGTTCAATAATAATAAAATCTTTTAAATAAAATTAATTTTATGTGTTTTGCTAATGAATATTATAAAAATAAAGAGTATAAAAAATTATTCTAGTTTTTTATAAATGAAGAGCAAGTCTAAAATATAATCTCATAGTGATTTGACAATCAAAGATTAATCATACTTACAATAATTACTGAAAAAGCAAAAGAAGAGGTATGGAAAAGATGGTAGAAAGTGTGCAAATGTGTTTGTAGTAAGTGGAGTGATGTATAAAGATTGTACTACTGCAGGAACTCCTGATGGAAAAAATACTTAGCAGGAATGGTGTTATATTGATCCTAAAGAAGGAGGCACTCCTAATTGGGCCTATTGTGCTCCTATTTTGGATTACGATAAGTATATTCATTTATTATTATCATTATCATTTAATCTCTATTTTTATGCATATTATTAAATTTTAAGAGTTAGAATGAAAGCAAAAGAAATTCTAGAAGCATACATTCCAGATATTAGAAAAGTAACAGATTTGGTAGTTTAATAATAATAACCAACAGCAACAATAGATGGAGATTATGAAGGAATAGTGAGAATTCAAGCGGTATACATAATAATATGTAAATTAAAAATAGGTATTAGATGTACAAACATAAGTAGCAGAAAAACAAATGCACTCTCTGGAAGAGAAATATGGACAACTAACAAAAATGAGAAAGCAATGGGAAGAGTGGGAACTGTAAATAAAAGTACTGAAAGGAGAAATAGAAGAATTGAAGAAACTAAATGTGGATGAAAGCGTGGCTAATTGTGAAGGTATGTTAGGATATGAATAAGAGAACAGTGGGGATGGGATGATAGGAGAATACTACAACAATGAAGACTTCGTAGGGACATCAATCCAAAAGGAAGACTCTGGAGTAGAATTCGATTGGGGAGGACAATCACCTTTGAAGGGTATCTATGGAGACAACTTCAGTGTGAGATGGACTACTTTTCTGAAGGTACCAGTTACAGGGGAGTACAAATTCAGAGTCATGACTGAAGATGGTTGTGCTCTTTATCTCAATGGAGAATTGCTCATCTCTCATTACATGGCCAGTACTAATGGGCCAAGAGATATGTTGTTAGAAACTCCTGAAAAACCTCAAGATACTCTCAGTCATCTCCAGTCCCATCTTACCAACTTCGAAGAGGGTGCTCAGTAGAAACAATAATAAAGAAAGAGTCAGAGTCTAAGTCAGGCTGTTCAACTTGTCAGTGAAGCCAAATACAAACTCACTATCTTGTACTTTCACTCAATTCACAACCAATTCAAGGAAGACTCTCTTAACTACTTGAAGGTATTCTGGTCAAGTGATATGTTCGCTGAGAAACTTATCCATGAAGATTATTTATATTAAACCTCTAAAGGAGCTCCTCTAAAGATCTACGGATATCATTCATCATGGTTGAAACTCACCACTTTAAATGACTATGACAATGCCTTTATAGACACAGACCTCTACAAAATGAGTGATATTCCTTAATAATATTAAGGATTAACCCAATTAAAAATGACTAATATCTATAAAGAGCCAACAATCACAATATATGCCAACAATCCTGTGATACTCTTCATTGCTACTAACATGTTAAAACCTAACCCTCTTCCGGATGAATTTAAAGAAAGTGGGGAAGTGATGAGTCTATTACGAGTAAGCAAGTTCGCATTACCTGAGAATAACAAGGTAAGGGCGAGTCAGAGTGAGCCTATGAAAATTTATCAGAAGGCTTTCCCAAAAGGAGAAGTGATAGTGAGACTGAAGTAGGAGGAAGGTAAGCCAAGTCTAAATACATTCATTATGTTTTATATGTTGAATCCTACTGTAGCTAGTCCTTTATCTTGTGGAGGAGTTGAATAGGAGATCAGCAAGACTGATGGGGAAGGCTTTGAAAGTTGTAAAGCCAGCAGTGTATTAGATGGAGGAGAATATAATTGTGAGTATGCATTCACTGGTTAAATGATTGATGTTCCTTTTAAAACTTGGAGTACCAATGGTGAGGGAATCGGAAGTTGGATTGAAATTTAGTTCAAGAAAGAGTATTAACTTACTTAAGTTTTGTATAAAAATAGGGAAAGTAGTATTTAAAGGAATAGGTAATTGTAATTGCAATTTAGCAATGGTTATATTTTTGATTTTTAGTGCAAGAATACTGATAGTATTCAGAAAATTAGGTTCGAACCTTAAATAGTTAGGAGTCTTAAAATTTATATTGTCAGTGTCTATACTAGTTTTAATAATGGAGGAAGTTTCAGAATATTTGGATTGCCTTGTATTGATCCTAATGCCAAAAGTTAATAGCCTGATGCAGCTGAAAATCCTCTTATAGAGTTAAAATGTAAGGATAATATGATGAATAATAAGTAAATTGAAAAGAGGAATTATATGGCAGGAGATTAATTTGATGCTGTTTGTATTGAGAGTTGTGTTGAGAATAAAGAATTCAAAGTTATTGGAGATATGGTTTATAGTGAAGATAGTAGCATTTGTAAGGCAGCTGAACATATGGGAGTCAATTCTAAAGTAGGAAAAGTATTCAAAGTCATGGTGGAAAGGTAATTTATTATTATTTTATATTATTATATATTATGATAAAAAAAATTATATTATCTTAATAGATATTAATATAAATATATTAGTTAAATAAATTATATTAAATAAATTATACATAAAATTATAGAATAAATATAATTCTTACATTAATTATATAGAGGTGTATTAAAATAATTCAATATATAATTTTAATTATAATAAAATTTAGTTGTATTTTTACAATAGTTATTTATATAAACTTAAATTTATTATTATCAATATTAATATTATTAGTAATATAATTAAAATAAGTATTATGATTATTATTTATATATAATATGTATTTTGATGATGATTATAGGTTCAGGACAGTCTACGAAGGTTCGATGAGAAACTCAATCTAATCTGAAAACAAGCAATCTAATGATGGTAGTAAAAGTATTTCGTTTGAAGGTAAAACAGACTCAGCCTTAGAAGAACTAGACAACATATCAGTAGGAATGAAAATGGACTTATTTGATGATAAATCCAAAACCTGGATTGCATCTACAATAGTAGAATTAGAAAGAAGATCAAGTGAATTACTATTTATCACAGTATCAAAAGATGGCTATGAAAAAGAATTTAATGAAAACATTCAGTTCCCAAACCCAAATAAAATTGATTATTGCAGCAACCAAATATCAACCAGAACAGACTGCGATGAGAAAAGCAAAGACAAAAGGATAGATAAAGATAAATCTATAAAAATTTGTTTTGGAGCAGGGAAAGATTGTGGAGTGGCTGGATACTTCTTAGACTCAGGGTTTAAAAAAAGTAAACACGAATAAAGTGGATTAGTTTTTGGATGGGATAGAGATATAAGCAGTTAGACTAGAACGAGAGGAGTGAGTTAAGATCCTTTATTAGATAATTTGATTTTGTTTCCTGCTGATGTAAAGAGTGCATGGTGTTTAAATGCTGATACTTCTAGTAAAGTACCATGTCTACCAGCCAAGTGGAGTATTGATCTTAAGAATGGCAAGTATGATGTCAAGGTCACAGCAGGAGACCCTGCATTTAGTGAAGCTATTTCTATTAATATCAATGATCAGCCCCTCATCAATGCTCAAATATTAAAGAGAAACTAATATTTCACTAAAAGTATGACTGTCTTGGTTGGCAAAGGCATCATCACACTTGATGGAATATGTAAAGCTTAGGATTGTAAAGATGTTTGGTCTAGAATCAATCTCATTGAAATCACTAAGAATGATGTACCTGACTCTCCTGCTGGAGATACTGCTGCTGTTCCTAATAAATTGGGTTGTGGAAATGCTTATGCAGGAGAAGCTTGTGAAATTGGAAAGTAAGTTGAAAATTGTGTTTTTGATACTATCACTAATAAGGGAATCAAAAATTGTACCAACAAGTTTAAACTTGTTCTCATTCCTCCAAGTTATGAATGTAAAGATTAGAGGGAAAAGTTTAAATGCATTAGGGTAATTCTAAATATTTATTCTTTTATTTTAGAATGCTTTCAAAGATGCTGATGAATGTAAGAAAAACTGTCCTGGAAAATGTAAAAATGAAGTATGTAGTGTTAGAGAATGATTTTTACTTACACTTTATTTATATTATTATCAATATTTTTTTATTTTTTTAATAAATTTATAAGTTATGAATTCTATTAAGTTATTATTTTATAACTATATTAATAATTTTTATGGAAAATTTAAACTAATTAGATTTTAAAGCTGTTTAAAATAGAGTTGTTGAATTAAAATAAGAAAGAAAAGCTCATTCTTTACATAAATAAAAAATAGATAATGTTTAAGTAATTATAAATATAGATTAATAGTCTTAATTTTAAACTCAATTAATATAAAGACAAATGAATAAGTAAGAAGCATTATTACAAAATCTATAAAATACCTAATATTAAGATTAAATTAAACTTTAACAATAAAATAAGAAGTTTTTATCTAAACTACAAGAAATAATGCAAAAAAAAACAAAATTTTCTAATGGTACTATAAAATAATCTCAATTATAAAGGTTATTTTGACAAATTATAAGAAAGGGATGAAGAAATATTATTCTAAAAAGAATTCCACACAATAAATAGGCGCAAAAACGAGCTAAAAGAAATAAGCTTTTAGAATTTAAAAGTTCTAGAAAGAATCAAAAAGGCAAAATCAACAATAAATAACTAAAAAATTGATGAGTTTTACTAAAATTAAAAATAATATGGTTAAATCAGTAGTAGATTTGGTAAACATCTGTCTTATAAGAAAAATTAAGAAAGTGATAAAATTTTTTAAGAAAATAAATAATTTAATTGTGAAAATAAAAAAAATTCTATTAGCTTACCAAAAAATATTAATTTTGAATAGAACTTAAAGAAAAATGAATAAATAATTTTGTTTTCTGGAAATATTTTAGTTTTATCTTAAGTTTATAAAGTTAAATTCACAAAAAAAATAAGGTAACAATAAATATTACTATTTAAGTAATTTTGAAGTTGAATATTATATTAATGATACATAAAGCAACCAAAAATAATAATCTGATTTTAATAAAAACACAGAAACAATTAATATATAAGATGAAATCGGATTTTAATTAATGAGCAAATTCAATTATTAATATGAAAAGATTTGTGGTCACATTTTACACAAACATTTAACCAAAAATGATTAAATAAATAACAAGTATGATAATAAATTATAAAAAATAAATGGTAATGCTAAACTTAATATTATTGAAATAAAAAGCATTCAAAATAGTAATACTACAAATAATGAATAATAATCTTTTTAGTCTGCATAAAAAAGTAAACAACTAATAATTGAAAGATTAGAAGAAAGAATATCTAATTAAGAAAGTATTAAAAAATTAACAGAAGAAAAAAATTAAATATCTGAGAAATAACCAATAGAAGAATAAACAGAAGAATAAATAGAATAATAATGATAAATAAAATAAAATTATAAATTATATCTATTAAAAATTAAAATATGGGAAGAATGTAAATGAAAGGAAAAGGAAAAGGAATGTCATCATCAGCATTGCCTTATAAGAGAAGAGCTCCAAAATGGGTGAGTATTAACCCTTCATCAATAGGAGAATTG
>Ga0315908_10003371_pt1 | contig 11564 bp, 5 predicted proteins | sample LakEriMetagenome_12_FD_203520 | JGI IMG/M metagenome (GOLD analysis project Ga0315908, IMG submission 203520) | Freshwater fungal communities from buoy surface, Lake Erie, Ohio, United States - Buoy 4 MA124 | ecosystem: Environmental > Aquatic > Freshwater > Lake > Lake biofilm | place: USA...
AAGTGGTGTTCACCAATGGTTGTTTCGATATTCTACACAAAGGACATGTGACTTACCTGGCTAAATCAGTGGCTCTAGGTGATCAATTGGTGGTTGGTGTCAATTCAGATGCTTCGGTGAGACGATTAGAAAAGGGGAGTGACCGTCCAATCAACGCAGAAGCGGCAAGGGCTTTTGTATTGGCATCCCTTGGTGTCGTAGATTTAGTTGTGGTGTTTGATGAAGATACACCAGAATTATTGATTCATGCGCTTGAACCTGATGTACTTGTGAAAGGAGCAGATTATGATCCGAATGAAACAAATCCATCAGCTAAATCCTATATCGTAGGTTCAGATTTCGTTCGCAAACGTGGAGGAGAGGTCTGTGTTATAGACATGGTAGAAGGTTTCTCTACAACAGGCATCGTCAATAAAATGAAGCAGGGATAATTTCCTGTTTCTTAGATTCTGGATCTGAATCCACCTCCATCGCCCATATTGAAGCGAAGAAAAAGCTCAAATCCACCGCGAGATTTTGATACAGTTGTCAAACTCGATACGTTGATGTCATAGGCGAATCCAGCGGAGAATTGATCCCACTCAAACATAAATTTACCGACAAGGGCATCATTGAAACGGTGAAATAAACCGAAATACAGCGCTGCAGGACGTGTAAAACCTGTTGCTTTCGACCCTTCACTTAACGTGTACTTGTAGTACAATCCATAAAGAATCTCCATCGTAGATTTTTGACGTTGAAAGTAAATTCCTGGAAGCAATGATCCGCGAGAATTTTCTAGGCCAATTTCTGCATTGACGAAAGCTGACCAACGCATATGAAGGTTCTCTGAACTTTTATCAATGAACGAATATCCTGGACGATTTAAATGGTAAACAGCGATCCCAGCATTAATCGCACGTTGATCATTTTGCGTCATGTATCCTTGTTTCTCCTTATAGGTATATACGACACCTGTTCCTGCATCTAAGTACATAAATGAGGGTGAATTGAAAGTCTCGCCTGTTGCTAAAGCTGCGTTGTAACTAGTACCATCGTATTGACTTCCCCAACGGCCACCATTTGGATCTAGTGATCGTTGACCGAAACCTGTGTACAAACCTAGGCCAATCGTACTTTTTCTATCGATGATGAGGTGATAGGCCAATGAAAGATTTACACTTGTGGTTTTTACCTGCATTTCTCCAGCTTGATCATTGAAGAAACTCAGTCCTGTAGCCATTATTCCTTTCTTACGTCGTTTCTTTTCGTTCAGTCTTGCGTCGAAAGATGCTGCAATGGTTTGGTACGGAACGGCCACTGAGTTCCACTGGCTCCGGTAATTCACGATTCCTTGCATGGGAGAGTTGGCCCCTGCCAATCCTGGGTTCAAGTTAAGTGGAGAATATTCCATGTGAGAAAAATGGACATCCTGAGCAACTGCACTTCCAAAACAAAATGGAAGAATTGCCAATGCGTATTTTACGAATGTATTCATCGTTTTCAATATTTATTTTTAGCGTAGTAAGGTTAAATTACCCGATTCTTCCACATATGTTCCATCGGTAAGCGTCACTCGAATCTTGTAGGCATAAATGCCAGAATTCAGTTCCTTGCCACGGAATGTTCCATCCCAACATTGCTGGTCTACTTCGGTAGTTTCAAAAACCTTTTCTCCCCAACGGTCATACACCGCATAATTCAAGGAGGTGATGCAATTTCCATAAATACATAGGGTATTATTGGCTGAAGGACCACTTGCATTTGGTGAGAATGCTGTAGGGATATAAAGATCCCCACATACTGTTTGAACATATACCGTTACGGTATCAACACCTGTACATCCTGATGGATCTGTTCCTGTAACGATGTATGTGGTTGTTGTGCTTGGCGTTGCAACTGGTGTCGAACAAGTTACACAGGATAGATTTGCAGCAGGAGTCCATGAATATGTTGTTGCTCCAGTGGCATTCAATTGAACGGTTTCACCTTGTAAAATGTTTGTCGGTGTAGCTGAAGCGACAACATTTAAATTGCCCAACAAGCCAAGAGGATAAGTTTCAGTAGCCGAACATCCATTGGCATCGGTTACGGTCACTGTATACGACGTATTACCGTCTAATCCCGGGTTTGTTGCCCCACTCGCAGAATTTGACCATGAATAGGTATAAGGGGCCGTTCCATTGCTTGCTAGTGCACTAATTTGACCACTTCCTGGATTTGCACAATCATCATTGGTAATTGTTTCTGTAATCGTTATAGCGTTGGGTGCTGTGATCGTTGCAGTTGCTGAGCTAATACATCCCGAGGCGTCCGTTACGGCAACAGTGTAGGTTCCCGCTGTAAGTCCAGTTGCTGTGGCGCCCGAACCTCCTGATGGTGTCCATGCATAGGTGTAGGGAACGGTTCCTCCCGTAGCTGTAACTGTTGCCGAACCATTATTACCTCCGAAGCAGTTGACATTCGTTGAGTTCAAAATACTCACCGTTGGACCTCCAACATTCGTTACAACCACGTTTCCGCTTGCGGTACATCCATTCTGATCTTGGACATTCACGGTGTATACTCCAGCTGGAATATTGCTTGCGGTAAGACCTGATCCTCCCGTTGGAAGCCAGTTGTAGGTGTACGTTCCGGTTCCACCTGTTACAGCGATTGTCGCAGATCCATTGCTGACACCACAGTTCGCCGGTGTAATATTGCTGGTAGTAACGGTTATCGCAGTTGGACTTGTGATCGTTACTGTGGTCGTATTGGTACATCCACCTGCATCTGTAATTGTCACGGTGTAGGTATTCGGTGCTAACGCTGTTTGTGTAGCTCCACTCAATGCTCCCGGTGACCAAGAGTAAGTTAATGCACCTGTACCTCCTGTACCAGCTACTGTTGCCGAACCATTGTTCGCACCGAAGCAAGTGACGTTAGATGAATTCACAAGCGAAATGCTTGGGCCGTTATTCGTGTTTACAGTTGCGTTTCCATTTGCCGTACATCCATTTGCATCCGTGACAACCACACTGTAGTTTCCTGCGGCGAGATTTGAAATCGTGGCTCCTGAGCCGGCATTCGGTGTCCAAGCATACGAATACGTTGTTGTTCCGCCTGTTGCAGTGGCTGTTGCTGTTCCGGTGTTTCCACCACAAGACGTAGGCGTTGCAGTGACATTGACACTTAACGCAGTCGCCGGTTGAGTAATGGTCACTGTGGTTGAACCCGGACAGTTGTTTGCATCGGTAACATTCACAGTGTAGGTTCCAGCTGAAAGGTTATTTTGTGTTGGACCTGTAAGTCCTCCTGGTGTCCAAGTATATGTGTAGTTGGCTGCACCTCCTGTAGCCGTCGCTGTAGCAGAACCGTTAGTTCCGGCGAAGCAAGATACAGGGGTTGTTGTTGAAGTCACGTTAATGGTAGGACATGGGTTAGAGTTACATGGAAGAATTCCTGATGCACTGGTCAAAACGAGCACCGTTCCGTTCCCATCTGTAATTTGAACTGGATAGGTAGTAATTGTTTGCGTTGTACCTGTTCCGAATACTGTCCATGTCGTCGTTGTATTTGTACATTGCGTTGGGGAACAACCATTGTAAATATTGAAAATCGGAATGTACTGAGGGGTTCCTCCACAAGCAATACACTCGGCTGCGTTGGTTGGAGTGGACGTTGTAGTCGTCGTTGTTCCTTGGCTCCACGTATAGTTCGGACTTCCTCCAGAAACGGTGAATTGACCATTTGTTTCCTGACATACAGTAAGATTCGCACATGCAGCAACGTTAATTGTAATTGTTTCTGATCCACAAGCAAGCGTGTATGTAACCGTTTCTGGTCCTACACCTGCTGTCGTTGGATTGAAAACACCACTAGCACTGACACTTGTTCCTGACCATGTTCCTCCTCCAGTGGCTGAAGTCAGTGTGAACGGTGCGTCTGTAACACATACATCTTGCGGAATACAAACCGTTGCATCGCAACAAGTGGTTGCAATTGGTGCACAGGCAGAAGCCGCAAATGTTTGAACACCACCACTGCGTGAGGTACTTGCTGATGTTCCTGTTCCTCCACAAGCAATGATCTCTCCTGCTGAATTTACTTCAACGTCATAAACTCTAAATGACGTGGCATAGAAGGCTTGTTGTACTAAACTTGAATTGAATTTGTAGACACCGGTTTGCGATCCGACGTATACATTGCCACAGTTGTCAATGTCAATACCACTGTTGGTGACTTGATTTCCGCTGAGGAATACACCGTTGAATCCTCCTCCCGGAATTGCTACTGTAGCGATTACAGCACCTGTGGTAAGGGATCGTTTTTGAAGTTGGTTTCCACGGTGAACATACACTGCATTGGCATCAGCTCGAATAGCCATGATTCCAGCATTGTCGTAACGGAAATCCTCACATTTGTAGCCAAGACCCATTCCATGATTATTCTTGAAGAAACTCGTTGTTCCTGCAGGACAAAGGGTGAAATTATCATTGATGTAGCCGATTGTGTCATGCGTGATGAAGTAGTATTTCCCATTTGGTGCTGACGTGATTGATCGCACTTCTTCAAGGTTCGGGGGGAAGGAAAACATCTGTCCAGTGGAAATGAATTGCTCATTGGAGATGTTGAGGGTGCTGGTATTCACGTTGTAAATGACAGCATCCAACTGTAGAAGTGCTCCACCCGTTCCGCCGATAATCAATCCTGTTTGATCACAGTTGAAAGCAATGTTCCAAAACTCAGCACTTGAAATAATTCCTCCAGGACTTGCATTGTTCAGCAACATAGCGCCCGCAGGACTCACCTTTTGAATTTGAGCCACAGACCCCGCGGTAACATAAGAATTTCCAGCATTGTCTACCGCGAAGGTTCCTAACCAAACATTGGACGTATCATAAGGTGTGTTGTAGGTCCATTGTAAAGTTCCCGTGGCATTGTATTTCAAGATTTGCATCGGCATAATTCCACCGAGAATGTATACGTTTCCTGCGGCATCGCGCTCACATTCCCAAACGACATCCCAGTTGGTGTTGAAAGCAGGTGTCTGTGTCCAAGGGTCGATAATCAATGTCTCGCTGTGATCGTATGTATCAACAGAAAATCCGATGCTGCGTTGTTCTTGAGTGAAAGAAGAACGGATGAAGCTGTCGTAATCATCATCATTTCCTTCGTAAAAGGTGATAGGGGCATGATCAGTAATTGCACCAAAAAATGTTGGGATGTTTAGTTTACCATCGATGATTGAAAGATCACGGTCAAACAACATTTGAACTTTCTCCACATCGGCACCTGGGTGAAGGATTACAGCGTATTTAATCCCAATTTGAGGGTGAACTGTATATTCGATGTCTGTGTTTGGGTAAATGTTCTTGTAAACAATTTTCTTAAATCCTCTGGCTCCTGAGGCTGCGGTCATCACCCCATTTTCATTCGTATATGAATAGTTGTGGTAGTCGCTCATCTGTTCCTCACCAATCAACGCACCATTGCTCGAAGACCCTTTCCACGTCATGTTTACCACATCTGATTTGAACAAGAACTTACCGATGAGTTTCTCATTTTGCTTGTATTCATTGACGCTGCTTGCCATCTTTTGCCGGAGTGCATCGCGCTCTTCTTTTGGAATTTTTGTCGCCTCCAAGAAAGAGTATGAAACCCCTTTATCACCAAAGAAAATGCGCGTCGAGCCAAAATCTACGGCGTAGCGAATTTTTCCAGTTGACGCATTTTCATGCTCATCGAACTGACCTAGATTTTCAATAAATGATTTGCTTTTACTGTACTCGGCCGACCACGAGGGCGCCATATTTTCTTGTGCATAAAGCGCAGAAAAGCAGATGTTTAAAAATGCGAGGAATAGAAGAAGTATTCGCTTCATAAGGTAGTATTTAGTTCAATATCAGTGTTTTGAATTGAGAAAACTTGTTTCTGGGTTCAATTTCAGATCGTTTAAGCAGGGGAAAGGTACTGAAAATGTTTGAACAAAATCAAATTGATGGAATGGATTTACACCAATGAAACACCAGTCATTTCGATGGGTGCTGCGATGCCCATTCTGCGAAGAATCGTAGGCGCCACATCCGCAAGAATTCCATCATTCAAAATAAGGTCACGTTCTTTGCTGACCAAAATGACAGGAACAGGATTGAGTGAGTGTGCTGTATTCGGAGATCCATCCGGGTTTACTGCAAAATCAGCATTTCCATGGTCAGCAATAATTAACAATTCGTAGCCGTGTTCCAATCCTGTCTCGACCACTTTTTGCAAGCAGGAATCAACAGTTTCAACGGCTTTAACAATCGCTTCGTATACTCCTGTGTGACCGACCATGTCGGGATTTGCAAAATTCAAACAAAAGAAATCTGGCCGCTTTGTTTTCATGCAATTCACAATCTGATCCCGTACCTCAGGGGCACTCATTTCTGGCTGTAAATCGTAGGTCGCTACTTTAGGTGAATTCACGAGGATGCGGTCCTCCATAGGAAATTCTTCTTCACGTCCTCCACTAAAGAAAAACGTGACATGCGGGTACTTCTCTGTTTCTGCAATCCGAACTTGTGTTTTATCCAGACGAGTGAGTACCTCTCCCAAGGTATTGATGAGGTTGTCTTTTTCGTAAATGACATGCACATTTTTGAATTCCGCATCATAGCGCGTCATTGTGTAGTATTCCAATTGAAGCGCATGCATATTGTATTCGTGGAAATCGCGCTGGGTGAGGGCGATGCTTATTTCTCTCGGGCGGTCTGTGCGGAAGTTAAAGTTGATGACCACATCGCCATTTTCGATTTTAGCTATTGGTTGACCATTCTTAGTGATAACCGCAGGTTCGATAAATTCATCGGTCACCCCATTTGCGTACGAAGCAGTGATGGCTTCCGAAGCAGATGAATACGCTTGACCTTTACCCTTTACCATGACATCGTACGCTTTTTGGATGCGTTCCCAGCGATTATCGCGATCCATGGCGTAATAACGGCCAACAACCGTGGCGATTTTCCCCACACTAAACGTAAGCTCTTCCTCTAATTCTTCGAGAAACGCTTTGCCACTTTTTGGATCGCAATCGCGTCCATCGGTGAAGGCATGAATGAACACATCTTCTAAACCAAATTCTTTTGCAAGCTTACATAGGGCATAAATATGTTCCTGATTGCTGTGCACACCGCCTTTTGATACTAAACCGATGAGGTGTAATTTTACATTGTGATCCTTGGCATGTTGAAATGCTTTTCGGAGTTTGGGATTTTGAAAAAAATCACCTTCGCGAATCGCCTTGTTGATACGTGTAAGTTCTTGGTAGACAATACGTCCAGCTCCAATGTTCAAGTGTCCTACCTCAGAGTTGCCCATTTGACCCTCTGGCAAACCCACATTTTCGCCACTCGTTAAAAGTGTAGCATGCGGACGCTCGACCATAAGTTGGTCCATAAATGGAGTATGGGCATTGTAAACGGCGTCAGAATGAGAATGGTCTCCCAAACCCCAGCCGTCAAGTATAATAAGTCCGAGGCGTTTTGTCATTCTATAAAGTTATTTGAAAAATCGCTCCCTTTGGTACATTTGGAGAATAAGTAATGGTTCCTCCATGTAATTTAACGAATTCAGAGGCAATGAATAAGCCTAGTCCACTGCCTTTTGTAGTGCGTGTTTCTTCATTTCCACCGCGTCTAAATTTTAAGAAAATTTCAGTTTCCATTCCGCTTGGCACACCTGGTCCTTGATCTACAACGCGAATGATGGTTTGATCTCCAACCTTTAAAAGTTGAATTTTGACCTCTTCTTGCGTGTATTTCAGCGCGTTATCAATCAAATTGCTGATGGCTGCGTCGAGCATAAGCTTATCGCCAACGACATGAATGCTTGGTGCGATGTCTACGTTTATTCTCGACTGATTTCCCTGAATCTTACCGTCCAATCGTTCTATGATTCGAGAAACGAGTGCCGAAAGATCGATGTCTACACGCTCTGCTTGAAAGGTTTGATTCTCTAGTCGAGCAGCATTGAGGATATTGTCAATCAAGGCTTCAAGTCGTTCGTTTTCAGCAATGGCTTTTTGAAGGAGGTCTTGTCTCAAGTCTTTGTCAAGCTCGCGTTTCAAGATGGTTTGCAGGTACAATTTGTTGGACGCGAGGGGTGTTTTTAACTCATGCGTCACGGAGAGCATGAAGTTGTTTTGTTGCTGTGAGAGTTTTAGTTCTTTGCGGATAGAACTGCGTATTTTCCAGATTCCAGCAAGCAGGATAGCAAAAAATACAAGCCCTTCGCCCATAATCATGGTGATGCGCTTCGAGATTTCGGTTGGTTCTTGCTTGAGTTCTTCGGTGAGTTCAATCAAATGGTAAGCCCACCAAGCAAATTGTACCAAAGCATAGATCCCGAGGATGTAAAAGAGGATGGCGTTTTGGCGTTTCACAGGGAGAGAATTGAATCAATACGCGCGTTCATTCTTGCCTTCCACCCAATTGATGAAAGCCTTGTTCACCACTTTGTTTCCGCCTGGTGTAGGGTAATTTCCTGTGAAATACCAATCACCGAGGTTCTGTGGGCATGAGCGATGCAAGTTTTCTACAGTTTGGTAAATGATCTTCACCTCAGCATTGATGCTTGAAGGGGTCAATAATACCGCAATTTTATCTGAAATTTCTTGATCAGTGAATGGAGAATAGATATCCTTCACATGGTTCACAATATTTTCTTTCGGCATATCGATTTGCGACAAACAGCGCTGATACACTTGCTGAATTCTATCTTCCATTCCACGGTCTTTCAACAGTTGAATGGCTGCTTCAAAGGCAATGAAGTCACCCATCTTCGCCATGTCGATTCCGTAGCAATCAGGGTAGCGAATTTGGGGTGCGGAGGACACAACAACGATTTTCTTCGGGTTGAGACGATCGAGAATCTTTAAAATACTTTGCTTCAAGGTTGTGCCACGAACGATGGAGTCATCGATAACCACAAGGTTGTCTTTTCCACGTTTTACACTACCATAAGTAATATCGTATACATGTGCTACGAGGTCGTCGCGGGAGTCATCTTGCGTAATGAAGGTGCGCAGCTTCGCGTCTTTTATGGCAATTTTCTCGATGCGTGCCCGCTGGTAGATGATCTCTTTGAGTCGATCTTCAGTTAGTGCATTGCCCTCAGCCAAAATCGCTTTGAATTTGCGGTCGTTGAGTTGGTCTTCTAAACCTTTAATCATCCCGTAAAAAGAAACCTCGGCCGTATTTGGGATGAATGAAAATACAGAATTGTCCAAATCTCCATCAATGGCTTCCATCACTTGTGGAACAACATTTTTTCCGAGTAATTTGCGCTCTTCATAGATTTCACGGTCGTTTCCGCGAGAGAAATAAATGCGTTCGAAAGAACATTTTTTCGGCTCTAGTGGCTCGTTGATTTCCACTTCCGAGACTTCGCCATTTTTACGAATAATGAGTGCGTGGCCAGGAGCAAGTTCTTGAACATCTTCGTCTTTAATATTGAAAGCGGTTTGAATCACCGGACGTTCGGAGGTAACAACGCAGATTTCATCATCTTCATACCAATATGCTGGACGAATTCCTGAAGGATCTCGCAAAACGAAGGCGTCGCCATGACCAAAAAGACCAGCCATTGCATAACCACCATCCCAATCCTCAGAGGCCTTTTTCAGTATTTTTTCAATATCGATTCGCTCAGCAATCAAGTTGTAAACGTCTTGGTTCGTGCAATCAGGGTGCTTTAATTTCGCGTATAGCTCTTCGTTTTCTACATCGAGGAAGTGACCAATCTTTTCCAGAACTGTCACGGTGTCCGACTTTTCCTTTGGATGCTGACCAATTTCAATCAACACACTGAAAAGTTCATCTACATTCGTAAGGTTGAAATTTCCTGCGACCACGAGATTTCTCGTAATCCAGTTGTTTTGACGAAGAAAAGGGTGACAACTTTCGATGGAGTTTCGACCAAAAGTACCGTAGCGAAGGTGACCTAGAAACAACTCACCGGTAAATCCAGCATGTTTTTTCAGATAGTTCACATCCTTGAGATAGGCTAGATTTTCTTCACCGATTTCTTTGAATCGCTGATTGACGTGATCGAAAATATCTTGAATAGGTTTGCTGTCTATGGAACGGTAACGCGAAATGTAGCGTTCACCTGGCGCCATGTCCAATTTTATATTGGCAATTCCAGCTCCATCTTGACCGCGATTGTGCTGCTTTTCCATCAAAAGGTGCAGCTTATTAATCCCATAAAACGGCGTGCCATAGGTGTCGAGGTAATATTGGAGGGGTTTCTTCAGTCGAAGTAACGCTATTCCGCACTCGTGTTGTATGGCATCGCTCATGGGTACAGTTGTGTAAAAATGAGCGCCAAAGTTAAAGTTTATTTAACCGTTTAACTGAAAAAAAATTCAAGAATTAATGAACAATTTAGGCAACCTAAAGGGTACTTTTTGTGTTTAACAAGGGATACGACAATTCACCACAAATGTTAAACGTTTGCAATGTGATGGAAGAACGTGTGAATTGTATTAACTTCGATTGTTGATGAGAAAGACCCTAGCCGCACTCTTGCCTTTTTGTTTCTGCATTTCTGCAGTTGCGCAACAGGTATGGTTGCATCCAAATCGGGGGCAGTGGGATGGTCGAATTCGTTATAAGGTTGAACTTCAACAAGGAGAGATGCTCTTAGAAAATGATGGATTTACCTATCATCTGTTCGAACAACCTGGTCATGACCACGAAAAACACTCTCAAGAAGAGACTGATGTTGCGGAGTCTTTTCCTGCACAGGTGATTCGGTCACGCTTTCTAAATTCTTCATTTACAGGAAAAATCAGTGAGTCGGACAGTTCAACTTTTTATCGCAATTACTTTTTAGGCAATGATGCTTCAAAGTGGCGTTCAGCTGTTTATAGTGTCGCATTGGCACGTTATTCCGATGTGTATGAAGGCATCGACTTGGTGGTAGATGGGAAGAAAGATAAACTCAAGTATTCGTACATTGTTTCGCCCGGAGCCAATGCGTCAGAGATTGCTTTTCAAATCGATGGGGCCGACAAAGTGGAGTTGGGTGAAGATGGTCAGTTGATGATCCATCACCGTTTTGGTCAAATCACAGAATCAAAGCCAATCGCTTGGACGGAAAAGGATGGGAAGCGCAAAAATGTTAAGATAGAATTTGTTTTAGATGGAAATGTAGTGCGCTATTCTTTGCTCGAAGACTATGATGAATCCGCTACCTTGGTCATTGATCCATATCTCGTGTTCTCCTCTTTTACTGGTTCTGCGGCAGATAATTGGGGCTTCACGGCAGCGCCAGATCCTCTGGGAAACCTCTTTGCTGGAGGAATTGTATTCGCCGCGGGGTACCCAATCACAGCAGGTGCTTATGATGCGAGTTACAGCATAGGTAATGAATCAGGTTTTCAGGTTGATGTTGGATTAACAAAATTCAATGCGACAGGCACAGCTTTGCTTTATTCCACTTACCTCGGTGGACAGGGAAATGAAACGCCTAACAGTATCGTTTGTGCTCCGAATGGTGAATTGTTCGTGTTTGGTGTGACTTCATCTTCCAATTTCCCGATGGGACAAAATCCGTATGACAAT
>Ga0315908_10003374_pt1 | contig 11561 bp, 9 predicted proteins | sample LakEriMetagenome_12_FD_203520 | JGI IMG/M metagenome (GOLD analysis project Ga0315908, IMG submission 203520) | Freshwater fungal communities from buoy surface, Lake Erie, Ohio, United States - Buoy 4 MA124 | ecosystem: Environmental > Aquatic > Freshwater > Lake > Lake biofilm | place: USA...
GATGCTTTGGGTCATTACGAATCAAATTACCAAAATAATTGGGCGCAAGTTTGTATTCGTATTTCTGAAACAAATGGTGTCAAAAGTTTTAATGTTCTTCCAAATTGCACCCCTTATTATGATTGTGCGGGTGTTTTGTACGGCAATTCGCAGCTAGATTGTGAAGGAAATTGTAATGGAAGTGCCAAGCGAGGTGATTTGGATCTAAATGGTGTTTCTGACAATTCCGATGTTGAATTGTACCTTGACCATTCGGTAAAGAATGATTTAAACCCAACAACCTGTAACGATTTATCGGCTGATGGACAAATTGATGTTTGGGATGCCGGACTACTAATGAACTGCCTTCAAAATGGAGCAAGTAATAACTCAGAATGTATCTTTCCAAATTCGGTTGTAAACACCCAACAAACAGTTTTCATGGGAGAAATTGGCGTATATACAAACTTTGGTGATGCAACAACCGGATATATGGATGTAAAAATCAAAAATCCTATGAATGAGGTTAAAGGTTATGAGTTAAAGATCAGTGGTGCAAAAGTTACAGGTGTATCAAGTTTGATAAATGCGAGTCAATTTCCTACAGAAATTTATTATGACAGCATTACGAATGAAATTGCTTGTTTGTCATTAGTTGACAGCTTAATTCCAAAATACACCGACTTCACGCCATTCTTGCGAATTTATCTGTCTGATATGACTTCCGAAATTTGCTTGGATTCAGTTATAAAAGTATTGAATAAACAAGTTGAACCCGTGAATATACAAGTTGTAAATTCATGTATACAATCCCAAAATTCAAGTATTACCGAGATTTCTGAAGCAGTTAATGTTCAAGTTTATCCAAATCCTGCTAAGGATATTGTTACAATTTCAGTACCTAAAATGAACAGTACATTGGATGTTTGTATTTTGGATGCATTTGGAAAACTAGTATATCAAGAACAGGTGATAGATTCGAATGAAATTAAAGTAAAAACGTCAAATTTCAGCTCTGGAATTTATACACTTCAACTGAAGTCGGCAGCCTACTCAGTTAATAAAAGATTTGTAAAGAATTAACTAAGAGCAAAAACTGCCAAAAGAGCTGCAGTTTCGGTGCGTAATCTGAAATCACTCATTCGGACTGCTTGATAACCATTCGCAAGGGCAAAATCGACCTCCGGTTTTGAAAAATCACCTTCTGGACCAATTAGAAAAGTACCACCTTTTTTAATTTCGTTTATCTGAATCTTTTCTCCTTCATAACAGTGCCCGATGTATCCCTTAGGATTTTTTATTACGAACTCCTTATATGACATTAAATTTTCAATTTCAGGAAGATAAAATCGTTTGGACTGTTTCATTGCAGAAATTGCGATTTTTTGTAACCGTTCTAAATTAATTGATGAACGTTCATTGTTCTCGCATTTCAAAAAAGTTAATTTGGTCAACCCCAATTCCGTCGCTTTTTCCAAGAACCACTCAACGCGATCCATATTTTTTGTAGGAGCCATGCCCACATGAATGTCAATCGAAGACCTCGTATGCGATACAACTTGTTTGATTTCCAATTTGCAACGTTTTGGATGGTTATCAGTAACGAGGGCTTTAAATTGATTTCCCTTTCCGTCTAATAAATCTATTTCTGAACCAATTCCATAGCGCAAAACCCGAATACAATGCTTGGATTCTTCCTCTGACAACAAATACTCCGTTGAATTTAAATTTATGTCCGTTGCAAAAAATGAGGCCATCAATGCAATAATTTAAAAATCATTTCACGCATCAATTCTCCTTGGGATGCAGAGGAACTTCCAACCCCTTTCGCCTTTAGGTCAAATTCGTGAAGCGTTTCAATATTTGAAGCAAGCTTTCTCGGATCGAAATTGTTTCGAGCATTTAATAATTCGCCGGCAACAAATGGATGAACTCCCAACGCCTGCGCAACCGCTTCTCTCGATTTATTTGGAAGAAAATGTATCCGCATGATATTCGAAAACAAACGAAATAAATTCGAAATCACCATGGTAATATCCGCTGCTTTTGGATTATTCTCGAAATAGCGTACTATTTTAAAAGATTTCAAAGAATCCCTTGATTGAACGGCATTAGTCAATTCGAAAACATTGTAATCTTTGGAAACGCCAATATTTTCTTCAATATGAACGTCATTAATAGTAGTACCTTTTTGAACTAAAATTGTAAGCTTTTCAATTTCGTTCACTATTCGACTGATGTCATTACCAATAAATTCTGTTAAAAGCATGCTAGCCTTGGAGGTTATTTCATAACCAATTGATTTCACGTATGCATTGATCCAATCAGCAAGTTGGTATTCTCGAACTTTATCAGATTTAAAAACCAAACCATTCTTAGCGGCAGCTTTCATACTCTTTTTTCGAGCATCATACGTTTTATGTTTATAACAAACCACAAAAATTGTAGTATCTGCAGGTTTGTCAAAATACTTTTCAAGGGCCTCAATGTCCTTAAAATATTGCGCCTCTTTTAAAATAACCAATCTTCTTTCTGCCATCATTGGATAGGCATTCAGCTCACCTAATAAGGAAAGAGCATCGGTTTCTCTTGCATATAAAACGGATTGATTAAAGTCTCGCTCATGTTCCTGCAAAGCATTGGCTTCAACAGCAGTTGAAATCAAATCAATAAAATAGGGCTCCTCGCCGTGCAAAAAGTAAATCTTTTCGAATTTTCCGGCTTTAATTTCCTTGAGGATAAGTTTATAATCCATTTGACATCAAAAATACAAAAGTCCTTTAATGTTTCTCCCAAATCTGAATTAACTCCACCAAGGTCTTCACCGCTTTTTGCATATCCTGAACACTCACAAATTCGTGTTTAGAATGAATCGCCATTTCACCTGTAAATAAATTCGGACAAGGCAAGCCCATAAATGATAACCTTGAGCCATCCGTTCCGCCTCGAATAATTGCTCGCTTGGGAGTGATCCCTACTTTTTCCATCGCTTGAACGGCGTAATCGGTAACAAAAGGAACGTCTTTTAGAATTTCCTTCATATTTCGGTATTGCTCCGTAATTTCGGAGGTAAACGTGGCGCCAGGATTATTTTTAATAACTTGATTGGCCAATTGCTCCAATTCATTTTCATATTCAGCCAATTTTGATGTTTCGTGATCGCGTACAATAAACTGAACAGTTGCTTTTTCCAACCCACCTTCAATCGAAACCGGATGAATAAAACCTTCACGATGGCTCGTAGTTTCTGGTGACCAACGTTCTTTAGGAAGCGAATCTACCAATTCGGAAGCGAGTTTTATGGCGTTAATCATTTTATTTTTAGCATAACCAGGATGTGCACTAATCCCGTTGAAAACAAATTTCATTGCATCAGCCGAGAAAGTCTCATCTTCAATATCTCCTAGTTGTCCACCATCTAACGTGTAGCCGAAATCTGCATTTACTTTGGACATATCAAGTTTGTCTACACCTCTTCCAACCTCTTCGTCCGGCGTAAATAAAATCCGAACTTTTCCGTGTTTCACTTCAGAATGTTGCATTAGGTATTGTGCAAAATCCATGATGATGGCTATTCCTGCTTTGTCATCCGCGCCAAGTAAAGTTGTGCCACTTGCTGTTATTATGTCATCGCCAATTTTCGATTTTAAATACGAATGTCGTTCGACTTTAATAACTTGTGAATTGTCATCCGGAAGGGTGATTGGATTCCCATCGTAATTCCGATGAACAATTGGTTTTACTCCTGTCCCTGAACAATCTGGAGCCGTATCCATGTGGGAACACAAACAAATTGTTGGAATAGTTTCTTTATCTGAATTTGATGGAATAGTTGCAAATACATATCCCCATTCGTCCATTTCAACTTCATCCAACCCCAAATCAATCAATTCTTGATAAAGCACTTTTGCTAAATCTTTTTGCTTCAACGATGAAGGAAATGTTTCAGAATTCGGATCGGCGGTTGTATCGATTTGAGCGTATTTGATAAAACGACTTTCAACAGAATATTGGTAGGGCATAAATGAGATTTTCTTCAAATTTAGTTAGAAATAGTAAAGATTGGAGGTGCGATTTTTGGAAAGAGGAAAATATTCGTTTACAACACTATTAATAAATGGATAATAAGTTAAGAGTTGAAAATTAAGAGTTAAAAGGTTAAAAGGTTGAAATGTAAATTGTAAAATGAAATCGGAATGTCCTTGTTCATTCAGTCATTCTCTCATAATCTAAAGTCTAAAAGTCGTTCGTGCTAATGTAATAATATCTTAGAATCACAAAACCTCAATAACAATGACTATTTCCCAAATCCAAAAGGAAGAAAATCTTTAGCTGAATTGACAATGAGAACCGTTTCATCTTGGTTAATCAGAATGACACGAATTGGATTTTTTTGACGATTTTCTGATTCCAACATCACTTGTCGGCAAGAACCACAAGGCGATAAAATGTGACTTTTCGGAACTAAATCACCTTTAGCAACAATACAAAGCGTTTCAATTTCGACTCCTGGATACTTCGCTCCAGCATAAAACAAGGCTACACGTTCAGCGCATAATCCTGACGGAAAAGCAATATTTTCTTGGTTATTTCCCTGAATAATTTCTCCTGTTTTTAGTTTTAAAGCCGCACCAACGTTAAACTTGCTATATGGCGCATATGCTTTATCCATTGCTGCAATGGCTTCTTGTGCTAAAACTCGATCGGCTTCGTTCAATTCAGAAATCGATTTCAACGTTTCATAAGAAAAATGAAGTTCTTTTTTCATAATTTATATTCAACGAGTAAATCAACTTGTTTGTTACGATTAATCAAGTTTAAAATAAAATAACGAATCGTCACAATTTCACTATTCCGTTATCGACGAAAATGAGTAATTTCGAGGTCTTAACTATTTTTAATGCAAACAGAATTGGAAAAGGTAAGCTACGCGGTTGGAATGAGCATCGCGGAAAGCCTTAAAAATCAAAACCTAGATGGTGTTGATACGCGCGTTTTAGCAGACGCGATGAATGATATTTTTAACGGAAATAAACTCAAATTATCTCCAAACGAAGCGAATGATGCGATTCAAACATACTTGGACAGCAAGCGTAATGAAGCTTTTGCAGAGGTAAAATCAGAAGGCGAATTGTTTTTGTTAGCAAATCGCACAAAAGAAGGAATTCATACAACCTCATCAGGCTTGCAATATGAAATTTTGAGTGAAGGAAGCGGTCGCAAGCCTGGTCCAACGGATAATGTAACGGTTCATTACCACGGGACGTTAATCGATGGGACTGTATTTGATAGTTCGGTTCAACGCGGAGCTCCAGCAAGTTTTGGAGTGAATCAAGTTATTAGAGGATGGACGGAAGCATTGCAATTAATGCCGATTGGTTCCAAATACAAATTATTTATTCCTCAAGAATTGGCTTACGGGTCAAATCCACATCCGGGAGGAGCAATCAAGCCTTTTGCCGCTTTAATTTTTGAAGTTGAACTTTTAGATATCAAATAATAATGAAGAACCTGTTTTTAATTCTTTTCGCAACGTTGTTAGTTGCAAGTTGCTCAGATTCAAATGAATCAAGCACGCCAATTTCATTCAAAACTCAAAAAGACAAATTGTCCTATATTCTGGGAGCCATAAATGCTAAAACCATTACCAATAGCAATGAAAAGTCGTTAGAGCAGTTGGATAAAGAGGAAATGATAAAAGGGTTTAACGAGAATCTTAGTGGTAAGGAAGCGGAAGGCTGTTTACAAACTATCCAAAAGTTATTTGGCCCGAATTACATGGATTTCAATAAGAAATACATCAAGGAAGGTTCACTTTGTATGGGGAGAATGACAGGATACGCGTTTTATTCAGATATCAAAAAGTTAGGTGCTTTAGATCAAGTTAATTTGGAAATGGTGAAACGCGGTTATGCTGATGGTTTGTTTAAACGAGATACGACTATCAAAGAACAAGCGATGCGTCAAATGATGAATGATTTTCTTGTAAAGTTAAATGAGGCAAATGGGGCGAAAATGATGGCGAAAGCGAAAAAACTTCCGGGTTCAAAAGTATATCCAAATGGAATTGTAATTAAAACGATTAAAGAAGGTAATGGCCCATTGGTTTCTTTACAAAATGATGTGAAGGTTCATTACACGTTGACAACAGCTCTCGGAGACACTATGGAAAGCAGCCGTATGCCTAATCAGCTAGGAAAAATAGAACCGTTACCTGTAAGTGTTGGTGGCGGAATCATCGAAGGATGGTCTTTTGCACTTCAGAACATGAAAAAAGGTGGAATTTATAAGGTATTTATTCCTTGGCAAATGGCTTATGGAGAAGAACAAGGTCGCCAGTCGCTTTGTTTCGATATGGAAATTATGGATATTGGTAAGTCAGGAGCTTTTGTTAAGGCACAAATGCCACCTAATCCGAATATGAGATAATTGTATAACTTTATGTTTATGAAATATATTCCAATTTACTTGAGTATTCTTGTCACGTTTCTCACAAGTTGTAGCGAGGAAGTTAACTTAACTGGTGATTTCAAAGAAACTGCCGTTGTTTATGGTTTACTGGATCACGCTGATTCCTTACATTTTGTGAAAATAACCCGTGCATTCATCGGGCCAGGAAATGCTTTGGAAATAGCACAAATACCTGATTCAAGCTATTTTGATAATGTGGAATTGACAGTTTCAGAATATCTCGGTGGAGCATTACAACGAACGTGGCTTTTGCAAGATACAATTGTAACGAACAAAGATGTCGATGGAGCATTTTATGCACCTGAACAAAAAGTTTATTATTTTAAAACACTTCCAACGGTGACATCATCCATGGGTGTTCCAGGGACTGTTCAAACTTCTCCAAATCCTTTACTAACGTCACTTAAACCGGGTTGTACCTACAAAATGAATGCTGAAATTAATAATGGTGCATTTGAAGTAAATGGAGAAACAGAATTAGTTAATGGATTAACGACTAGCGCATCATCTCAAAACTTCACGTTTAAATTTGCAGATGACCCTGCTGAATATATTTCAACAGGAGTAGGCGTGGGAAGTACAGGTAACGCTTACATAGTTAATGCTCAATTGGATGTGTTTTTTAATGAACACATCGGAAACAATTTTACGACTAAATCATTCAATTGGCAACTTGGAGAAAATGATGTACTACCAAGCACAAGCACGACATTTACAGCACTTGGAAAAACTTTTTATGAATTGATGGAACGAAATGTAACAGACGATCCTGCAATAGACAAACGAACGTTCAATGGGATTTCAGTTACCATTACTGGAGGTGCTGAAGAACTTTACAATTACATGGTAGTCAACAAACCAACGTCTTCCTTAGCCCAAAGTAAACCGACTTACACGAATCTTTCAGTTACCAATGATAAACGAGTTGTGGGGATTTTCTCTTCGCGACAAACGTTGAAAGTGTTCAAACCGTTTTTTGTTTCGCCGGCATTAGCCTACATTCGAGCTATCGATAAAAAAAGTACGCGTGAATTGTGTATTGGTCCAATTACCGGTCCACTTCTATTTTGCTCTGATCACCCTGGAGACAATATTGTAAATCAGCAAGAATCATTTGCTTGTAATTAAAAATTGAAGATTTTGACATCTCGATGAGTGAGCGATTGACTTTATTTGCTGATGTCATTTTACCTGTGCCTATTCATCAAGCATTTACCTATCGAATTCCGTTCGAATTAAATGATTTTGTTCAATTTGGGCAACGGGTCATTGTTCCCTTCGGTAAGAATAAACTGATCACAGGAATTATCGTTCGAATTCATCAAGAAATCCCTACGGTATATCAAGCGAAATACATCGAACATTTGTTAGATGACTCGGCAATTATCACGAATAAACAGTTTGAATTTTGGAAATGGATTGCAAGTTATTACATGGCGCCAATTGGTGATGTAATGAATGCTGCTCTGCCTGCAAATTTTAAATTGGCGAGTGAAACTAAAATTGTTGTACACCCTGAATTTGATACCAATTTCGATCAACTCGATGAACGTGAAAGCAAAATCATCGAAGCGCTTGAAATAAATGAAGAAATTGATCTTAAGGAATTATCGGAAATTCTTGGAATAAAGACAATTCAACCCCTTATTAAAAAATTAATTGAAAGAAGAATTGTAGCAACAAAAGAAGAAATTGCCAATCGCTACACTCCAAAAACCATTCTGTGTGTTTCCCTCAATTCAACATATCAAGAAGATAATGCTCTTCAAGAATTAATGGAGGAGATGGAGCAATCATCAAGAAATGCGAAACAGCTTGAAGCTCTTTTGGTTTTAATTAAAGAAAGTACAGAATTAGGAGGGATTCATATCCCAATTCCTAAAAAGAAGTTGATTGAAAAGGGTGTCAGCGCATCGGCTTTGAATACGTTGGAAAAGAACGAGGTTATTACACTTGAACGGTTTCAAATTGACCGACTGATTCGAGATCAAAAGACGAAACAACCGTTTAAAGAGTTAACAGAGGCACAGCAAAATGCTTATCAAGAAATAATTACGTCCTTCGAAAAGAATGCTGTTACATTACTTCACGGAGTAACTGGCTCGGGAAAAACGGAAGTTTATGTGCAATTAATCCAAGATTATTTGGAACAGGGAAAACAAATTTTGTTTCTTTTACCCGAAATTGCTTTAACAACGCAACTAATTCAACGTCTTTCGTCGTATTTCGGTGTTTTGGTAGGAGTTTATCATTCTCGATTTAATCAAAATGAACGCGTTGAAATTTGGAATAAAGTTCTAACTAATGACCTATCGAATTACCGAATTATATTGGGTGCTCGTTCGGCCGTTTTCCTTCCTTTTCAAGATTTGGGACTGATCATTGTAGATGAAGAACACGAAAGCTCATTCAAGCAATACGACCCTTCCCCTCGCTATAATGCAAGAGATGCTTCAATAATTCTAGGCCAACACCATAACGCCAAAGTACTACTAGGAACCGCAACTCCAGCAATTGAGACCTATTACAACGCCAAAAGTGGCAAGTTCGGACTTGTCGAATTAAAGGAACGATACAAAGGTCTGCGTTTGCCTGAAATTCTTTGTGCGGACCTTAAAAAAGAACATCGAAATAAAGATAATCAATCCCATTTTTCAGGATTTTTGGTGGATGAAATACGTCAAGCATTAAATAATGGCGAACAAGTGATTCTTTTTCAGAACAGACGAGGATATACGCCTCTTTGGTCCTGTGAGATTTGTTCTTGGACTCCCAAATGCACTAACTGCGATGTTTCTTTGACTTATCACAAACATGGAAACGTTTTAAAATGTCACTATTGCAGTTATACGCATGCGCCAATTGGTTCTTGTCCGGCTTGTGGAAGCAATCGCCTGAAAATGATTGGTTTTGGAACGGAGAAAGTGGAAGATGAACTATCAATCGTTTTTCCTGATAAAGTGATCAAACGATTAGACTTAGATACAACCCGTACTAAAAATGCGTACGAAGAAATTCTAGATGACTTTGAAAACCGTCGAATTGACATACTTATCGGGACACAAATGGTATCCAAAGGACTGGATTTCGATAATGTTAGTTTGGTTGGAATTTTAGATGCTGATATGCTGTTGAAAAGACCGGATTTTCGCGCCTACGAGCGATCGTATCAATTAATGTCACAGGTTGCAGGTCGTGCAGGAAGAAAGGAGAAAAGAGGAAAAGTAATTGTACAAACTTCTGACCCTGATCATTGGGTGATTAAATTGGTCGAGCAACACGATTTCATTTCGTTTTATAAAAATGAAATCATTGAACGAGAGAATTATTTCTATCCACCATTCTATAAGATGATTACCTTAACGTTAAAGCACAAGGAGGAGCCTTATGTTGAAAAAGCAGCCTTCGAATTGGCTAAATCACTTCGAGAAACCTTTAAAGAGCGCGTATTGGGTCCGGAATTCCCGATTATAAAACGTATTCAGAATCAATTTTTAAAGGAAATAAAACTTAAAATTGAGCGAACAGCACCGGATAAAAAAGTGAAAGAGCGCATTGCTGCGATCATCGATGAATTCTATTCAAAGCCTACAAATAGAGTGGTAAAGGTGGTTGTGGATGTTGATCCGCTATGATTATTTATTTCTTCTCTTACATTATTTACCTTATAAAGAGAAAGAGCGCATTACAGCGCTCTTCATGAATTCTATTCAAAGCCAACCAACAGAGTGGTAGTTTGTTGATCCGCTCTAAATTTAACCCAAATAACTTTTTAACGATTTATTTTTTGAGGTCTGTTTCAACCTTCTAATTGCTTTTTCTTTGATTTGACGAACACGTTCGCGCGTTAAATCAAACTTAACACCAATTTCTTCTAATGACATAGGAGTTTTACCCTCTAGTCCGTAAAACATACTTACGACCTCACTTTCACGACTCGTCAACGAAGTCAATGATCGACGAATATCGCTTCTTAAAGATTCCAAAACTAGATTTGTCTCTGGACCTGGCAGTGAGTCACCAACCATTACATCGTACATACTCGATGAAGATTCATCACCTTCAACCAAAGGAGCATCCATTGATACGTGTCTTCCATTCTGAGCCAAGGATTGTTTTACTTCTTCAGGGGAACAATTCAAAAATTCTGCAAGTTCGTCAGCTGAAGGCGGTCGTTCAAATTTTTGTTCCAATTCTGAATAAGCACGATTAATCTTATTGATATTTCCGATTTTATTTAGTGGTAAACGCACAATTCGAGCTTGCTCAGCCAATGCTTGTAAAATGGATTGTCGAATCCACCAAACTGCATAGGAAATAAATTTAAATCCACGTGTTTCATCAAATCGTTCAGCAGCCTTGATCAACCCAACATTACCTTCGTTAATTAAATCTGGTAATGCAAGACCTTGATTTTGATATTGCTTAGAAACAGATACAACGAAACGTAAATTTGCTTTTGTTAATCGCTCAAGCGCTGCTCGATCACCTTGGCGAATTCGCCTTGCCAATTCCACTTCTTCTTCAGCGGTTATTAAATCTACTCGACCTATCTCTTGTAGATATTTATCAAGAGATGCTGTTTCTCGATTTGTAACTTGTTTTGCTATTTTTAATTGCCTCATGACAAACTTTTTTTCTTTTAACGGATATTCCGATAGAAAGGTTGTATAAAAGACGTTTTTTTTCAGGAAAGTTTCAGCGACTTGAAAATTTGTCAACAGCAAATGTGCAAAACATACTTTTGAATGAATATCGAAGTAATGATTAAACGATAATTTTTTGAATAAATTCTTATAAATGACTAAGAATTATTCTTTTTTTCTGAAAAGTCTTCAAAATCCAATGTTAATTCTTGATCAACCTTAGCTGTTACTGAAATTGGAATGTAATCAACAATGACATTTGTTTTATCTAATCCAAAATCTTCAGCGGGTTTCAAACCAGTAGACTTTACAAACCTATATGCCTTCACGCATACTTGTTGGAATGAAGTTAGCGCGTTGTCCATAGCGACACGAGAATTGAGTACAACAAATTTAAAATCAATTTCCTCAAGTTTACCACGAAGCGACTTAAATACCGTTTCTCCCGTCAATTCGCCTTTTTCA
>Ga0315908_10003375_pt1 | contig 11560 bp, 7 predicted proteins | sample LakEriMetagenome_12_FD_203520 | JGI IMG/M metagenome (GOLD analysis project Ga0315908, IMG submission 203520) | Freshwater fungal communities from buoy surface, Lake Erie, Ohio, United States - Buoy 4 MA124 | ecosystem: Environmental > Aquatic > Freshwater > Lake > Lake biofilm | place: USA...
ATTAAGACAATAAATAAAATAACAATAATGAAAATAATTCTTAAATATAATTAAAACTTAGTCATAATACATCTCTTAACAATATAAATACGTCTAATATTAATTAAAATTAATCTTGAACATAGATTAGAAGAGGTTATTAATCTCCTAACTAGAGATCAAATTAAAAATAAAATATAAATAATATTAATAAAATATAAAGATCCAGATCTCCTCAATTAAGAAATTATTTATAAGTAACACCAACAAATAAAAATAATAATACAAATTATTATTAAATATAATAAAAAAATATCTCTCAAAAAAATAATTTTTAATTAGAAAAAATAACAGAAAATAGTGGTATTTTAATTTTATCTCTAAAAGATTTATTTGAAAAAATGTAGAATGATAAATAAAAAACTTATATGTTATAATGTGAGTATATTGAAATTTATAATGACAAAGTGTATGATTTATTAGGTAACTTGGAGTAACTAGAATAGTAATTACAAATAAATGAAGACATAATAAAAAAAGAATTTTACATAAAAAATGTAACTTAAAAAAAAGTTAGTGACATCGAAGAAATTTTAAAATATTTAAATTAAGGAGAACAGAATAGACATTATGCATGCACTATGATGAATAGATAATCAAGTAGAAGTCATACTATATTCAGATTATATATTAAATCTATTACATCTTTATCTATTTAAAAATATTTGAAAATTGAAAAAAATCAAAACAAAATAAAAAGCAATATTAACAACGAGGAAATCTTATCATAAGTTTAATTTAGAAATATTAATGATTTTTATGAATATGAATACGATTCTGATTTGGGAGTTAATTTTTATGAATAAGGTATTACTATTACAGATGCATTAATTAATTTTACAGATTTAGCAGGAAGCGAAAAAGTTAGCAATCACTATCAAAATATAAACTTTTTAGAATTAGAATAATAATAAAATATAAATAATTTAAAAACATAAGAAGAATAGTCAACTCTTTAAAGAATAGAGGAAGGAAAATATATTAACTCTTCTTTATTTTTCTTAACTTTAGTAATACAGCAATAAAGTAAATAAAATAAAGAATAACATATTCCTTATAGAAATTCTCCTCTAACTAAATTATTAAGACATTGTATAGGAGGAAATTGCAAGACTTTAATATTATTATGTATTAATCCAGCCTAATCATAATTTGAATAAACTCTAAATTGCTTGAGATTCGGATAGAGTGCTAAAAATATTTAAAATAATGTTGTATAAAATATTCATGTTGATTAAATAAATCTATTAGAACAGTATGAAAATAAAATCAAAAGTTTAGAATAATAATTATTAGAAAATAAAAAAGAAGGATAAATTAATTCTTAATTTATTAATAATAATGTTAATAATAAAGATTATTAAGATTTGAAAAAAGAAATATAGGATCTTTAAATTTAAAATTCAAGATAACAAAAAGCTAATGAGCAGTTATAAAAAACTCAAGATAAAATTATTATAGATTAAGAAAAATAAATAAGAAATTTACAAAATATTATTTAGCAAGAATGTCAATAAGATTTATTAAACTATGATAATTTAAATTTTGATGATATTAAAATTCATCATGACTTTTTTCATTATCCTAATGTAGGATTTCTATCAATTACATAATAAAATTAAAAAAAAATATTAATGTACAAAATTTCTAAACCAAAACTTAATATTAATTGGTAAGATCTTATATATGATAATGAAGGAAAAATTATTTATAAAGCTTACTAAAAATAACAATAAATTTATAAAATATATTAAAAAATAATTTAAGATCAAAATAAATTGTTAAAAGATTATAATGAGTAAATAAAATAATTATCAAAAGAAAAAGAAGAATAAAAAATTTATTTGAATTAATAGTACAAATGAGTATGTTAAATGAATGAAAAATATTATAAGTTATTTAATAATTATTAAAATATTATTGCAAATGAAAATCAAGAAAGTAATTCTATAATTAAATTATATATTATAAAAATTCAATTTTTCAATTTAATTTAAAGATAAATTTGATGAAATTAGTTCAAAAAGTTTAGAAGAATAAGAAAAATATTATTATGAATAATTTAAAAAAATAAACGAATTGATTGTTTTAAAAAAATACAATCATAATATTTTCTAATAAAAATTAAATCAAAATAATATGAAAAAAAATAGTCAAAACTTAGCCAGTGAATTTATTATTGAGAACATTTAAATGGATAAAAAATATTTGATTGATAAAGATATTGATGAATATATTAAAGAAACTAATTACAAAATAGACAAAAATTATAGTTTAAATATTAGAGAAATAACAGAAAATTATTTAAGAATAGAAGCAAACAGATTAATTCTTAAAATAAAAGAAATTAAAGACTTTGATATAAATATTTAAAAATTCATTAATCAAAATTATAATGAATTTATCTCTAAAATTAGAAAAAAAAATAATGATTAAAATAGAGCTAATATAATAAGTAAAAAATAATAATAAACAAAGAATATTTCATTTAATATAAATTAATAACAGGAAGAAATAAATATTAAAACTGTAAATGATTCAATAAACATTTAAAGTAATATTATTATATTTATTACAGATATATAGTTTGATTCATATTCTGATTTAAATAAAAAAAATAATTAATATAATTCAATTCTAAATGAAGAAAAAAATAAGTCGTTTAAATATAATCATTAATAAAAGGAATAATAGAATTCAAAGCAAACAATGTAACTTAAAGATATTTCTTTAGATAATATCAATGACTTTAATTAAAATAATTAACAAAATTTTAAATTAAATTTAAATAAATAATTTACAAACATTTATAATAGTGATTAAAGTTAGCTAGATTAAATTTCAGAAATTAAAAAAGATTTTGAAAAAAATAATTCTATCTAAAGAAGTAACTTTTTTTCAGAAAATATTTAAATTAAAATTAATAATTTAAACAATCAAAAAATCTAAAATGAAGATAAAATATTTAGTAATACAAGTTTAATAAATAATGATGAAAACAGTTAAATTGAAGAGCTAAATATGAAATATTTAAAAAGAAGAGAAAGAAATTCATCATTAGATAAAACAAATAAAATTTAAATTATTAATGAAAATAAAATAGTAAATAAATTAGAAAATAATTTTGATAATAAATAAGATAATAATTAATTAAATAAAATTTTACCTTAATAAAATAACTCAAATAAACATTATCAAAGTTAAAATTAAAATTAATTTTTAAATCAAATAAATGATTAAAAAACATCTTTACCTCCTTAAAATCCAAAATATTAATATTTATAACAGTAAAATAGTTTAAATTAATATTAATAGCAATAGGATAAAAATTTAAACTAATACTAACGTTAACCACCTCTAAATTATCAATAAAATAAATGAAATAAATATTAAAAAATATAATATTATATAATTAATAATAAATTAATTTAAAATATTAATAATATAATAATATAACTTAAAGATGGCAGAAGAATAATAACCATATTAATTAATAACTTCAAACGGTGAAAATTTAAAAAGTTCATTAGATTTTACAGGAAGGGGAACTGCAACATATCCAAACGGAGATATATATGAAGGTGATTTTGTTAATGGAGTTCGAGAAGGCCAAGGCAGCTACACTTTTGTAAATTAAGACAAATACGTAGGCTAATGGAAGAACAATATGAAACATGGAATCGGCAAAATGACCTACAATTCAAAAGATTCTTACTTTGGAAATTACGAAATGGGAAAAAGGGAGGGAGAAGGTCTATTCAGTTATAAGAATAAGGATTTGTATAGTGGAAATTGGTTAGGGGGAAAGAAGCAAGGAAAGGGCACTTATGTTTATTTTGATACTAAAGCTAAGTTCACAGGGGATTGGGTTGATGGCAAGTTCAGTCATGGAAAGTGGATTTTATCAGATGGAAGCTACTTTTAGGGATAGTTTAAGTATGATAAGCCTGTTGGGGTTGGAACATGGGTGCTTGCTAATAAGGACTAGGTTAACGGAACTTATGTTCAAAATATTATCAATGACCATGAGGGAAAAAGCAAAATTGAGTTGGAATGGATTACTTCTAATTGATTATTATCATAATATTATATACATATTATCATTATCATATTACGATTATCATATTATCGTTATCCTATTATCATTATCATATTATCATTATTATTATCATGTTATCAAATTTATTATCATTACTATAATAATCAAATTAAAATTATTAAAATTGTCTCTATATTTTTTTATAAATATTTATATTAAAAATTAATGTAAAATGCCATATTAACAAAAAAATAATCATTATATTTTTGCTTATTTTTACTATTTAATATTATCTTCCTACTTTTCTACTTGATTAACATCATACCTTTTATGATTAGTACCGTTGTAATACAAAGCAGATTTAATCATAAAAAATATCCAATAGAGATGCATAAATGCTAATACAGTGAGCATAGCATATAAAATAGTTATACTAAGCCACATAGAGATTCTAAAAATAATAATAAATAAATTTTACCCTTAAATTGCGATTTATATAAACCTTTATTAACTCACTAGATGACACTAATAAAGCACACAAAAAGGTAAAAAAAGTAATCTGGAATAGAACCAAAATAGCACATTTAAAATGAACAAAAAATTAACAATTTTTTTATTAGTATTTTTATAATCTGCATAAACCCTAACTTATAACAAAATAACATCACTTGCATCATGCAGAAACATAACAACAGATCCAGTCTGCCACTCATTAATGTAATAACTGAAGAAAGTGAGGAAAAAAGCACATCCATGATGCAACAAGTATTCATAATACTTACTCTCATACTAATTCACTATAAGATGGTTTAAAAAAGCATATGCATGGATACTAAGCTACACTAAATAGAAAGTTTACAATTACTAATCGAATTAATAGCCAGTCTCATAGAAACTATTTCCAAATAAATTCTTGCATTCTCCCTTTCCAAAAAACCAAGTTGATAGGTAATTGGTATCCTTGAGCACATAAAAAGCATAAAATGAACTAAAGACGTAGAAGAAGTAGTCTATAATGTATTTACTGATTGTTAAAGCTCTTTTCTCTTAAAGGGTTTCATTGTCATATCGCTTGTGACAGATGAAGTCTCTTTTAACTTTTCCATGGATCAGATTCATGCCCATTTTCTTTATGATTAGCACCACTATAAGACACATGCTCATGAATATCATGTCTTCTTTTTTCGCTTGGCTGTTTTTTCGTATCTTGCTTTCTTCGTCCAGTAGCATGTAAGTCAAACTTGTAGAGCCTAAAATCACTGCAATATATAAAAACTTGAAAAGGTGTTCATAATAATCGAATTTGAATAACTTTTACAGCATTTTAAATGATATTTCAAAAATTACTTAACTCTTCATAAAATCTTTTCTACCTTTAATACTAACCTTTTCTTGCATAATATAACTCTTTTTTTTTCTTTATTAATCTAAAAATAAATTTTAGTATATCTTATATCTTTAAATTATGCTAATATAGTACTTATATATATGAATTATTTATAAAATCAATTTTATTTATTATTTTATTAAGATTTTTATTTTAAAATTTGTTTAACTTAAGGTAGAACTTTTATTTACTAAAAGTAATTTTGTAACAATTATAATTCTTTTTATTAAATATCTAATTCATAGTTTTCTTTTTTCAGATTATTTTAACTTTAATAAATAAAGAATAAAATACATTTTATCATATTCTTCTTAAATATTTTATAATTTATTATCCATGTTAATAGTTTATTTATTTTATTATTAATATAAATTATTTACTATAATTAATTCATTTTTTAATTATATGTTAATTTTTTCCTCTTCTTACTAAGACAATTATATATCTTTTATTTTTTAATTAAATTATTATTCATATTAATTTCTAAGATTTAATAAATTATCTAAACAAACTTCTTTGTCCTTAATTTATTGTGTCAAATCATTATTTATTTCATATTTTAAATTATTATTTTTCTTATTAAGTAGCTCTAAATAATAATTTTTTTTTTTTTCTTCCTTTAATGATAAAATAAATATACTTTAAAGTTAATTTATTTCATAATACATACATCACATACCATTTTTTTATTAATTTATTATTAACTACATTTTTAACAATTAAATCTTGCACACATTAAACATATTTTTATTTTATTTTTTTTTAATAACTTTGAACAACAAAAACAATTTTAAGATTCAATCTATTTATCTTATGATAAAATTTAAAAATCAGGAACTTATTTATAATTGAATTTGTCTATTCTTTTTAAACTTATTTCCATTTAATCAGATTTTAATGAAAGACTACTATCAAGAGACTATCTATTATTACTAGATCTTTTAGATATTTAAAGAATTTCTTCTGATTATTTAGATTTATTTGGACTATTAATAAAATTTAAATTAAAATTATTTAAATTTTCTCAAATATCTTCGATTTAATTGTATGAATTTTATTATTATATTGATTTATTATTATTTTTGAAATCTTCACTTTTTTTATTTTATTCATTATTAAAAAAATCATATTATTAATTCATAAATATATATAATTATTTTTAAATATATCAACATTTCAATTTATCTATAAATTTTAAATAAAATTTTTATAATATATTTTAAAAATATTATAAACAAATAAATTTAAAAAGTATATAATAATAATAATAAATTATATATTTAAAATAGCCAATAAAATAAGAATGAAAGCATTATTATTATTATTATTGAATTAATTAATAATAAATAATTAAATAAAAATAGAAATGAAAATAAACAAAAGGTAGTCTGATATATATATGACCCCTGATGATCACAAATACACATTGATTTGGATGCATGGTCTAGGAGACACAGCAGAAGGTTGGGTGGATTTATTTAGAGAATAAAATCCTTGTCCACCTAATATGAAAATAGTTTTACTGACTGCTCCTACTCAAAAAGTCACAGTCAATATGGGCATGGAAATGCCAAGTTGGTATGATATTGTCTCACTTAATTTTGCTGATACTCAAATTAGACCTTATGATTTAGATACTGTTGAATTAAGTTCTAAAAGAATTTATTAAGTATTAAAAATCTACCCATTATTTTTATTGTTATTTATCATTTTTACATTATTATTTATCATATATACATTATTATTTATTGAATTAGGTTTTATAAGAAGAAATAGATATTTTAAATGAAAATTCATAAAGAGTTTTTATTGGAGGATTTAGTTAAGGAGGTTGTATGGCGCTTCATTGTGGATTAAATTTTGATTAAAAGTTAGGTGGAATTCTTTCTTTTAGTGCTCTTTTATTTCCTCATATCACCAACATCAATTAAAATAATCAGGAAACTCCTATTTAAATTTTTCATGGAGAACAAGATGTTATGATTCCTTGGTAAATAGCCAATATGAGTTATTTATCTTTGAAGTCTCATCCTAAAGTCAATATTAAGACTTCTTAAAATTTGGGTCATAGTATAAACAATCAAGGAATAGATGCTATAAAAACTTTCTTAGATAATGTTGTAAACAAAAAAATATGAATTTCTCTTTTAATCAATTAAATATTTGCTTTATATAATTATTTTATCTAATAAAAATTTATAAATATTTTTTAAAACTTAAAATTCAATATCAATTAATTTTCATGTTTCCCAACCTGATAATTTTATTTATTCTAAATCAAATAAGTATTTGTTTTATTGGCTATAATTATTTATATTTTCATTTTATTAGATATTATAATTTTAAAATTTATTTAATCGAAAATTTTATTAGGTTTTATATTTCTTTTTATATTTATTATATTATTCTTTTTTAATATTTTAATCTTTTTACTTAAACTAATTATTAAGGATTATTTATTTTTAATTATTTAATTCTATGATTTTGATATTTTTTTATTCGATTTCTTATATAATATCTTCTTTGGAATTCTCTTCATTAGATTTATAAGAAATATTCTTTTCAGAAATATTATTGTTTAAGAATAACTTATTTATTTTATTTTAATAATCATTTTATTTATAAAAAGTTATATTATACTATTTTAATTATTATTTTAATTATTACTATTTTAATAAACATTCTTAAACTTGATTTTATAATTCATAATATCAAAATTAATTGATATATTTTTGTTTTTATTTTTATTTATTTTTTATAATATCCATATATTTGTCTATATAATTATTGTTTATCATTTATTAAGAAATTTCCTTTTCTTAATTAGTTAATTAAGTGTATTTTAGTAAACTTATATTATTTTGTATTTTTTTATTCATGAAATAGCTTGAATATATATTATGTTTTTCCAAATTATTATTTTGTTATGAAAGTCTTCAATATAAGATATTTTCTTTTTTATTGATAGGGTTTGTTTAATATTTTTAATCTAAAATTTCATTCTGTAAACTTTTCAAATTAATATCTTCATTTTAATTACAATTTATGTTATAATTTCATTATTAAATAATTTTTTTTTTAAAATAATTGGTATTATTATCATTATTTATTTTTAAATTATAATCAAATTTTTTTTTTAATACTAAATTTCTATTATTTTAATTATTAGTTAATTTTTATTTTTATTCATTATTTTTGAAATTATTTATAATTTCAAAGTTTTTATTTTAAGAATAAATAGTTTAATTTAAATATCTAACATTGTATGAATTAATCTATTTATATTAATAATTTTAGAACTTCTATTTTTAATTTTTTTAATTTTAAATATTTTTTTTATTTGATATAATTAGATTTTTAATAAAATTATTTTTTCTATTAAATTAGATATTTTAGTTTTTTGATATTGTATTTTTTTCTACATTTAAAATTTCTTAATTACTAATTTGATTTGTTAGTTAATTTTATGACTAAATATTTTATAAATTATTCAGTTTTTAATTAATTATTATATTTTTACCTAAAAATTAATAATTTTTTATTTATAAATCCATTTTTATTAAAAATTTAATTAAAAATATTATTTAAAAAAATATTTTATTATAAAATATAAATCATCATTATATATAAAATAAAAATTGAAAATTGAGAAATGATAAATATTAATAATATAAATAAAATTTAAATAATAGTAATATAGAGTAGATAAATTTAATGATTGAAACTAAGTATAGTAAATGATTTTTAAATCATTTCCTATTTAATTAATCTTGAATAGTTTCAAAACTATTAAGATTAACTTAAACTTCTTCATATGCATTTGAATCCTTAGTTTATAAAAGATTATCATTATACTCATCATCAAATTATAAAGCTTCAATATAATCTTTAATAATGTTAAGAATTTATCCACTTTAATCAGTGAAATCTTCAAAGACTCTCAAAATCATATATTGTATTTATGTAGAATGCAACCCTTCCAAAAAATCAACATAATTTTGTATCAGCAAAATGATTTCATCTTTATTTTTATCATTGATTTCTTTAATCTTAGTAACATTTAAGTTATTTTGAATATAAAGACAAGGAAATTACTAATTTTCTAAAGTGAAAATAAAAAAATACCTAACAACAGGAAAGTGAAGTGATGAATATGAATTTTGAAATTTCCATTATTATTATTTGTGAATAAAGAATGAATTTATGCTTCAATATTAGATTAATCCTACACCGAAATTCCGAAAGACTATTGCATACAGAGGATAAACATTTCGGCATCTAATTTGATAAACTTCATGGGAATGTTCTCCATATCGTCTTTTATTAATTTAAGGTCAATAAATAGATCAGTTTAATCTCTTTAATATGGTCGTGCTGTGTAGTTGTCTACTAATATTAGTTCCATTGAACCTCCAACTACTATCAATTATTGAATAAATATCTCCAGTTTCTCATCATTCATGAAATAAGGAGAATGAATACAAATTCCCAATTATCTACTATCATCTAATTATTATTTAAATATTTTTATACTTTCCGATTCCATTTTTATATACCTTAGTTTAATTATATTAACTAATTATTATCTATTATCTATTATTTATATATTAAATTTATTATCATTCATTTATACTATTATTTAAATTTTTATATATTAATATTAATTTTAATATTATTTTATTTATTTTTATTAATATTTTATATTGAATATTTAATAAATGTTTGACGAAGAAGATATTATAATAGGAGCAAGACAGAAGGAAATTAGATAAGAAGGTTAATAAATAGAAAAAGAATTTTGTTTATAAGGATTTAAATATTTAATTCAAAATATAAAGAATGTGGAAAATAAATAATAAATAGAGGAAATGGTGTAAAACTGTATGGTTTAGAAAACAAAAATAAGATGGACTTTATGGAGAATATTTTTAGGGCTTTTAAAAGAAATAGATTATGATAGTAAAAAAGAATTAAGTATTATAGAGTAGATAAAGGAAAAAGTTTAGAAAAAAAGAAGAGAGTATAAAGAACTTTTTACAAAGTTCAATTAAAAAGAATAACAATAATAACAATCAGCTAATGTTAAAATCATTATCGATCCCTTATCAAGAGATAAAGAGACCAATAATAGTAATACTAATAAATAATCAAATAATAATTATAAAAATCATAATCTTTATATAAATTATAAATATATTAAAATATTTTAAAATAAAAATAATTTATAATAATAATAAATTTAAAATTTAGTAAATAACAATAATAATAATCCATGGAACAATTACTTCGAAGATGCAGAATTAAGAAAACAGATAAAAATTGACGTAGAACGTACATATCAAGAACGGGAATTTTTTAGGAATCTTCGAATTAAAAAGGAATTAAATAACATTCTTTATACTTGGTCTAAAAATAATTCCCATATTTCCTACAAATAGGGCATGAATGAACTAGCAGCAATTTTAGCATTCGTTTGCTATACTGAAAGTCTGAACTAAAAGGACTCTTAATTATTATTATCTTAATTAAATAATGAAGATGATATGCAGTATTTAGAATTATATTTAGACATTAATTCTGAAGATCACGCAGAAAGTGATATCTATTGGGCATTAGATATGCTTCTAAATTCTGGTCATCTAGAAATGTTTAGAACTGGCAACGAAAAAAATAATAATAATAATAATAATAATAAAAACAAAGGGTTGTAACATTTATTCGGATTTTATTATAAAAATATTTTGGACAGAAATTTGAGTTGTGGTCTGATGAGATGTAAACGAATATTTGAAAATTATTTGTATCGTCTTGATCCAATTTTATGCTAACATCTTAAGACCAATGGAGTAGAGCCATAGATATTTTTGTTAAGATGGATTAGGTGCATTTTCCAAAGGGAATTCCATCTAATTGATGCATTGCAATTGTGGGATGCTATTCTTCATCATCATTATTATAATAATGATCCTCTTCTATTTATTGATTATATTTCTGTTTCCATGATTATTTTTCTTAAGGAATAGAGTATATTTATTTTTTATTATCAATATTATTATTACTATTATATAAATCAACATTATTATCATTAATATTAT
>Ga0315908_10003379_pt1 | contig 11551 bp, 15 predicted proteins | sample LakEriMetagenome_12_FD_203520 | JGI IMG/M metagenome (GOLD analysis project Ga0315908, IMG submission 203520) | Freshwater fungal communities from buoy surface, Lake Erie, Ohio, United States - Buoy 4 MA124 | ecosystem: Environmental > Aquatic > Freshwater > Lake > Lake biofilm | place: USA...
TTATACATATAAATATGTATAAATCTTTATATATTATTTTATCAATATAGTGTAATATGAATATTTCAGAAAGTGATACTATTTTAAGAATTCCACAAATCCCTGGTGTTATTTATCAACAATATGAGCGTCTAGATGAATTAAATCAACGTTTAGGACAACGACAATATACAGACCATCCGCTTCAACCGAATTATAATCCTCGTCCAGTACCTACTAAGTACTCACATTTTCCTATAATTGATAGAAGAAAACTCCCTCCACCAACACAACTAGCGAATTATTTAGAATACTCCGAGAAAACGAATTTTGCGCCGATTACCTCTAGGTCCGGTCCAGTAGATACATTTTTTAGAAATGTGAATATAGAATCTGAACTCCGTAATCAATACTTTGGATTACAAAATGGTGCTGATCAGTCAGTATATGTTCCTGAATCTAGAAGTGATTTATATGGGTTTACTGCTGTTGGTCGCCAAGAACCCCAGACTCATCCTGATTTATTTATTCCTAGAAAACTAGATCAGGCGCCAAATCAGAATTTAGATCCAGCGATAGGTTCGGATAGATTTTTTAATCATACAAGACAACAATTACGAGGGTTATATTAGTTGGTTTTACTAATTATCGATCATTTATATTAGTAGGGTTTTTACTAATTATAGGGTAAAAGATTTATTTTTTAGGAATATGAAATGGATGGCTTTTAGAAAGAGGTATTTTCAGTAAATAAAGTCCAATAATAATAGAAAATACCCCAAAATATTGTAAATAATTATCGAATCTCTCGCCTAATACAACATATGCGAATATACTTTCAATAATACTACTAGTACCATCCCAAGCATTATTTACCATCAATAAAGACGAATCCTGTAATGAAATAATCAATAAAATAACAACACCAATATATCCTGTAATACCTACTCCTAAATAAAATATTCCTTTATCATTTGCATATTCTTTTAATGCAAAATCGCCAATAATTTCCGTAAAAGATAGGGTTAGAATCTGGGGTAAACTCATTGTTTATGAATATCAATAATATATTATTGTATAATAATTAGATACAATAATTTCAAAAAAAATACATACAATATATAACTATATTTTATAATTATATATCAATGTTTGAGAGACTAATAACATCATTTACATCTAATACTAGAAATAATCGACTTTTCCAGACACTTATATTATTAGCAATCATAATAATCGCGCTCTCTTTTTATAAAAAAAAATATGGACCTACAGGAAAAGAGGGATTCTCTCAATCCGATAAATATATTCTAAAAGAAAACGGTGAAATTTACGATGAATTTTATTCTGAAATATACGATAAATTAATGCTCCCTCAAGAGAAATCCAAATATATAATTTCGAAAACAATTTCAATGACCGAACCATCTAAAACATATAGTTCCTTTTTAGATATTGGTTCTGGAACAGGAGATTTAGTAGGTTCTTTACGTAAATATGGATATTCAGCTTATGGTATTGATAAATCGCAAGCAATGGTAGAACGTTCTAAAATAAAATATCCAGATAGCCCGATTAAATGCAGTGATGCAGTTATTCCTATTACATATGATCGTGGTTCTTTCACACATATTCTTTGTACTGGTATGACGATTTATGAAATAGATAATCAACGTCAACTTTTCCAGAATATATATTTCTGGTTACAACCAAATGGTTATTTAATCCTACAATTAGTCGACCGCGATACATTTGATACTGTTATTCCCGGTGGAAATCCAGGGATATTAGACGGGCAAGTAAATAAATATTCCGAGAGAAGAGTAACGGATACTTTGATTGATTATGTCGATTTTACTTATAAATCATCGTATAAATTTAAAGATAATGGAATACAAGTCGTTCATAAAGAAATATTTACGGATACTACTACACAGAGTATTCGAGAGAATGAACGATCGTTTGATATAGACGAACCGAATAATATTCTGAAGACCGCAGTTCAATATGGGTTTTTATTAAAAGGGAAGGTCTCGATGGATTCTCCTGGAGAATATTTATATATTTTAGAGAGACTGAACTAGTCGGGAATATATAAAATTCCTATAAATCTTACAAAATTGATTGGGTTTTATTTTTGTTTTCGAAAACAAAAATAAAAATGGGACTCTGTATTTCTAAAATATCCGTAATAGATAAAGCGATTTTAGATGCAGATTATGAGACTACGCAAAAATTTATTATACCAGTTTCTTCAGGAAAAGTAATAAAAGTATACGACGGTGATACTATTACTATTGCGGCGAAACTGCCTTATTATGAATCACCAGTATACCGATTTCAAGTAAGATTAAATGGTATCGACTCACCCGAAATAAAGGGGCATACAGAAGAAGAAAAATCAGCGGCTATAATCTCTAGGGATGCTCTTCACAATAGAATTTTCGGGTGTATAGTTGAATTACGGAATGTAGAGACAGAAAAATACGGGCGAATCCTAGCAGATATTTATTTAGAAAATTTACATATTAATAAATGGCTATTAGATGCGAAATATGCAGTACCCTATAACGGTAGTACGAAAAAAGAATGGCAGATAAATAATAATTAGATTTATTTAGTCATCGTCTTCAACATATGATGCATCAACTGTAGAATTAACCTTATCATCTTTTTTATGCTTAGCTGATTCTACATTTTCATTTCCCTTAAATATATTCAAGTTAAAATTTACATAAAGCATTCCTAAAATTAAAATAAATAGAAATAACGCTCCTAAAAAAGTGTTGCTTTTCTAGCCATTATTTAATATTCTTATTTTTTACTTGATTTAGTTGTTTTTTCTGATGTTGTTTTCGGTTTTTCTGTTGTTTTCGGTTTTTCTGTTGTGTTCGGTTTTTCTGTAGGTTTTGTTGGTTTTTCTGTAGGTTTTGTTGGTTTTTCTGTCTGATTTTCAGCACCCTCAAAAATACTCGAGTTAGTATTCGTATAAAGCATACCAATAATTAAAATAAATAGAAATAGAGCTCCTAAAAAAAGTTTTTCTTTTCTAGCCATTATATATTTCAAGTATATATTTATTTGTTTTCATTTTTATTTTGTTTTCATTTTTATTTTCATTTATTTTTTTTCCAATAAAATCTCTCGAATTTCTTTTAAAAATGGTTTTATTTTCTTAAAAATATTAAAAGTTGTTTCATCAATTTCTAATGTTTCGGGTTTTCTTAAATTTAATCCAGATTCCATAAACCAAATCGCTTTTTTTATATCTTGTTGATCAATATTCGTGATTTTACTTAAATGGGTTAAAATATATGGATAAGGATGAAAATCTATAGCTTCTTCTAAAACCTCTACTTTATCATCTATATCTAAAACAGTCGAATAATCGGTTTTTGGAATATTCGGTTTATTAGAATAATAATATATCGCATTATTTAACATAATCATATCGCCTTTCATTCCACCATATTGACTTCGATAATAAAGAGATAATAAAATATCCGCATTTGGATATTCCTCTAATTCTTCGTGAGAATATGGTATTGTTGGATTTCTTGGAAAATCATATATTTCGTTTGTATCACATAATCCAGCGATAACCTTAAGGATTATTTCGATATCTGATACCTCTAGCATATAATCTTTATCTGCGATCATTAGCCATACTATAATCGGGTAGGAATCCATCATACAAACATCCTCAATATAAATAATTGGTAGCCTCCTTAAAAGTTCGAGAGAATCGATTTGAAGTATTGCTAGAGCAGTAGTTACTGCTATTTTTCGGTGTTTTCTACGAATAGCTTTTTGTAGATTCGATTTTAATAATGAAATATCGTAGGATGATTCGATCAGTTTTATTTTAAAATTACTCGTTTTATCGATAGATTCTTGTTTTGTTTTTATTTTTTCTCTCGTTTTTATTTTTTCTCTCGATGGCTTCCTGTAATATAATTTTATTTCGGATTTCGTAGTAATATATTGGTCTGTATCATCTGGTATGCTAGTGAAAAATGCCCGTTTTAGAGTAGGATCGTATATAAAACACCGTTTTTTATTCGGAAAATGGTGTATTTTTACTGTAAAGAACGATTCTAATTTACGTTGGAATAATGATGACATTTATTTTATATTTTTTATATTAAACGACGAAAATAAATTCAATTTTATTAGTTTCGTTATATTTTGTTTTGTTTTTTAGTTCGTTTTTCTTATTTTATTTTTTTCTCTTAATTTTCCAGAATATATATTTACTTATTATTCATTTATAAATGAATATTCTCTCGATTTTCCAAAATATATCATTTTGGATATATAGATTTCTCTCAATAATCCTAATAAATTCATATAAATTGTTCTATAATATTTTTTCCGGAATAAATATTCCACCTGCGATTATCGATAGTTTACCGCTCTATTTTTTCTTAGGATTTCTAGCGATCATTATAATAATATTTATATATATTAAAATCGCTTACCCATTTTGGAGTACGCAGCCGGTATATCATCCATACGATTTCTGGGTTTCTTATTATAGAACCCCGTATATTATACAGAATAGTTATCCTAGTAGAACCCGATTTTGTAAATTCGATCGTATAAAAACCCTCGATTATCTAGAGCTATCCGATATACAGAAGAAAGAAGTCGTTAATTTAATACAAAGTTATTCTATTCCTGAAGAAACCGCTATTCATATGTTTCATTTGGGGAATCTCGATAGTTATATGACCGGACATTCCACAAAATCGTTAGTATCCTTATATTACGAAGACGCATTTATACCCTTACCGAAAACCCTAGTAAATAATCCCTTAGTAACAGATACTACGCTAATCGATATTATCCAGAAACCAATAGGATGTATTTGTTCAAGAACAGTCGATATTTGGATTTCGGATAAAAAATTAGTAGCCTATTATTTTGATTTTATAACAGTAAATCGAGAGAAACCAGATATTTCAAGATATTTAATACAGACCCACGAATATAACCAACGTCGATTATCATTAGACGAAGTAAAATCAAATAAAAATCAATCGACCGATAATAAAAATTTCGATAATACTGAATCTAGTGCAATCCAAATATCTATATTCAAGAAAGAATCGGGTAGTAGTCCTGGAATAGTACCTCTAGTATCCTACGAATCTGGTATGTGGTATATATTAAACGAGAGAATCCGTAGATTACCTCCAAATTTTATACTAGTTCCGATTCACCGAAGAAATATCCAACTTTTAATAGATTTCTTGGAAAAAGTCCGAAATAAATACGCTATTTTCGGGATTCCTGAATTAACGAATTTATCGGAATTAATCCATACTGGAATATTAAAAGTCTATATTATTCAAAAAGGCCAAGAAATATATTCGGCATATTTTTTCCGCGATTCCAGAACCGAATATGAAGAAAAGGGTGCGCTATTAATATTATGTGGTTCAATAAAAAATACGAATTCTGCCGAACTATTTTATATGGGTTTTCTAAGGGCATTGAGAGATATTCTTAAAAATAATCCGATATTCAAGATAATAATGATTGAAAGTATAAGTAATAAACCGATTTATGAAAAATATAAACTAGATAATAATGAATTTCTTGGAGAAAATCCATCCGGATATTATTTATATAATTATATTTATCCAGGACAACCCTTTCAATCTGAATCATGTTTTCTGATATTCTGATTTTTCTATTACTCTGATTTTTCTATTACTCTGATTTTTCTATTACTCTGATTTTTCTATTACTATGATTTTTCTATTACTCTGATTTTTCTATTACTCTGAGAGAATCCATAAAAACAAGAAAAATAATAAAATGAAATTATGTATATAAATAAATAATTCGATATATATACATAATAATTTAAAGATAATGGATAAACCGCAAATACCCACATCGGTTTTATTAACAGAAGTATATGGCGATTTAGGTAAAGGTCTCGGTTGGAGCTTAGAGAGAAATAAATTCCATACTGATTTAAATATGGTATCTGTTGAATCTGATCAATTATTATTAATGAAGCTATTTAGTGAATTAGAAAATATTATTAAAGATAATTCAAGTACATTATTAAACGATTTAACGGAAAAAAAACAGGTAGCGCAAACCGAGTTTTTTAATTATCGTAATCTTTTTCTAAGAATTTTACGTCAAAGAACGAACCTATATAATATTGAAGGTGCTTGTCATAAAGATATAGAATTATCTGTTTTAAATACAGGTATTGTATATATTTTAGAAGGTGGAAAGATATGTGATAATAATGCAGTAGAGAGTTTAAATCGTTTAATTATGTCGCATCCATCAGTAAAAGAAATCTGTCGTAGTGTGCTATTATCCTATACAAAATTAATTATTATTACAGATACGTTGATAAAATGTATAATGATGGCGAAGATGACGGGAGAGATAATAGAAGACAAGAGATAATAGAAGACAAGAGATAATAGAAGACAAGAGATAATAGAAGACAAGAGATAATAGAAGACAAGAGATAATAGAAGACAAACAATTAAGATAATTCATTTCCATAGATTTCAGTTAAAGATTCATATAGTGGTTCTGGTAAATAGGTACCAAAAAAAATATCATAAATCGGTAGAAGTTCACCGAAATTATATTTTTTACTTATTTTATGGATAATTGCAAATTTATTAAATTTAATATTAATTCCGTTATAAATATATAAAAAATAAATAACATTAAAATCACAATAATAAATATTTATAAAATAAACTGGTAAATGCATACATATAATTCTAAAAAAAATATCAAATGGTGATATTAATAAATAATCATATTGTTCTTTATGATTATGTATTATATTTAAGAAATTACAAGAATGTACTAACCGATGATAAATATAAGTTAAGAATTCGACTAAACAAATATATTTAAATAAAATATAAATACGGAAAAAAACACCAATATCGTCGGATTGTCTCTCGTTATCTAAAAAATAATGATTTGAAAATGTAATTATCATAATATTATGTAAAAAAATCGTTAAAATTATATTAAATAAAAATCGTCTAAAATTATTATTAGTTATTATTCTAATAAATCTGAATAATATAAATGGATAAATATGTAGATGAATAATATCATATGTTGATTGTAATATAATATTAATTAACTGATTTGTTTTTTCATAAGTAGTATTAGTATTATTTAAAGAAATAATATCACTATTATGATCCATATTATAAACAATATGAAAAATATTTTATATTGTTTTTATTATTATGTTGTCGTTTATTTGATCTAGCGTACATATTTTCCGCCACGACTAAAGCTATCACAAATATAAATTATAAATACTCCTAAAAAAGTATATAATATAAATTCTTCGGTTACATTAGCAGTCTTCTCCGACTCTTGATTTTCCAGAAGATGTATCATATAGTTTATTTTTTCAGTAATACGTCCGTCATAAACACTAGAAGCTGTATTCGGTGCACTAATACCCATATTAGAATAATACGGTTTTAATGTAGGCGAAGTATCATAAGCCGTATTATAATTATTATTACTTCCTAAAGTTTGTGTATTTATAAATGGATTTGTAATAGGTCGCTGAATTGGAATCTGATTTTGGGATTCTGGGTCAATTTTCAAGGTCGGCATATCCTTTTTTAGATTCGTTTCGGGCATTGGTGGTGGTCTGAAATCGGCTAGCGAACTACCGTCATTATCCTGTGTAACATTTGACATTTGATTAATAAGTTCATTTACGCGATTCGATCGTTCATTATGAATGCTTTCTGTATCATCAATATTCGCCATATTTTCAAGAGTATCAGCTGTTTCATCTACAGATATTATTTCTTTAACATATGGTCGAACTTTTAATGTTTTACGCATAGTTGGTATACGTTTTCTAGTACCATTATCATTACTATCATTATTCCAAGGAGATGCTGATGCAATTAATGATGACATCTTTTTTCTAAAGTATTCGATTTACTTAGAAAATCCATAGATTTTATTTATAGTTAACATACCGCTCGGAAATCTCTCAAACTTTTATATAGCTTATGGATTTTAAAAAAATAGTATTTAATTTTATACCAATATTTTTATTATTTGCGTTACTTTCTTATACAGAAAAATTCATACATTTTAGTGGATCGGTTTTAGGAAGATTACTCGCCGTTTTTATTATTATTTTTTATACTTCTATCGATAAAATACACGGTATATTAGCAGCGGCTTTAGTAGTACTTTATTATCAATCTGATATTGTAGAGTCGATGTTAAATATGTAAGAGTATCCTTCAGTTAAACAAAACTGTCAACCTGTTTCAACTCCAACATTATTAGCAACCGATAAGACATTATCTTATTTAAGTCAATATGAGAGACCATCAATTATTACCGCTGATAGTAGTTCAAACTCATCTTTCAGAAAAGAATATTGTAAGAAGGGACATTTAGTTAAAAAAGGTCAGAATATACCGATAGATATGACAACCCTCGTTTATCCTGAAGTATCATATGTAAATGATAAATGTAATATATGCGATCCTATGTGTGATTTTTCAGTAGCAATAGATATGATTGATACTGGTTCTAAAGAGGGTTTTGCTTGCAAGTCTTGTAGAAATTTATAATTATCTTTATAAATAATATCCCCTGTTATTATAAGTTAATATATGAATTATTTTGGGTCTTCGCCAGTTCATAAGCCAAAACCCGTAAATTTTAAAAAAATAAAAACAGTTACAGATTTCTTTACAAGAGTTGCAATAATTATGAATAATAAAATTATGGAAATAAATCAGAGTAAAATTTTCGCTGGTTTAATGATTATAGTATTAAATGTCGCATCAAAATATGTGAATCTTAAATTAAGTAAAACAGTAGAGTCCTATTTAAAACATAGCTTTAGTCGCGATATTTTAGTATTCGCTATTTGTTGGATGGGTACTCGAGATATTTATATAGCTCTTACTATTATGTTCGTATTTATAATCTTAATGGACTTTGTATTAAATGAAGATAGTACATTTTGCTGCTTACCAGAAACATTTACGGATTATCACGTCTCACTTTTAGATGCATCTAAAAATAGTTTAACTCCTGAAGAAATAAAACACGCTGAAGAAGTTTTAGAAAAAGCGAAAAATATTAATAAATCGTTAGAAAGTGGAAAAATATAATTGTAAATTAAAAGTAATAAAAATAGATAAATAGGATAAAATCAAATATATTTTCAATAATATATTCGATAATATATCTCAATATATATAAATAAATGACCGAAATAAATGGAGGTCTTATAAAAAAAGATCCTGAAAAAAAAGAACCCGAAAAAAAAGATCCGATTATAAATGAAGTCGAATTAAAAATGATGATGGATATTAATATTCCAGGTAATTCATTAGTCGAATTTACAAGTTCATTAATAAATTCGGACTCTTTAAAAAAAGACGGATTTTCGAAATACCCATTTTTTACATCCCAAATCGAATATCCAAAATCATTAAATCTATTACCTTTTCAAGAAAAATTCGATTTCTTTTTTAAAAAACCCGTTTTTTTAAAAATATTAAAAGGAACACCTGAATATATTAAAAAAGAAAAGAAACAAAAGCAAAAACTCGAAGATGATAATAAACGATTCAAAGCAATTTATGATGAAAAATTAAAAAACCCCAATTATAAATATATTGAAACTGAAGAAGAAAAAGAAAGAAATACATCAGAATTAAAAGAAAAAAATGAGAATCAAGAAATTCAGAATAGTATTTCAAGAAAAAATATAATGTTTATGTTAAAAATATTATTTCCAACAAAATATTATGAAACTACTATAAATACTTATGACGAATTATTTTCTGGTAGTAAAGAAATATCATCAGCTGGATTATCATCTATAGTACCATTAATATTAAACTTTTTTACAGGAAGTAAAAGAAGTGAAGACAATTATTCATATTTAAATATTCCTGGAAAAGGTGTATGTACAATTAATAATATTATTTGGTTAAATGATATTTATAATCATCCAGAATATAAAAAAATCGTCGAAAAATTTATGAAACATAATTTATGGAAAATAAAAGAGTCTTTAAAAATAGACGAGAAATTAGAGAATTTGAAAAAAGTATTCAAACGAAAATATTCAAAAATAAAAACTAGTGATATCGTATTTAATAAACAAGATATTTCTATAAAATATGATAGATATGATACATATCATAGAAGTTCTAGATCATCAACCAAAGATAAATATGAACTAATTTATAAGAGTTTTATTAAAGTTTTTGAACAAATTTTAGATAATCCAAATTATGAAGATATTTTAAAATTTAAAAATATGTATTATGCATTAGATAAAGAAACCAATATAATTTCGATTTTAGAGAGAAAAATAGTTGAATTAGTAAAAAAAGATACTACAACAAGTACTTCAGAAGAACTACCTTATGTAAAAAGCGAAATAAATGAAACCTTATCTGTATTTAGTTTTAGAGAGTGTTTCATTGATCTTGATCATATAATAAAATTAAATGATATAAATGATTTTTTAACAAATCCGAATTTAGATATAGATTTTGATACCGAAAAACAAATAACCCAAGAACAACAACGTAATTTAACACAAACACAGAAATTAAATCTAGAAAAAATAAAAAGGATACGTAGCTGGGAAGGATTTACTGAAGTATCTTCTTTTAATGAAATTATAAAAAATATAAAAAAATTAGAATCTACAAATAGTCTTTTACAAATAGAATTAGAAAAATTTATAAAAAATAAAACAAATAAAATATATGATTTAATGACTCCTGAAAATAGTAAAGACCCTAGTAATTTACCATTTATTGATACAGGCGTTTCTTTACCTGAGAATTCGAATGGAACAATTGTATTAAGAGTAGATATTATTGGTGGTAAAGTAGATGATAAGAATCGTTCTAAAATAAAATGTATATTTAATGGCGAGAGACTAGGGAACGAATTACAATTATTAATGAAACCGAATCCAAATTTCTGGGAATTAAATAAAACCCGATTTTTCTTTGATATCAAGAAAGAAAGTTCTATAATATTAGATGAAAATAAAAAAGAAGTTAAATCGATTAAAGATATACCAGTTGCAGTAACTATACCTAATTCAGAACCTATACCATTAGCCATAGCAGTACCAGTTAAAGGTGGTTTATCAAAAAAGACTTTTAAAAATAAAAAGAGATCGAAAAAACGAAAATCTATAAAATTAAAAAATAAAATTAAAAAATAATAAATGAAATTAAATAAAAAATATAATTAATAAAATTATATTTTTATTCACCCTTATTTCTTTATTCACCTTACCCTTACCCCTTAAAGCCTCAGCTGGGAATCGAACCCAGGATCTTCAGTTTACAAGACTGATGCTATACCACTTAGCCACTGAGGCACAATATATATTATTGATTCTCTTTAATACCTTTTTTTTTATTATTGTTTTATTTTTGTTTTTGTTTTATTTTTGTTTTATTTTTTATAAAAAGTTGGTTTTCCACTCTTATAAATACCTGCTTCAATACTAATTTCACCGTCTTTATCTGCT
>Ga0315908_10003381_pt1 | contig 11548 bp, 5 predicted proteins | sample LakEriMetagenome_12_FD_203520 | JGI IMG/M metagenome (GOLD analysis project Ga0315908, IMG submission 203520) | Freshwater fungal communities from buoy surface, Lake Erie, Ohio, United States - Buoy 4 MA124 | ecosystem: Environmental > Aquatic > Freshwater > Lake > Lake biofilm | place: USA...
ACTGCAATAGCTTCTGGTCCGAAAATTACTTCATTGTTTTTTCTATCAACAAGGGCTGGTAAACATTCTACTTATCTATGAGATATCATTTCCTTTTTGCTTCTCATTTCTTCCCATTTTTTTTTATGTTCTTTTAATGAAGATTCATCTTCAACTCTTGTAATCGAGAAGTCAATATTTAAGTACGATAAGTAAACTCCTAAAGTATGTTATGAGAATTATCTTCTGTATACTACTAATTCGAAATCTTTAGTTGATCCTTACATTTTTATTCAATCTTTTTCTTTTTAATTATTATCAGAATGCCTCCTATTTATACCCTTTTTTATTTTTATATTTTTATTTATTTTTTTTTAGCCTATTGTTTTTTTATTATTTTTATTTGTTTGATTATAGCCAATTAAATTTATTTTATAAATGTATTATATATAATTATTATTTATATAATTATAATTTATAATTATCATACAATAAAAAAATTTTAATATATAATTAAATTTATAATATATGCAAATTAAAAATATTAATAATTAAATTTGACCAATTGAATTAAATTTCATTATATTGTATTTAAATATATAATATTAAATATAATATACAATAAATAATAATATAAAAAGAATAAAAATCATTTATTTAAACTGGCTAAATTTTTTTTTAAATCCAACAAAAGTTAAGAAGAATCCAAATAAGCAATATTCTTGCCTTGACTCAAAACATCACCTATTTAAATAGCATACTCAATCTTTCTAAGATCCAAATAAGCTAAAATAAAATAAAAGTAAAAATAATAAAAAAATTGAAAATTGAAAATAAATTATATATAATAATATATAATAAAATATAACTAAAATATAACTTTAATATAACTAATATATAACTAAAATATAAGTTAAATATAGATTTTATACTAAAAAAATAAAAATAATATATAAAAAAAAACATAACTAAAATATGAATAAAATATGATTAAAATTAATAATACTAAATAAAAATATAAAAAAAAATATAATAAAATATACCTGGATTATTTTGGCTAGCTTTTCCTACCAATTCAATACTTTTGGCTTCTCCTGTAGCTTTAATTATGACTGACTTCTTTTACTCAAGAGCAGTTTGCACTAAGAATTTAGCTCTTTCTGCTTCTTATTAAGCAACTTGTTTAGCTTCTACTGCTTAGTTATATTCTTTGCTAAATGTTAAATCAGTTATACTCACATCATCAATCACAATAAAAAAGTTCTAAGCCCTTTCTTCTAAGTTTTTACGTATTTGAAAACTGATTTGGTCTCTTTTAGTTAATAACTCACTAGCTGTATATTAAGCTATTACATTTTTAAGCACTTCATTTACCTTTTAAATCAATAATAATAATATTGTATATATATTAATAATAATTGAGTAATTATATTAATAAGGTAGTAATATGTGAGTTATAAATAAAGATAGTTGATAATAAGGGTATAACAATATTATAATAGTTTAAAATATGTGAGTAATAATATTTAGATAGTTAAAAATATGAGAATATAATAATATGTATAAAAATACAAGTGATGGCAAAACTCTATCATCATAATCCTTTCCACAATATCTATAAAGTTCCTATAATTTATCAGTTCTGGGTCTAAACAAAACTCTTAATCCCAAATTAACATTTTGAAGGTCTTTGTTGGCAGAAAGGGTTCTGACTTGAGTGGGTTTGGTCTGTACATTGAAAATGTAAGGTCTTTCGAAATAAGGGACTTTCAAATGCCATCCTTCTCTTACTTCCTTTTACTTTAGACCTGTCAATTTGCTAAAAACTACAGCCATATGACCAGGGTGTACTGTATATATTGATTAGCTTAGTAACCATCCTCCAAAACCTAACCCTAATATTCCTACTATTCCTCTTTAATTCATTTTTAATATCTATTATTATAATATTATATATAGATTTAATTTTATCATTATTTTATATTCCATTTTTATTATCTTTATATTTTATTAGATTAAATTAGGTTATATTTATTATATATTTAATTTTATTAGATTAGATTATATTTGTGTTTTGTTAATTATATTATATCAAATTATATTATTTATATAATATAATTTTATTTATTATTTTATTCATATAACTATATATAATTTTCATTTTTAAATATTATTTATTTTTTAGTTCTGAAATTATTATTTATTATTTATTATTTTTTTATTCTAAATATCATTAGATATTTTATTCTAGTTAATTGTTATATTTTTTTATTTTTAATTATTAGTATTTTCTTTATCTAATTTAACTTTTAAAGGATTCAAAGACACAGCTCTGCCTTTATTCTAATTATTAGCATTATTAATTTGTAAAATCTTAGATAAATCATCATATCTATTGGTAAACCACTGATAAGGACTAATACCATTACTTTATTTATTAACAAAAGGACCTCCAAACTCTTTACAAAGTTAGCTCAAATTGTTATATCTATGAAGATGATTAATATTTAAACACTTATTAAGTTTCCTATAACAAATAACACAGAAATAAAGTGGATGTTTATCAGTCTACTACAAATGATTAGTGCCTTTCATGAGACATTCATAATAAGTACAATGATTCATCATGAACATATGTCCAATTTCATGAGTAGCTATTTTGCAAACTCTCATTAACATTTAAAGTTATTCGCTCTCTTTGTCTTTATACTTTTCTCCTGTAAAATCTGATGTGAATCTGTATACACTTTGTATTCCTCCGTATGCTGGAATACCATATCCAAAACAATAATTGCTTAATTATTTTGTGAATAAGTCTAAATCTGTAAATGATATTACTCCTATTGCATCTTTTTTTTCATTTTGTATCGGCCCTATTACTTTTTTTAATAAATCTATTGCATTGTATTGTAAATGTCCATAGTTTTAAGTTTCAATTATATTTAGGTCTGATTCGTACATGTTTTCTAATATTACTATTTTGCAGTTTTGGTAAAAATATTTTAACCATTTTTCTAGTCCTTTTAAAAGATTTTATGAAATTTATGAATTTTTGTTGAGTAATAAAGGCTAAATATATAATACATTTTTTTTATCATTTATTATTTTTCCTTTAAAATTATCAAAGGTTTGCCATCCATCTTTTGGATAACAAAATTACCATTCATCAGAAGTTGGTTTGTCTATTATTTTCCAATATTTATCAATGCTATTTAAAGCTTATTGAGTATTTTTATCTTCATTTTTAATATTTCCTAATGCTTATTTAAGTTATTCTTTTGATGGTTGGATAAAATTTTGCATTTTTTTTATAATTACTATTAAATAAAAAATATACTAATAAAGTCATTTGTTCTATTATATTCTATTAATTAATATATTTGATCAATAAATTTGCTTTATGTAATATTAAAATTTTTCATTTATATATAAATATATCTATTTTATAATCAGCATATTTTTTAATTATTTTTTATATTTTATATCCAATCTAAAGCATTTTATTGATCTTAGCTACAAATCGATAAGCTTTTATTGTCATCTTTTTAAATTATATAAAAACAGCTTTTTTGTGAATCTATTATATTAATTTCTTGAATTTCTTTTATATTGACAAATCCTTCAAATGATCCGATTTATCCAACATCTTTAAAATAAGCAAAATTATTTTTATTTAGAATAGAAAAATACAAAGGTGTTTCTAAATTTTGATTTTAGTTTATACTTTATATCTTTAAAAATCCTAAAACATTTTATTTATTTAATTACCAGATTTAGATTAGCAATTCTGAATTTATTAAAATTATTATTGAGCCAGTTAATTCTATTAATTTTAAGTGATTTTATCTGAAATACTTTTAAATCTTAAATTGTTATTGTTTAATACAGACGATAATTATTAAAAATCATGTCTATATTAATTTCCCTTCTAAATTTCTATTTATTATTAATCTGAAGAATCTCCAATAATAATTTTTTATTAAATATTTGGAATTGAAACTGATTATTATTTAGCTTATTATTCAATTAATTAATTATTTTCATATTATGCTTATAACAATGCAGAAGTTTATACATCATCACCTAACAAACTTTTACCTTAAATAAATAAAATAAAATAAAAATAATTAATATAACATAATTAAAATAAATATCATAAATAAATTTTAATAATTGAATTATTTTACTTCCAAAAGCATTCATTACTGCAGCTTAACTCATTTCAGATAAGAAACTAGAAGGTTATTATCCCATTGAAGGATCTCTTTTTTACATTTCTCTTTCAATTTTAGCATTTAAATTTTATAAGTCTTATAAATTTTTAAAGGTTTCTAGTGAGTTTTTAAGAACAGTTGGCAAATTAATAGGTTAATGAAAAATATTAAGAGCAGGCATTGCTCCTCCATTTATTATTATTGGCTAAGGAGGAAGCATTCCTTAACTTGAAATTTACTTATTATTTTATAAAAAAAATTACTTCCTAATTAAAATGATAAATATTAGAAACTAAAAATAATAAAATACTAAATTAATCAAACTTCATTTATTTATATAAAATTATAATATTTACTTTTGTTATATTAATTTATAATTTTTATTATAATATTCATTAATAAATTAATTTTTAATTATTTAGTAAAATACTAAAATTAAATTTTATAAGGAAAAATAATCAAAAAATATTCTAACTATGTATTCTTTAGTGATTTTTGGTTTTTAAATAATTTTATGTTTTATTAATAGTTTAGTCTAATAGACTATTTAAAGTATCATAATCTAGGTCATTTAATTTTAATTTATTATCACTAATTATGGGTAAGGGAAATTAATTTTTAATTTTTTCTTCAGATTTATTTGGAATATCAAAGCTTTTAACTTAATTTAAATTTATTGTGTTTTCATAACTAACTTATTAAAATTTATCTAAAATTAAATAAAATTTTATACTTTCTTTTTTATTAAAATTTTCCGTTTTTTATAGATTTTCTTTTTAAAAATAAACTCCTTAATCAGTTTTAATTTATTAATTATTAAAATTATGTTGAATCTAGTCATTATTATCTTAATTTTTTATTTCATTTTATTTATTATCTATATTTCTAATAAAATTATTTAATTAATTTTCTAGATATATAAATTTTTGTTATCTTTCATCAAAAAAAATTTATAAATTATTTTTATTTTGTTGATTTAATTTTTTATAATTATTAATTTAATCTTAAAAAACTTGAATTTAATTACTATCAAATTAATTTATATTTTATAATTCATTTTAAAGTTTTGTTAGATCTATTTCTTACTAATTATGAATGTTAGAATTATTTTAAATTATTTTTTCAAGAGACTTTATTTTTTCATTAGCTTCAAATAACTCATGTAATTTTATTTATATATATTAATCTTTTTATTTTTCTATTTTTTATTAATCCATTATTTACTAATCATTTTTTTTAGAATATTATTATAAAAACTAAAATTCTTTTTTTATAGATAAATATTCCAAATTTAATTAGTTTTCATGATCTATTTATTTTAAAAATTGATCATATAATAATTGATTTCTTTTTATAGTAATTTATTAAATTATATTTATTTATTATTATTATTCATCTAGTCTATGTTAAAGCATCATAAATCTATTACTTTCAATTTCCTAATCATTCATTTAATTTATTTATTATTGAATAATTGATAATTATTGTTACAACAAATTAATTTGATATATTTATTAATTTTAATCAGTAGTTAATTATCCTTATAGTTCATTTATTATGTCTTAATTTAAATACTTTTCTTCTTAATTTTATTCATTATCATTACTAATTAATTTTTAACTGTTTTCAATTTGGCTATTTAAAATTTGATTTTAAATATCTTATTAATTCAATTATATTAATTGCTTGTTTTTTTCATAAATTTAATCTTATTCAATTTGTGTATTGTTTTTCTAAGTCTAGAAAAATATAGATTCTTAAATTTCTATTTAATTTTATTGATTAAATATATCATTAGGATTATTAAAAGACATATAAATTAGTTAAGAACTCTTATTTTTATTATTCAATTATTATTATTCTATTTTTTTTTGATGAAGTTACTATTAAAATTCTTCGATTTCAAATTAATTAATTTCTTTATCATTATTATAAATATGATTTTTTAGATCTAATTAAATTGTTTTTGACTTTACTTTTTTGCCTTTTTTGCTTTTAACATTTGATTTAATTATTAATTATTATTTAAGATTACTTTGAGAATCGTTAAAATTATTAGAATTTTATAATTTTTTAGAAGGTGTAGACGAAGTAATCGTTTAATCTACATTAGTATTATTTTTGTAATTGGTTTCATTTGTAATATTAATTATCATTTCAGTTTTATTTTTATTAATAATATTTTATTTAATTAATTATTCTTAACTTTTTGTTTTGTTGATCAATTTATTATTTATATCATTTTTACTATTAGTATTATTAATATTATTATTATTTTATTTTTTATTTGATTTATCATATTTTCTAGTGCTTTCTATCATGCTATTAATTAATTTTGTTTCTTTTTATTTACTTTTATTTATTTTCAAATCATTAATAATTTCTTATATATTTAATAATTAATTATTTTTTATTTAAGTCTCTTATTAGACTTCTTCAGTATTTTATTATTTCTGCAAACAAGTTTATATTTTTTATGTGATACTATTAAACTAAAACATTTTAGAATTTTAATTTATTTAAATTTTATTGTTTTGAATTTTATTATTTGGACTTTTAGAGTTATTTTCTTCAGTTTTATTACTTTTAATTTATCTCAAATTAATTTAAATATTTTTATAATTTTTTTTACAATCTGAATCAGTTTTTTAATTTGAATTTTTATTTCTTTAAGATTTTATGTGTTTCTTTGATTAATTTCTAGAATCTTAATTTTGTTCCTATTTTTCATTAGATTATTAAATTTTGACAGGATATTATAAATCCTTTAAATTTAAATTTTTACTATTAGCATTTTTAACAGAAATAATTTGAGATTCTGGAATATTGAATTCATCAGATTCATTAATAGAAATGTACTAACTATCCAATTTGGATAAATTTTTAAAATTAATTTAAGTATTTTAATACCTATTATTTTTGAATTCTTATTAATTATGATAAAAATAATGATTATTACTATTATTATCAGTATTATTAGTACTATTATTAGTATTAAAATGGAGATTACTAATAGTCTAAACAAACTAAACATCACTACTTACTTTATCGACTCCAAACAAAGTCATAGAATTATTTAACTAGGAAAAGCTATTAAAATAATTAAATAATAATGTATTATTATCAGGTAAATAGAGTTAAATATCTGGCATATCGATATGAAACGCTAGCTAATAATTAGCAAGTTGATCAAAATAATAATTTATGACTTCCTATTAATAACCTAAATTATGTGAACCTTAAATAAACTTGTTTTAACTCTTTCCATCAATGAAATATCCTTTATAAACACAAGCAGGACTGCTATTGAACATGTAGCCATATCCATTAAATTTATCATTTTTCACCATCCCTCTATATTTGTCCCCATTTTCGAAGTCTATCAATCCGAATCCATCTAAAACTCCTTTGTTGTAATAACTTATTTAATTAAAAAATAATAAAATAAATCATTTATTTTAATTTCCAATAATTATATTTAATTATCTTAATAATTATTATTTATATTTTTTCTCAATTAAAATATATTTTAATGTTTTTATTTGGAAGAAAATTTTCCTCAAAATATAAAAATATAATTTTTATATAATTTATAAAAATAATGTATCTTTTAAGAATTATATTTTTGATATTATTATAAAAATATTTACCCTATATGACATTTGAAATCATTAAAGACAAATACTCCTAATCCATCAGGTATTTTATTTCGAGTATAACCTAAATAATAACAATCTTTATCTATTTGAATGTTTTCAATAATTGTGATATCTTCTGTGTCTTGATTGAATTCTTGGGACAAACTGAAGATTTCAGAGATTAAAGAGTGAAAATCTATCGGTAATGGATCTTCATTAATGTGAAGTAGTTCTATCATTTTCTTATTTTTTATTATTATTTGGGCCTCTTTATTCTTACTTTCAATATATTTTAATACAATTTTAGATTCTTCAATTTGGTTTTCATGGTAATCAATACTTATTATATCGTTATTTTATAATATTATTCATTACTTTCCTTATAACTTTCCATTTAAAAACTAACCAATTAATTTATACTCATCTTTTTTAATCATAAATCCTTTTCCGTTAAATAAATCATTTTTGAATTCACCAATATAAATATCACCTGAATCCCAAATAAATATACCTTTTTCATTTCTAATTCCATTAAAAAAACCATTTTTATATCTTACTTTCACTATTTCTTAATCCAATGTTCTGTTAATTACAATTTCTTTATTCATTATTATATATTTTAATTATAATAAAAATTTTTATTTTTTGATATTATATTCAGTTTTATTTTTAATAATATATTTATATATTCTGTTATAGTTAAATTTTAATATATATAAAATATTTTTAAAACTTTTATTTTTTTGTGCAAAAATATTTTCTTTTTATATAAAAAAAATTTATTCTAATTTATATAAATTTATATAAATTTGATAATAAATAAATCAAAATAATTTAATTAATTATTATTAATTATTTTTAATTTTAAATTTTTAATTATTGTATATTAATTTATATTATTATTTAATGTTTTAAACTTATCTTGAATTTTAACAGGAAAAAACAAATGAAAGAGATAATATTCTATTAAAAAAAAATAAAGAAAACAATATTGATAATTAATAAAATAAATCAGATAGTAGTTTTATATGTTGTTAAAATACATGTTAAAATTATATAAATGATTTATAAAAAATGCTTAAAATTAAAGATTAGTAAGGTGAAGATTTTTAAAAAGCAGTATTTTTTATTATAAATAATTTAAGAACAATTAAATGAAAGAATAAATAAAAAAATATATTAGTAAGATTAATAGATACAAATAATCTATAAATAAGTATAAGTAAAATATGAAAGAGCTATTTTAATAATATTAAAACCTTGTTGAGGATAATAAAAAATTAAAATAAGAGCTTAAAGATAACTTATAATGTTTAGATGAATAAAGTTAAAGTATTTTATGTCTAAAAGTAATAAATTTAAAATAATTTTTAGAATTAATTAAGTGATTTATTATTTGAAAATTAAAAAATTAAGAATAGTATAATGATGGAATGCAATAATTAAAGTAACTCTGTTAAATTAATTAATTAAAAATTATTATTATAAATCGAGGAAAATAATTAATTAAAGAAAAAACTAAATGATTTAATAGAAAATAAATAATAAAATGAACTTGAAATTAAAGACCTAAAATTTTAATTAAAAGATTAGTAATAATAAAATAACATTCTTTAATAAGAAAATAATATAAAACATCAATATAAAGACAAATAGTTTAACGAAACTATATTTGCAAAAGATTAGGAATTAAATAATTTAAAATTGTAAATTTAAAATCTAAACTAACAACTAATTTCATAATAAAATCAAAATCTTATCGACTAAAAATAATTGGAAAATTATTAAGAAAAATACAAAAATTAAAAAGAAAAAAAACAAAATTTAAATAATTTAAATTAAACTTTAACTTAAAAATTAGATTAATAAAATCAAGTTTTAAAAATACCAGAATATTAATAATAATAACATTAAAAAAAGGAGGATTAACATTAATTATAAGATAAAATATTGTAATTATTAGAAAAAAATTAATAATTATAATAAAAATATGATGATTAATAAAAAATAATAAATTAATATGACATGATGAAAGTATAAAGTGAAGCTAATTTAAAAGTTTTATTTCCTTAAAGCAATAAGCCCAGCTAAGGTGGATTGCTAAATTATTAATAAAGTACTGCATTTTCAAATAATCGGCCTCTTAATTAATAGAATTATTAAGGTGATAGTTAGGAAGAAAATAAAAATGATGAAATAAAAGTATAGTTTAATAATACTGAAGGTTTTGAAAATAATTCATTATAGAAAAGTAGTATGATTAATTTTGTTTAATATTAAGATGATATTGAAAAAATCACCAGATAAAGAAATTATAACTACGAAATGATTAAAATTATTGCTAATAATGTTACCAGTATTCTGAAAATTATAAATGAATCCATATTTCATGAATTAAATTAGATATTTTTAAATTGTTTGAATTAAGAAAAAAATAATGCTAGCAATGCTTAAAAATTATTTTATAATTAAATGTCTAAGTACAAATAAGAAAATTGGATGGGGTTAAAAATTATAATGTAAATATTTGTATTTATAAAAAAGACAGCTAAATAACTTATGAAAACTTATGAAAAATAAATGGATGATAATTAGATATTTAAAGAATTCAAATCTTATCTAGGGTAAATTAATTATTATTAATTTTTAAGTTTATATGATGAAAATATATAAAGAGACAAGTTTAATGTTAAAGTAATTGAAGATATTAAACATATAATAGTAACTTAACATACTCAATTATTGTTGTCTAAACATGATAGTTAAATAAATTATTTTTCTATGGTTTTTAAATTATTATAAATTAGAAACTCAACCGATAATTAATAATAAAAATTAACAAATAAATCTTAATTAAAATCTAATTTTGATTTAAATGATATAAATAAGATTATTGATTCTGATATTATTAGATATCTTGAAGTTAAATTAACTAATCTATTCAAAAAGCTTATAGGAACATAATTTTCATATTTTTATCAGCATTTTTCTATATTTACAAAAGAATAAATAAAAGATTTAAAATAAATTTGATTTTCTTTTTAAATTAGTTTATCTTAAAAAATTATTTAATAAAAGAATATAAATTAAATAAATTTTATAAATTTAATATTTAAAAAAATTTATTATATTAAATAATAAATAAATAAAAAAATTTTTTTATAAAGAAATTAATAAAATTTATTTAAGAAAAATTTTATTAAATAATAAATAAATTTAATAAAATATATATTTATTCTCATTTTACTCGTTTGTATTTACCATAATTTTTTAATTAAAAATATTTTCAAATTTTTCCTTAAAAAAATTATATATAATACAATTTTTTTATTTAAAAACTTTCCAATTTTTCGCAGATAAATAAAAATTTGAATCAGTTATAAATAAAAATTTTTCAATAAATTTATTCAAAATTATATTTATACTAAAAATAATAATTTATTTCGTAATCTATATTATAATTTGTAAGTAATAAAATATATTTATTTAGTTGTTTCTTTATTAAATTTTATATTATTATTATATTTGATTAATCTATTTAATTATTAATATTTTATGTTTCTATTTTATTTTAAATATAAATTATATATTATTTTAATTTATAATCAAGTTTATTATTTTTATAAAATTATAATTATCGATTAAAATAATTTTATTTTTTAGTTTTATCTATGAATAATTATAATTTAAACTAATCAAATATTATTTCTATTAAAA
>Ga0315908_10003383_pt1 | contig 11545 bp, 10 predicted proteins | sample LakEriMetagenome_12_FD_203520 | JGI IMG/M metagenome (GOLD analysis project Ga0315908, IMG submission 203520) | Freshwater fungal communities from buoy surface, Lake Erie, Ohio, United States - Buoy 4 MA124 | ecosystem: Environmental > Aquatic > Freshwater > Lake > Lake biofilm | place: USA...
ATGAAGTAGTAGTAGTAGATGATTATAATCCAACTATAGAACTATTAGATTCTCTTAATTGTTCTCATTCTGTCCATGGTGATGATATTGTAATTACTAACGATGGATAAGATGGTTACAAGGACATTAAAGATGCAAATAGAATGATTCTGGTTAAAAGGACTGAAGGTATCTCGACTACTGACATTGTCGGAAGATTATTATTGTTAACCAAAAATCATCATATGGATAATAATAGTTAGATTAATATTTTGAGAAAGATGAGTGGTGATAATAATAATGAAGGAGTCAGTGATAAGATTATTAGTCAGTAGAAGAAAAACGTGTTACCTGAGATTAAATTGCTTAATACTACTAAAAGAATTAGATAGTTTAGTAATAATAGAGATGTTAATAGTCAAGATAAGGTTATTTATATTGATGGCAATTGGGATATTGTCCATGAAGGTCATATTAAGAATCTCTAAAAGGCTAAGAGTCTTGGTAGTTATTTGATTGTTGGTTTACATGATGATGAAACTATTAATAAAATTAAGGGTAGAAATTATCCTGTACTTAACTTATAGGAAAGAACTCTTAATATTCTAGCTCTTAAGTATGTTGATGAAGTCATCATTGGTGCACCATGGTAGATCAGTAAAAATATGATCAAAAATATGAACATACAGATGGTTGTTGAAGTAATTTTTATTATATTATCATATTTATCATTATTATTTCTTTATTTTCAATAATTTAATTGTTATTATTATTATAAAGGGAGGAAACGAGAAACACGATTAAGAAATGCAATTTTTATAATTTGGGGACCCTTATTAATATGCTAAAGAAATGAACATTTATCATAAGTTAGATTAAGTTGATAGCAAATTGGATTAAGATGAAATAGTTTAGAGAATAATTCAGAACAGACAGAATTATTTAGAAGCCTAATTAATGAAAAAGAAGAAATAAGACAACTATTATAAAACTGAAACCAATTTAGTAAAAGAAATGTGATATATATTCTTTGTATATAATAAATCAAAATAATATAATAGTAAAGTAATAAAATTTTATTTAAATATTATGTTTATATTAAAACTGATTATTTAATTTAAAAAAATAAATATCGATGGGTTGTAAAATATCAAGAGCATAAAATGCCAATAAAATATAAGACGTGGTATTTTCAAAAAAGGACTTCATAATAGAATTCAATGATAATCCAATGCTGAAATACGAAATAATCAGCAACATAGGGATGTTTGGACATGGAGAAATATCAATAGTTTGAAATAAATCAAATAATAATATTTATAGGATGAAGAAATACAATCTAAGCAAAGTAAAGAAGAGTGACATTGATTTCGAAATATATGTAACAAAAGATCTTTCACATCCTAATATGATTTCATTGTTCGAGTATTATGTTGATGAGTATAACACTTATCTTATTACTGAATATTGTTAAGGCGGATTATTGTTTGATTATATTCTCATGCACAGAGGATTATAAGAGGAAGATGCTGTTTTTATCATTTCATAATTGTTGTCTGTTATCAATTATCTTCATTCCTAAAATGTTATTCTCAAAAATCTTAAGCCCGATTCCATTATGTTGTAACACAAAAGTAGGTATATATTAACATTATATAATTGAAAAATACATATTTTTAATTTTTATTATTTTATTTATATTTTAAATTTATTATCTGCAATTAAATTATTAATTGATAAATTTTTAATTTCTAATTATCTAATAACTATAAGAATTTTATATTTATTTTGTAATTTAAAATAGAATCCTATAAGTTATATTAAAATATATAAAAATAACAAAATTTAAAAGATATAATTTATTAATGCTTATTATAATTATCAAAACTATCATTATTATAAATATGATTTTGATTATAATAATTCATAATACTATGATAATTTAGGTATATTCATCAAGTGAATATTTAGATTATAGATTTCGGAATGTGTGGAGAATTTTAAACGAATCCATTTGCTTTCATGAGTGGAGAAAAATTGGACAGTAATGAAAACTTAACATATTTGGCTCCAGAAGTAATAAAAAGAGGACATTACAGTAAAAAATCAGATATTTATTCAGTTGGAATTATTCTTTATGCGATGTTAGTGGGAAAACCACCTTTTATTAATAATGATTAAAACCAATTAAGAGAAACTATTATTAATGATGATATTAATTTCAATGAAGATTGGGGACATATTTCTACTTCTTGTATTAATTTTGTATCTAAGATGTTGTCCAAAGACCCTTCTTAAAGATTCACAGCTTCTCAAGCACTTATAGATCCATGGGTATTTATTATTATTATTATAATATATTCTCAATTTTTATTTTTGCAATTATTTATTATTTTCTATATATATTATTATCATCATATCTAATTTTAAATACCAATAATCAAAATGATAATATTATTTAAATGTAGATAACAAAACATAAAAAATGTTTTAAATATACTAAACATTAATCGTAAAACGCACAAAAAATAATAAAAAGGCTTACTGAATTTAACAATAATTCTGAAATAAAGAATGGTTTACTCCATTTCATATTAATATAATCAAACATAACTGAAATTCATGACTTATAAGAATTTTTTTAAAAAATAGATGAAAATGGAGATGGAGTGATAACAAGGGAAGAACTATTAAAAGGTGTAAAAATGATTGGTTATGATTAATTCGAAGATGTCGAAAAGGAAGTAACAAATATAATGAAAAGTGTTGATCATGATAATAATGGATTTATTGATTATAATGAGTTTATCATGTGTGCCATCGATAAGAAAATTTTATTGGGAGAACAACAATTGAAAAACATTTTCAAAAAAATAGATATCGTATTATTACTATTATTGTTCTTAATTATATTATTATCTTTTAAATTAATAATCATTCATTATTATTCATTACTAATCTTTTTTTATTTCATAATTATTCATTATAAATAATCATTATTCATTAATATTCATTTATTTTATTATTCATTATAATTCATTAATTCATTGAAGGATGGGAATGGCAAAATAGATTTCAAAGAGTTTTCGAGTCTGGTTTTTAAAAATGCTCAAATTTCAGCTTAACAATGGGCCGAAATCACTAAAAAGATAGACTTTAATAGTGACGGAGAGTTGGATTTTGATGAGTTTAAATTCATTCTGACTTAATTATGAATTAATAGAATTAATATATTTATATTTTTAATTCAATGATAATTATTATAATATGTCGGAAGGTAAATTCCAGTTAAAATATAATGAATTAATTTAAAATTCGAATAAAAATTGAAAATGAAATTATTATTCATAAATTAAAAAATCATAGATTTCAATGTCCTCCTTCATGTTCTTCTTCTTTCACAATTATTTGTGCTTATCTGATGATGTAAACTACATAAGTTGGATAACCAATATAAAATAATCTAAATCCTATATTCCAAAGTCCAGCCATTTATATCTTATTATTATTTATTATTATTATATTCAACTATATTATTATTAAATTGCTTATTTATTTATATGTATTGCATTATATTTACATATATCTATATATTTATCAAATATTCTTTCTTAAACACTCTTTTTTATAATCTATTAATTTTTATAGTTATAAATTTTAATCTTAAAATTTGGCAGTTAATTCGTATAGTAATTTTAAATCATTTTAATTATTATTTGTTTAAAAATTCATTATTTAATCAGCATATTTAAAAAAATCTTATAAATATTGCTATAATTAATTAATTTTTATTTATTATTTTTCATATTCAGTAGTAATATTAACTGAGTTTTATCTTTAATTAAAGGTTTATTAATTGATTTAAATACTATCACTTCTTTTCCTATTAACAATATTTCTATTATCTTCATTATAATTATTAGTATACATACAGATTTTATTTATTATAATTAAAAAATTATTATAAATGTATAGCTAAGTAAAGAGTAAAGAAACATTAGAAAATACTTAAGAAACTACTAAGTAATAATAATAATTAATTTAAAAATTATATAAATTTTAGAACTTTATCAGACTCTATTTCAAAATCTAATTCATAACAAAATAGCAAAGAAAACATTTAGTATCCAGAATATTTTAAAAAAAGTAAAGACAAAAATAGATTTTAAAAGTGCTTAAAAAAATTAAACAACAATACTTAATCTGAAAAATAATAAAGAAAAAAAAACCATAAATTAAGGAATAAATTTTATGTTGAAGAAATCAGAGAAGAAGAAGAAGAAATATAAGAGAAAAAGCAAAAGAAAATAAGACCAAAATTACGAATAGTAATGGACAATGAATTCATGAAAAGAAAAAGCAATAATAATAATAACATAAGATCAAGATCATTAGAATAAAGATATAAGAAATTTAATGAAAAAGAATTACCTTCAATAATTGAAGAATAAGAATAACAAATAAATATGAATAAATAAACTCAATTAAAACATATAGAATTATAATTTTATGATAAAAATGAGTTTAATAACAAGTTTAAATAATAAAAATTGTTTTAACAATAAAATAAAAATTTTTATAGTTAAATTACTTAATAACTTAAACATTTATAAGAAAATATTGATGAAAATTAAGAAATATCTTATTATTTGAATGATTCATAAGAGTCTAATAGTGATAGTCAATTTCAATCCAGTAAAAGTAAAGATAGTCGTTATTCTCTTAAATAAAATTAAAAGATGGAGAGAAGCAAAAGTTGTCATTCAATGAAGAAGTTTTAGAATTTCTATGTCGATGAAATTGAGCAGAAGAGTCAAAGAGATTCTCATAAAAAGAAAAACAGAACCAATGTTTTTCTTCAGGATTAAGTTATTTAAGAGGAGGAAGATATTAAAAATGAGTATGATGTTAAGCAGCACAGTATTTTATAATTATATTTTAATATTATATTTATATTATATATTATCATGCATATTATCGTACTATTATTTTATTAAAATATTATTATAACTATATTTGTAAGAAATTGTGACTGAGTTATTATCAAATGAGAGAGTTTATTTAAAAAAGATAATGAAAGGTGAAATGATATCTTCAAATCTGAATGACAACAACATACTATATAAACTTAAAAAAAAAAATGTAAAACCAATAGACGAAATTCAAGACTCAGAAGACAGCAATAAAGAATCTTCATCTGACAAATTATGAAATCACTAATATAAATCAAGAAATAAAAATAATAATAATATTAACATAATAATTTATAATAAAATATAAATATATTTGAAAATTTCAAATATAATAAAAGAGAATTTAATAGTATTCAATAAAAAAAGTAAAAAAAATTATATAGAATATAACAGAATATTTTAAAATATGTTTTTAAGAAATAGAATTCAAAAATATCATAAATATTAATAATTAAAAGATTGTTTAATAAAAATATTTAGAACAGCCATTAAAATTTCTGTAACATCTGTTTAAAAAGAAAAATGAAAAAAATTTGTCTGTATTTATCTAATATAAATATCGAAAAAGACTACAAAGTGAAATTTATTTAAAGAATAAAGACTTATAAATATAATAATTAAAAAATAATATTAAAAATATTTATTTTAGAAATACTAAAAAAATAAGCAAATCGAAAATTTAATGATAATAATAAAAGTGAAATCATATAATTATTTCATTTAAAATAATTTAAAAATAGTTTAAATTTATAAAAAAATATATATCATTTTAGCGAATTAATTATTATAAAAATAAATTTACTTAAAATCCATAAAAAATTTTCTAACTAAGATAAAAATTCAATAAAAATAAAAGACTTACAAGTTTGATTATTTATAGAATTTAAACTATAGTATACAAAAATAAAAATAACAATTTCAAAATAAATTATATTTAAAATGATTTTAATGATTAATAAATAATAGTCTTACGCTCTAAAGAGAGTCTTTAAGGAAAGTATTAAAATTAAAATTAAAATATAAATACTAAAATAAAGTCTAATTAAATATTAATATTAATTCAGTTTTAAGTTAAGATTTGAAACAAATTATTTCTTATTATCTAATAAATTAATTAATTTATAAAAAAAATATTTAATCTATATTGATTAATCCTCTATTTAAATAGAGGATAATATTATAAAATTTTGGATATGGTTTAATAATAGATGTAAAGTTAAAATAAATATAAACTAAAGTCAAATTTCTATAATTATTGTTATTAATTAGCATGGTGACTAATTTATTTAGTCTAATAAAGGAAATAATACATAATTTACCATATTATTATTTGTAAAAAATATGAAACTCTTATTAATTAAAAAAATATAATTAATAATGAAAAAATAATTCTCTTTTAAGAAAATGCAAGAATTCATAAGAGCTAATTGTTGAAAAAATTTTATTATTTTAATAAAATTAAAATAGCAATAAAATTATATTAATATTCAAAATTAAATTTTATGAAAATATTTTTTATAGAAATTTTATTGGATAATTTTAATAATTATTTTAAATAAAGTGACATTGAAATTTTCAAAAAATAAATATTTTCAATAGAAATTAGAAAAAAAAAATGAAAATGAAATATAAAATAAATTACTTTTAGTTAATATAAAATTTATAATTACAACAATTGAAATAACTTAAATTGAAATAACAATAAAAAATAAAATTTAAATTATAAGGATATTTTATTGACATTTATATTAGATATTTATGATAAAAATAAATTTTAATGATTATTATGAATAATAATAGTCTTTAATAATTATCAATAAAGATTATTAACTGGTTTTTGATTAATAGCATTTAAAATTGAATGAGCATATTGATTCTAATTCAATCCAGCTTCCATTAAATAAGTACCTAACTTATATCTCATATCTCTCATTAATGTATCAACATCGTATCCTTTATTATTATTAAGAGTAAGTTTATCAGCCTTATCCATTTTATTTTCCATCTTACTTTTTCCACTCTCTGTTTATTATAATACTCTATAAAAATCCATTTCCACTTTAGGCCTATGTTTATATCCTTTAATAATCTCTTCTATTCTCTCTTCTTTTTCCTCAATTTCCTTTTCTTCCCTTTACCTTTCAATTACCTTCTCATTTATCTTCTCCATTTCTTTAATCTATCTTATATTTACTTTATCTTTATTTTTTATTATGCTCTCTTTTTTCTTCATTTCTTCTTATAACTTCTTTATTTATTTCTCTTGATCCCTTTATCTCTGCATTGCACTCTTAAAATTCTTATATTCATTGCTCTTTACTTTCTAAATTTTATTATATTCTTATTCCTCTTTTATTTTCTATTATTAATCTAATAATTATTTCATTTATATTTCTTTTTATTCTTGTTCGTACTCATTTTTGTTTTACAAATATTATCTTTTCCTCTCATTCATTTCCTTTGCTATTCTTATCAAAGTTTATTGAATTTCTATTTAGTCTAAATGTTTTTATTGTTCTTTGATTCTTAACTCAATGCTATTAAAAATTAATGCTTCTGTATTCATATCTAAAGATTGTTTCTAATTTCTTGCTGAATTTTCTATTGCTTTCTTTTTCTAATTATAAAAGAAAAGGTTTGTGAAATATTAATCGTAACTATTAAGTACTTGTTTTGAAATCCCTTTGAAATAAAGTTGAAGTTTCTCAGTATATAATTCTCTATCCTGTTAATTAATTAATTAAATAAAATTAAAATATCAATGATAAACATAAAAATTATTTTAATAACATGATGAATATAAAAAGAAATAGAAAATAATTATAAACACGAAATAAATATAATATTATATTAATAAAGAATAATATTAAAAATACTCTTCCTTTATTAATATAAATATCGTAAATATGTTAGAAATGTTGATAAGAATTAACAAAATGATCTTCTAATTACTTAGGTCTGACCTCAATCTTTTTATAATGTTCTTAAAGTTAAATCTCCTCTAATTACTATAATTGCTTCATAATATTCAACTATTTATAATATTCATCAACCAAAACTTTCTCTTATCCTGATATTTTGAGCAATTCATTAAATTCGTATTATCTTTAATCAAAATCATTTTTTGTGAATCTCTCTAAATCTAAATTCTTGTTTAAACTACTAATAAATGTCCCATCTCCAATATTTTATTCTTAAATTTTAATTAATTATTATTCATAATCTTCATCGATTTTCTTTTTTATTTAATTCATAAACTGCTTTATTTCATTGTAAATTGGTTTGAATTTCTAAATTACTTCTTTATCTTTTTATAATTTCATCTCATTTTATATTGTTATAAAATTGTTTGTTTGAATCCATACGTTATTACCAAATTAATTATATTCTTCTTAAAAATTGGACAATTCATCTGCTTTAAAAATGTTATAATGACTAAAATATTAATTAAATATCATAATATGATTAAATATGATTAAACATTAATTAATATGAATATAAATTAAATTAATACTCTTGAATATTCTTAATGTCATAATCTAATAAAATCTCTAACTTAACTCTAAAATGATATAAATAGAATACTATTTCTGATGATAATCCTTTTATTACTTCATCCATATATTCTTATGCAAAAGAGTAGTATTTTTAACCTTAATATTCTTAGCCTTGGCTTTAAAATGCTTAATCCTGTCCATAAAATAGTCACCTTATTTATCCTCCATAATATAAAATAATAAGAAATAAACAAGCATATAATAACATGAAATAAGATAAAATAACTTATAAATAATCATTAAATATCAATCATCCTCTTTAATTTTTTTGACCTTAGGTGGCCTTGGCAACTAGACTCCTAATGCTTTTTCCAATTTAAAAATAACTTAATTATTAGGAATAGCTTTTCCACTTTCATAATCACTGATGATACTTTATTTCTCATTGATTTTGGATGCTAATGTCTTTTAATCCAACTATTTAGCGACTCTGGCTTACTATAATGCAATTTTAAATTCATGAGATAATTAAGCAGTTGCAAAGTTATCTTGTTCTACTGCTTTATACATTTATTGGCCAGTCATTTGTCCTTTCTTGTTTGTTACTGCTTTTGTCACTGTCTCAATGTGTTGTCCTTATTGACCCGCTTTGTTTACTGCCTTATCTCCAGTTTATTTTGTTTTACTTTTTGTTAACACTGTGTATTCCCAGTTCTAGTATTATTCCATTCTTTTATAATATTATTATTATTATTATTATTATTCTTTTATTTTCCTTATATTTCATTTGAATTTCTTTATATTTATCATATTAATATATATATTTATTTTTATATTTCTATATTTATTATAATCAAGGACATTTTTTGTTTATTATGTAAGAACCATGTTCTTCATACTCTTGTTTCCCAATCCACATGTTTTGAAATGATCCTAATGAGGAAAGAATGCTTGCTCCTATCCAAGGCGCAAAATATCTTTCTAATGAAGTAGGATGTGTTATTATCTTTACTTTTGAATTCTATTTAATATTATATTATTTTATCATATATATATTTATATACTTAATATTAATATTTATATCCTTATTTATCATTAATTAATATTTAATATTTATTTATTATTGATTTTATATTTATTATATCATCATACTTATTTTAAACAAATTATAATACTTATCAATATAATAAATTAATATTAAATATAAAATATACTTAAGGTGCAACTTCAGTGAATTTTCTATTAAATAGATCATCCAATCCAGGAATGAGAGTATTTCCTCCAACCAATAACACATTATTTAGTAAATCTTTTCTAACATCTATATCACAACTATTGATACTATCAATCGCCATATTATGAATTCCTTTAAATTATTCTAGATTCTCTATTTGATAATTTCCATCTTGAAATTTATTCTTTTTATTAACACTTTCAAACATACTATCCACTATTATATTTCTATATTCTCCCAATTTCACTATATTTCCATCAGGTAATTCTATTTAGTTTCTTTCTTATTTTTACATCAATTCTTCATCATCAATAAATAATAATTGCTCTTTTATACTTTAACCTAATTGATCTTTTTGAAAATCATAATAAGTTTAATCTAAATTCTGACTTCCTATATATTCTATTGTTCTTTTTCCTTCTTTGTCCACTGAACTTTAGTAACAGAATCTTGGATGAATTCTAATTAATAAAGTTATTTTATATTTTTAATATGAGTAATAATAATGATAATATTAATATGATATTTTAATTAATTTTAATATGCAAGCCTAATATTATTATTATAATGAGTTAATAATATTAATATGAAAATATTAATATAAGAATGATTTTAATTAAAGAATATAAGATACTTTCTATTAATCTGTTTTTCTAAATAATTTAGAACCTTATGAGTCATCCAAGCTCCTCCAACTTAAAACTTGATTGTATTTTTTGAAAGTGCATATCCATCTAGAACTGGGACAGCCCAAGTACAACTATGTCCAGAGTCAAGTACTAAACTGGCTGATCTTCCACAAGAAAAACTAGAAAGCACTGGACTTTTACATGTAAAATAGTTTGTAGCATTCAAACTTTCAAATACCATTTCTGTTATCTTTTATCTTTGCAAAACAGGAACACCCATTTATTCACTCATCATTAAAGGAAATTAATCTGGATTCAGTTGTAATTGCTTATTAAATATGTGGCTCATCGTTTTTTGTAATAAATCATAATCTTATATTATTCCCTAATTGCAAATATCTTTTAAATACTAATTTTCTTTTTTCACATTTAAATATTCATCTCCAAAAAATAAATCAAATTTATTGTAAATATTTTATTTATTATTTTATTTATTTTTTAGGTCTGATAATTATTCTCCTTCGATTTCCATTTTATTTTGTTATGCTTATTGTCTCAACATACATTTTGAAGGTATTACAAATCTAGGAGTATCATCACCACTATATCCAGCTCTTATTGTTTTAGAACCAATATCTAGAACTATACCTGTTATTTCCTCTTTTATTTTATTTTAATATTTATTTACCTGAGTACATTTATTATTTATTTTTATACTTTATATTATTTTTTAATATTTTTATAAATTATAACATTTAAAAATATTTTATTATTAATTAATTAATTATTATAGATAAATAAAATGAATATTATAATTAATTTTATAATTTTGAATAATTAATTTTATAATTTTGAATAATTAATTTTCTATATTATTTATGGGGAGATCGATTATTATTATTAAAACAATTTAATTTATTAATATTTATAAATTTGAAATAAAAAACTGACAATATCAATCTTCTTCAAAATCATTTTGATCAATATCATCATCTATGAACTAATTTTATACTAACAAATATAATCTTTACTAAAAATTACTTTTATAATTGTAATTTCTTCTTAAATTATAATAAATCTATAAATCATCTTAATATTATTATTCTTTACTTTTTTTATTTTTTTCTTTCATTTAATAAAATTCTTCTACTTTTATATATTTCATTAGATTTTACTATTCTTTTGAATCTTCATCAAATAAAAGTAATTTTATTCTTTCTATTTCTAATTAGA
>Ga0315908_10003384_pt1 | contig 11542 bp, 11 predicted proteins | sample LakEriMetagenome_12_FD_203520 | JGI IMG/M metagenome (GOLD analysis project Ga0315908, IMG submission 203520) | Freshwater fungal communities from buoy surface, Lake Erie, Ohio, United States - Buoy 4 MA124 | ecosystem: Environmental > Aquatic > Freshwater > Lake > Lake biofilm | place: USA...
AAGTGATGAATAAATTTTTCTTTATCCATATGTCTGCAATCGAGCCATACATGTTCTGTACCATTAATTTTCATTTCACTGTCAATGGCTCTTGCAACAATATCACGTGGCGCTAAATCCTTGCGTTCATCATAACGCTCCATAAATGCTTCACCTTTATGATTGCGGAGAATGCCACCATCACCACGCACAGCTTCAGTAATTAAAAATGCCTGCCCTCTTTGCCCTGGTTGATACAATGCTGTTGGATGAAACTGTATGAACTCCATGTTTTCAATTCTTCCTTTGGCACGATACACCATGGCTACACCATCACCGGTTGCAATGGATGGATTGGTAGTTGTTCTGTACACTTGCCCATTGCCGCCTGCTGCAAGTATGGTGATGTTTGCTTGAAGAATTTCAATTTGATTGGTATGAAGATTCAATGCATATACACCATAGCACGTAATATCAGGTGTTGATTTTGTTACAAGAAAACCGAGATGATGCTGTGTAATAAGATCTACAATAAAATAATGATTGGCTAATTGAATATTTGGAAGTTGCTTAATGGTTTCAAGCAATGCCCTTTCCATTTCTGCACCCGTAACATCTTTGTGATGTAAAATGCGGTGTTCACTGTGTCCGCCTTCTTTACCACGTGAAAAATCACCATCATCTTCTTTATCAAAACGAGCTCCCCATTCAATAATTTCATTTACACGCTCACGACCTTCCTTTACTACAATCTCCACCACTTCTTTATTGCATAAACCATCCCCTGCAATCAATGTGTCTTCAATGTGTTTTTCAAAACTGTCGTTCTCCAGATCATTTACCACAGCAATTCCGCCCTGTGCATACTTGGTATTGGTTTCATCTGCATTGCTTTTGGTAACAACCAGAATTTTTTTATCAGGACAAGCCCTTGCTGTTTTTATTGCATAGGTTAATCCTGCAATACCGCTGCCTATTACCAAAAAGTCAATTCGAATCATACTGGTTTAAAAAATGACTTTGAATGTAGCTGCTTTGGGATCATCAAGCATATCCTGAAGTGATGCCGTAAAGAAAATAGATTTTTTATCATCACCCAGCTTTACATTTTTGCCTTCCAGTTTTTTTACAGGGCGTGGAAGTTTGATGGTGGTCATCATCGTTACCTGGTTCATAAACATAGCAGCACCTGCAGCCTGTTCACCCATATCACCCATTACTTCTTCTTTTGTTTGTGCAGTGCGTTCAATGGAAGAATCAGTGATGATGTATGGCGAAGGTTTAACAGGAAGATTATCAGCCATTCCAGTTAATCCCCCTCCGGCTAAAGGATTGGGCATTTCGTTATTGCCCTGTGCTTCTGTTTCTGACTGTTGTTTCTTTAGTTTATTTAATGAATCTACTTTTGTCCACACTACAAAAAAATTCTTGAGGTCTATTGCATTTTTTACAGGGAACTTCATTACCAGATCCATTTTGTTTTCCTGCATATCCATTTTCAAATGCATCTTACCATTGTGGAAGTATGCTTTTTCTTCAGCAGTGAATGTTCCGCCAGAGGAGTCAATCATATTTGCAAGCGAGAATGTAGTATCTCTTTTTTGTTTTGCAAGACTGTCGGGAATTTGTTCTTTACCGCCCATGCTTTTCATCATTTCAAACATGGTACTCATATCAACAGCAATCTGGTAATGACCATTGCCTTCTTTGCTTAAATCAATTTCTTCATGCATGCTGCATGATGTAAGAAATAATACAGATACAAATAATACGAATAATAATTTTTGCATAGTGTGTTTATATGTGTGCAAATATAGTTGCATTCAAACCGGAAAGAGTTGCTTTGCCTGTTAACTTTTAAGCAGGTTCCACCCACGCTTCATTTTCTTTGAGCAGGTTGATAAGTTCATCAACTGCTACTTCACTGTCAACATTGCGTTTTACAATTTCTTTGCCTTTGTATAAAGTGATTTTGCCGGGTCCGCTTCCAACGTAACCAAAATCAGCATCTGCCATTTCACCGGGCCCGTTTACAATACAACCCATAATAGCAATCTTTACACCTTTGAGGTGATTGGTTACCGAACGGATTTTAGCAGTGGTTTCCTGTAAATCAAACAAAGTTCTTCCGCAACTTGGACAACTGATGTATTCTGTTTTGGAGATTCGTGTACGTGTTGCCTGCAAAATGCTGAAGGCAGTATTATTAGTGAATTGTGTATTGTCTTTTACTTCTAGGTAAGTGCGGCCGGTTGCTTTTGTATTGGTGAATTGGGCTGATGAGCCATAACCCAAACAAATACCATCACCCATACCTTCCAGCAAGAGACCACCGGTTTCTGTTGCAAAATGAATTAAATGTTCATCAGGTGTTTGCCAGTTACTGTCAGTTATTAATACAACGGGGTTTTTAATTTGCCTGTTCATCAATTCAATAAACATGCGGCGTACACTTTGCAATGCATTGCTGTTGGTGCTGCTTAAACAAAGCACAACTGTTTGATCATTGGCAAGCTGATCAAAATAAGTGTAGTCATTCAACGGTGTGTCATCACTAAAGCAATCAATCATCACAAAATTCAACGACTCACTCTTGCTTTCGGCTTCAGCATAACCACTGTCCATAAAAATGGGAAAATATTTTTCTTCGCCTGATGGTGTACGTTGTGCATCTTTCCATGCTTCAGGAAACACAATTACTTTCAACGTTCCCGGCAATTGAAAGTTGAGCAATTGATTGCCGGTGAAAATATAATCCGCCGCCATATCACCAATGCTCCACTTATCTGTTGCTTCATCATATTTATAACCTACGCTTTCTAAATGTTGAGGGGTGATGTTTTCAATTTTACTCAAATCAGCCACAACAACAGGTACATGTTTGCCGCCGATATTGCTTACTGCAAATGATTCTCTGCGTTTGTATTCAAATGGTGAGTAAGGAAGTGAGGCCACATCGGGCAATTTACCATTGACTGTGGTCTGTTGTCTGTCGACTGAATAACGTTTCACCAAATCTTTACACACAGGAATTTCAAACTCAGGGTCTTCAGTTAAACTCACACGCACTGTATCACCAATTCCATCCTCCAAAAGTGTTCCAATACCAATAGCACTTTTAATTCGTCCATCTTCACCATCGCCTGCTTCTGTAACACCTAGATGCAACGGATAACATTCGGCAAACTCATGCATCATTTGTTGAACGAGTAAACGATAGGCCTGCACCATCACCTGCGGGTTACTGCTCTTCATGCTAAGCACAATGTTGTGATAGCTTTCATTGCGTGCAATACGTAAAAACTCCATGGCACTTTCAACCATGCCAATAGCAGTATCACCATAGCGACTCATAATGCGGTCGCTCAAACTGCCGTGATTGGTGCCAATACGCATGGCAGTACCATACTCCCTGCAAATTTTCACCAAAGGAGTAAACCGTTCACGGATACGTTCAATTTCTTCAGCATACTCTGCATCGGTATATTCAATCTGTTCAAACTTTTTCTTGTCCACATAATTGCCGGGGTTTACACGAACCTTCTCTACAATACGTGCTGCTATTTCTGCAGCATTGGGCGTAAAATGAATATCAGCAACCAATGGTGTGTTGTAACCCCTCTTTCTTAATTCATTTTTGATGTTGAGTAAATTCTCAGCTTCTTTTTTTGATGGGGCTGTAATTCGAACCAGCTCTGCACCAGCTTCAATACAACGGATGCTTTGCTCAACAGTAGCAATCGTATCCATCGTATCAGTCGTAGTCATGGTTTGTACACGAATGGGATGAAAATTACCCAGCAACAAATCACCAATTTTTACTTCTTTGGTGGCCAAGCGTTTATACTCAGTTAATGAAGGCGTATAGAGAAACATTAATTTAAGAATTTGAAAATTTGAAAATTCAATGCATGCTTTCTTTGAATGCATCACAAATGTAACAAAGAAAGGGGGCGATGGTTGTGTAAACTTGCCTGCCTTTTCAAATTCAAATCTTCAAATGAAATAATTTTCAGATATTTTACCAGTCTTTTTCAGGTTGATCGGGCACTGGTCTTTTTTTCTGCATTTTTTCCTGTAGCTGGCGTTCTTTTTCGGAAAGTGATTTGAGGTATTGCTCTGCCTGCTTTTTACTGATCTTAGGTGGAGGCGGAGGTTTTTGTTCCTCCTTTTTCTTTTCTTCTTTGGGCGGCTCCTGTTTCTTTTTTTGCTCTTTTGGTTTTTGCTCAGGATTTTGCTGGCGTTTAGCCTTAAGCGCTATTTGAAGATTTTTTCTGATCTCCGCATCATCAGGTGTTAAACGAAGGGCTTCTTTGTAAGCTCCAATGGCCTCATCCAACTGATTGTTGCGATGATATACCACTCCTTTGTTATAAAGTGCCTTAGCTTTTACTTCACCATCAATTGCAGAAGAAGCTGTTTCATCATACTGCTCTATGGCTTCTTTGGTTTTTTGTTTTTGATATAAAGTATTGCCCAAGTTATATTGTGCAGCAGAAGTTGGTTTTTTGCTGATGGATTTGCGGTACTGTTCTTCTGCTTTATCAAATGCACTGTCTTTGTAATAACGATTACCTTTTACAATATTGGCTGTTTGCGAAAAACAAGTAATGACCGTGCTGAATGCGAATATGAAAAGTAACAGTTTCATGCTTTCTTTTTTTCACTGATGAAAAATTCAATGAGCAAAAGCAATAAAGCTGCTGCTACAAACCAGATAAACAGATTTACAAAGTTGGTGGGTGCGCCGCTGTTACCTTCAGCCGATTTTTTTTCAAGTTGATTGATTACAGCAGATACATCTTTCACCATCGCATCAATATCCTGCAGGTTGCCATACATACCGCCATTGGCTTCGGCCATTTTCTTTAAGAGCGTTTCATTGAGTTTGCTGATGATGGTTTGTCCGAACTTGTCTTTTTTAAAATCATTGGTAACAGGATCATTAATGGTTGATCCTTCTTCTGTTCCCAAACCAATAGTTAATAACAATATGCCCTGTTCTTTTAATTGTTTGGCCTGCTCTGTTGCTGCTTCATCATGATCTTCACCATCAGTAATTAATATTACAATCCGGTAGCGTTTGCTTTCTTCAGGAAAACTTTGGGCAGCCAGTTGCAATGCTTCATTCAAAACGGTTCCCTGTATGGGAATATCATCAGGATTGGCACTTTGTACAAACATTTTGGCAGCACCTTCATCTGCCGTTAAAGGCATGGGCAAGTAGGCTTTGCCTGCAAACCAGATTAATCCAATGCGGTCATCAGGCAATGCATCAATCATCTTACTTACAAACTGTTTAGCTTTTTCAAGGCGTGTGGGTTTGATATCATCAGCCAGCATGCTTTTGCTTACATCCATGGCAATAATCACATCTCTTCCTTTGCGGTTGATGTTCTCGGTTTTGCCGGGCATGCGCAAATTGGCTGCACCTAAAGCTGTAAAAGCCAACGCAAAAAATAAAAGCCAGAATTTGCTATTGAATTTTTTGGTTGAATGTGTTGCGGTGAGTTGTTGAATCAATGCTTCATCACCTAATTTTTTTGCTGCTTTTTTCTTCCAGCGTTTATTCAAAACAAATAAAAGCAGGGCAGGCAGGAGTAAAGCCAGCAGTAAGAGATATTCTATATGGGCAAATGAAAACAATGAAATATTTTTCTGTTACAAAATACTGCATTAACTGAAAATAGGTTGCAAAAGTTGCGCCAACTATAGAGGATCAACCAAAAGCTACAAACTGTTTTTACTTCTTCCCCTGCATAAAATCATAATGCTTCAAAATATCTTTTAGCAAATTCATACGGTTGTTCATCATGTCATAATTCGGATCAGGGCTTTGCAGCAGTAAAACAAAGAAATAAGGATGGCGGTTCTCTTCAATCCACCCCACAATCCATCCGATATTGTTTTTGTTTTCATCAAAACCCCAGCCGGTTTTATAGCTGAGTTTGTACAAACTGTTATCTTCAAACAGCATTACTTTTTTTACAACCTGCTGTGTGCGTTTTTGAAAAGGTAACTGATCAAAGTATAATTTCTTAACCAGCCCCAATTGCTCATCGGGTGAAATTTTCAATTGATTGTTGAGCCAGAAGCTGTCAATGGGTCCGTTGATGTTTTTATTGCCATATGCAAGACTGTCAATCCAACGTTGCATGGTATCTCTTCCAATTCTTCTGGCTACTTCCTGATAATAAGGAACAGCAGAAACTTTAAAGGCTTCTTCCATGGCCAAATCCTTATTCCACTCTGCACGGCTGCGTTCAACGCCATCCCATTTGATGATCATTTTTTCATCAAATATTTTTCCTGTTTCCAAACCAATAAGTGAGTTTACAATTTTAAAAGTGGATGCTGGTGTAAACCTTTTGCGGTAAGTAGCACTGTCATAAATAGTGAAATGCCCCTGTGCATTATCAAACAAAGCAAATGTTCCTGTGGCCTTATACTTATTAAAATATTGTTTCAACTCATTATCAAGCGTGAGGTTGTTAATGGAGCAGGAAAAAAAGCAAACCGTCAGGACCAATGCAAAAAATGAAATTCTCATGTAATTAATTTATTGAATCAACATTTAATTATTTCAAAACACCTAATTCTTTTCCCACTTTGGTGAAAGCAGCTATTGCTTTATCCAGGTGTTGTTTTTCATGTGCAGCACTTAATTGTACACGTATACGTGCCTGGCCTTTCGGTACTACAGGGAAAAAGAAACCAATCACATAAATACTTTCTTCAAGCAATTTGGCTGCAAAGTTTTGTGCCACCACTGCATCATACAACATGATAGGAACAATTGGATGATCGCCGAGCTTAATGTCAAAACCCGCTTCTGTCATTTTTGTTCGGAAGTATTTTGTATTGGCTTCCAGCTTGTCTCGCAACTCTGTTGTTTCGCTCAGTAAATCCATTACTGCAATAGATGCACCCACAATACTTGGGGCTAATGTATTTGAAAACAAATAGGGGCGTGAACGCTGGCGCAGCATTTCAATCATTTCTTTTCTTCCGCTGGTAAAACCACCGCTGGCACCGCCAAGTGCTTTGCCGAGTGTACCGGTAATGATATCAATTTTTCCCATTACACCACGGTATTCATGTGTGCCTCTACCTGTTTTACCCAGAAAGCCACTGCTATGGCATTCATCTACCATAATCACCGCATCATATTGCTCAGCAAGTGCAACAATCTTATCTAACTGTGCAATGGTTCCATCCATACTAAAACTTCCATCAGTTACAATGATACGACTGCGTGCACTAGCAGCTTCTTTCAGTTTCGCTTCCAAGTCATCCATGTTGTTATGCTCATAACGATAGCGTTGTGCCTTGCACAAACGAACACCATCAATAATACTTGCATGGTTCAAAGCATCGCTTATGATTGCATCTTGTTCACCAAACAAAGGCTCAAACACACCACCATTGGCATCAAAAGCTGCAGCATATAATATAGTGTCTTCTGTACCAAGGAATTTGGAAATCTTCGCTTCCAGTTCTTTATGAATATCCTGTGTGCCGCAAATAAAACGCACACTGCTCATGCCATAGCCACGGTGATCAATGTATTTTTTTGCGGCTTCAATTACTTTAGGGTGGGAGGACAGACCTAGGTAGTTATTGGCACAAAAGTTCAAAACAATTTTTCCGTTCACCTTTATTTCAGGCCCCTGGGCACTTTCAATAATGCGTTCGGTTTTAAACAGTCCGTTTGCTTTAATTTCTTCCAGTTCGGCACCAAGACGTTGTACAAAAGATTCGTTCATACAGCAATGTTTTAAGAACTGCAAATCTAAGGTTGCGGGATGGCATTCAGGTACAGGGTTAAAGAATTCTGAACCGCTCCGGTCATAAATCTTAACATTTTCACACAAACATGTGGTTGTGCTGTAACATTTCAGTAACTACTTTCGTCAAATATTATACTAGCAACCTAAAGGCATTTATAAAAATCAATCAGCAAAAATGAAAAAGCAATTCATTATTTTAGTATCGGCCGCACTTTTAATCGTAACTGCTTGGTTGGCAATAGCTGTCACCGCCAAATCAACTGCTCAGATCAAAGCTGAGACCTGCTCAAAAAAATGCGAAGCGAAACCGTCTGCTGCACCTACTACCGGTTTTTTCATCATGGATTCTTATTCCGGCATTCTGTAATTGTCTTTTGTTTAAAGCTTCTACAAGGCAAACTGCCCATTACCCATTTTTCTGAATTTTTTTTGAAGTAGCTGTAACTTTCCTCCTTTATAACCGTAAATACTAACAGGAAGCCCTAAAAAGCCCTCCACCAAACATGACCGCCAGAGAATATAATGACTGTGTAACCAGGTATGCCGATAACGTGTATCGCTTCATCCTCAAAAATCTGAGGCATGAAGAGGATGCAAGGGATGTGGTGCAAAGTGCTTTTGAAAAATTATGGGTGAACCGTGAGCAGGTGGAGAATGAACGTAGCAAATCTTACCTGTTTACCATTGCATACAACCAGATGATTGATCATATACGAAAGCATAAACGTGTAAGCCTGCGGGATGAGTTTAGCGAAGGAACAAGAGTGCAGGAGCGTCCGCAACATAATATGAAGAAAGTGCTGGAAGAAGCGTTGAACCGTTTGAGCGAAACTGCAAAAAGCTTAGTGTTGCTGAAAGATTATGAAGGCTACAGTTATGAAGAAATAGGGCAGATTACAGGATTGAATGAAAGCCAGGTAAAAGTGTATTTGCACAGGGCCAGATTGCAGTTGAAGAATTATTTAGTGAGTATTGAGAATGTAATGTGAGTAGCAAAGAACCAAAAAACAAAAGCCAAAAGGAAATCATTAAATGAATATTAACCGCCATAATTACGAAGAATTCTTTCTGCTGTATGTTGACAATGAGTTGACAGCAGCAGAACGTGCTATGGTGGAAGCCTTCTTAGCTGCAAATCCTGATTTGAAAGAAGAGCTGGAATTACTGCAGCAATCAACGTTTACTGTTGATGCAAAACTGGACGATGCATTTAAAAACAGTTTATTAAAACCTGTTGATGAAAAAGCTGCTGTAACTGAGGAGCAGTTGTTATTATTTATAGATAACGAATTGAGAGTTGATGAAGCAGCTTCAGTTTTAAAAGCAGCAGCAGAAGATGACTCGCTGCAAAAAGAACTTCACTTATTACAACGCAGCAAACTTACTCCTGATACATCTGTAATTTTTCCTCATAAATCTTTGTTGTACAAAGATGCACAGCCTGCACGTGTATTTTCTATGAGTACAGCCGTGAGGAGATGGAGTGCCGCTGCTGCAGTGTTACTGATGCTGGGTACTGGCGTTTGGCTGGTGAATAAAAACAACAAAACTGAATCTTTAGTTGATGGAAGTTCAACTCCTGTTAAAGTGGATGAACAAAAAGCTAATAACAAAATTGAACCCATAGTTCCACCTGTACAAAGTAATGAACTGGTGCAGCAACAACCGGCAGTTGAAAACAATGTATCACCAGTTGGAAAGCAAAAAATAAGTACGATTGTTTCTGTGGCTGAGCAAAAGAAAAATGATGCTGTTGCTGTTCAAAATAATCAGCAAAAACAAACACAACAACCTTTTGTACCACAACCGGATAATCAAACAACAGTTAATGCTGCTACAATCGCTACAACAGAGTTACCTCAAAAAAATAATCCTGATAACGGTAACAATTCTACCACTTCAACCGTACCATCTATAGAAACAAGCATAGCAAAAACAACCACATCATTTGTAAGCAATGAAGATGATGGCGATGAAGATGAGCAGAATGGTCTTTTAAACGAAAACAGACAACGCAGCACAGGCTTAAAAGGTCTGCTTAAAAGAGCCAAACGCACATTTGAACGCAGAACCGGTGTTCAATCCGGAGAATCACAGGTTCGGTTTGCAGTGTTTGCAGTTAATACTCAATAAACCTTATTAAAAGAAAAAATTATGAAGCAGCTTTTTACATCAGCTATGGCATTGTGTGTATGCATGGGTGCGTTTGCACAAACAGATACTACCGGCCCTAAAACAGTTGACACGATTAAAATTGGCAACATCATCATCATTAAAAAAGGCGATGGTAAAACAACAGAACCCAAAGAAGAAAAAAAATCAGACAATGACGATGGCGTTACCGTTGAAATTAAAAAACGAAAGGAGTACAAGCCATCCAACATCAGTACCAACTGGTGGATTGTTGATCTTGGTTTTGCCAATGTAAATGATCAAACCAATTATGCAGCTATTTCAGGACCTGCTGGTTATATTCGTCCTTCTGGTGATAAAAACCTAATGGGCCTGCGCACCAGCAAATCAGTAAACGTAAACATCTGGTTCTTTATGCAGCGTGTTAATTTAATTAAGCATGCAGTAAACTTAAAATACGGATTGGGTCTGGAGTTGAACAACTACCGTTTTGAAAATAACATCCGCTTTCAATATGAACCAACTGATTTTATAAACCGTGATGCACAGGTTTCCAAATTTGATAAAAACAAACTGGCGGCAGATTATATAACACTGCCGGTAATGCTCAACTTCAACTTTACACCTAAGAAAAAGAAAAGTTATGGTTTAAGTGCCGGTGTAAGTGCTGGTTATTTGTATACTGCCCGTCAAAAACTGATTAGCGACGAACGTGGTAAAGAAAAAATTAAAAACGACTTTAACCTCAATCCTTGGAAATTGTCTGCAATCGGCGAACTCAATCTTGGAACTATTCGTTTTTACGGAAGCTATGCATTGAACAATATGTTCAACAGCGGGTTGGATCAAACGCCTTACAACTTTGGAATTCGTTTCAGCAGTTGGTAAAGAATATAAACCTTATCGTCACAGGCAATACACCGTAATTGGTGTATTCTCTGGTATGCCGCTTCTCATTTGAGGAGCGGTTTTTTATTGTAGTATAACATTAATTGTATGGGTAGATTTTTTCTTTACCTTGCCGCAAATAAATATTATGAGTTATAAGGTTATTGATATTGAAGGAGTAGGCGCCAACTATGCGGCTAAACTTGAAGCCATTGGCATTTTTACAACAGATGATTTGCTGGAAGCCGGCAGTAAAAAAAGCGGAAGGGTAAAAATTGCTGAGGCTACTTCTATCCCCGAAAGTTTAATTCTTACCTGGGTAAACCATGCTGATCTTCACCGCATAAAAGGTGTGGCCGGGCAAATGGCTGAACTGCTGGAAGCTGCAGGTGTTGATACGGTTAAAGAACTGGCCATGCGTAATGCAGAAAACCTGCACGCCAAAATGGTGGAGACCAATGAAAAATTTGGACTTAGTGGCAGGGTACCTTCAGCAGAAGTGTTGCATGATATGATTGCACAGGCAAAAACACTGGATCAGAAAGTTTTCCACTAAGTGATTTTTGCAACAATTTATTTGGAAACCGCATGTTATAAATGCGGTTTTTTGTTTTTGGGGAAAGTTGCATTTTAGCAACAGCTATTGAAGAGTTTGTTAAATAACCTGTCTTTAAAAAATACGGCATCATTTTTTATCGTTAATCCATGTATCATTTGAAAACTTCAACATTCAGAGAAGATGAGAAACCTTA
>Ga0315908_10003385_pt1 | contig 11541 bp, 9 predicted proteins | sample LakEriMetagenome_12_FD_203520 | JGI IMG/M metagenome (GOLD analysis project Ga0315908, IMG submission 203520) | Freshwater fungal communities from buoy surface, Lake Erie, Ohio, United States - Buoy 4 MA124 | ecosystem: Environmental > Aquatic > Freshwater > Lake > Lake biofilm | place: USA...
TGCTCGCGTTGCTGCTGCTGTGCGCCTTCTTCAGCGTCGTCACTTGGACGGAGCAGCATCCGCAAGACGCTGCTGCGGCGCGGCAACTGGCCGCGCAGATCGCTCCGGGCGCGAAGGTGCTCATCGTGGTGCGTCCGCAGGCCGAGGACAGCGCTTTTGCCGAGGCTCTGAACGCCGCGCTCGGTTCTCGGGCCGAAATCGTGCAGGGCGAGCCGAAAGACGCCCGCGCGGCTTTGGAACGGGCCGCCGCCTCCGGCGGCCTCGATGTCATCGCCTGCAATCAAGCGACGGCGGCGTGGCTGGTGTTCAGCGATCTTGGTGCCGACTTCCCGGCGCTCAAAAACACGCAGGTGCTCAAACCGCAGCCGCAGTCATGGCCCATCTTCCTCAAGGCTGACAATCTGCTCAACATCGCCAATCAGATCGCGGTCATCGCCATTCTCGCCATCGGCCTGACGATCGTCATCATCACCGGCGGCATTGATTTGAGTGTGGGCAGCCTGATCGCGCTCTCCGCTGTCGTCACGACGCTGCTGGTGCGGGATTGCTTTGAAGGCACGAGCGCGAGTGTAGGAGGGATGTTGATCGCTGGAGTGGGCGGCATTGTCTTGTGCGGTGTGTTTGGGTGGATCTCCGGCATGTTCATCACGCGCCTGCGCATGCCGCCGTTCATCGTCACACTGGCGATGATGCTGGTGTGCAGCGGCCTGGCCTATCGTCTGGCGGACAATCAATCTGTCTATCAGGTGCCGGACTCCTTCGTGTGGCTCGGTCGTGGGTCGGATTTGCTCGGTCTGCCAAACGCCGTGGTGCTCATGCTGCTGCTGTATGGTGTGGCGCATGGGGTGATGACGCAAACCAGCCTGGGGCGGCATCTTTACGCCGTCGGCGGCAACTCCGAGGCCGCGTTCATCTCCGGTGTGCCGGTGAAACGCGTCATTCTCATCGCCTATGTGATTTGTGGCCTGCTCGCCGGTCTGGGCGGCGTGGTCACGGCCTCGCTGCTCAAGAGCGGATCGCCCACTTACGGTCAAATGTATGAGCTGTATGTCATCGCTGCCGTCGTGGTCGGCGGTACCAGTCTGAGCGGTGGCAAAGGCACGATGCCCGGCACCTTGATCGGCGCTTTCATCATCGCCGTGATTCAAAACGGCATGAACCTCACCAACATCGGCAGCAACGATCAGAAAATCGTTCTTGGGCTTGTCATCCTCGCCGCCGTGCTCGTGGATCGGCTGCGGAAATAAGAAAGCAGCATTTTTTAACCACTAATCCTCACTCATGGGACACTGATGCCAGAATTCTGAATCTGAAAATTAGTGCGGATCAGTGTCCGATTAGTGGTTCCTTCCTCTCAAACAACATGTTCAACTCCTGGCTCCCCGAATCCCAAGACCGCCTGCCACTGACGTGGTGGAAGCAGCATCCGGTTTATCTCGCCGCCATCATCGCGCTCGTCGCCGCGGCGAGCATGATCGTCACCGCCGTGCTCGGTTACGATCTGATGCGGCACTTCGTCTTCACCTTCGACCGGGCCTTTGGCGAGCTGCACCTCTGGACGCCGCTCACCTATGTGCTCTTCAATCCGCCCAGCCTGTGGACGCTGATCGGCTGCTACCTGCTGTGGAGCTTTGGCGAGGCCGTGGAGCGGCATCTGGGCCGCCGGGCCTTTGTGCGGATGTTGCTGCTGCTGTTGCTCGTTTCGCCGCTGCTCATCACCGTGCTGGGATTGCTCGGCATTCGCGGTCCGGGTTGCGCGGGCATTTTGCAGCTCGAATTCGGCGTGTTCATCGCCTTCGCCACGCTGTATCCACGGGCGAAGATCAGCATCCTCATCCTGACCCTTGACGCTTGGGTGCTGGCAGCCGTTTTTGTGGGTTTGAACGCCCTGGGCAGCCTCGCCTCGCGTGACTGGCTCTCGCTGCTGCTCCTCGCCGCCAACGTCGGTTCCGCCTACGCCTTCATCCGTTATGAAACCGGCGAGTTGAAGCTGCCCTCCATGCCAAAACCGGCCTTCAAGCTCGCCAAAGCCACGAAACCCGCCACGCCACCCGCTCCCAGCGTCGATGACATCCTCGACAAGATCAGCCGCGAGGGCATGCACAGCCTCAGCGCCGAGGAGCGCCGCATTCTCGACAAGGCGAGCGATGAGATGAAACGCCGCGCCCGCTGAACCGAAGCCTGGAGCGCGATCGTGTGAAACCGGCTGCCAGCCTGTGGGGATCGGAAAGAACAGGCAGGCTGCCTGTCTCACGTCCTCTGTCGCCTGAAACGCCTCGAAGGAATTTCAAACCGCTAACGCCGCAGCCGGCTTATCACGCCGCCAAACCGAAGTTTGGTCGCACCAAACCCAGGTTTCCCCACGCCATACCAGGGTGTGGCCGTCCCAAACCATAGTCTGGAGCCGCCAAGCCTGGGTTTCACGCCACCACACCGTGGCTTCACATCATCAAACCATGGTGTGGCCGCATCAGACCATGGTGTGGCCGTTCCAAACCGTGGTCTGGTGCCGCCAAGCCTGGGTTTGACGCCACCACACCGTGGCTTCACATCATCAAACCGTGGTGTGGCCGCATCAAACCGCGGTTTGGCCGCATCAGGAAACGGGGGTTAGACTGCCTGCCCCTGACACTCATTTCTCGAGCGGTGCTTAGACCTCCGCAAACAGGGCCTGGTTGGCTTTAGCTTTGGAGCGGAGCCGGCGTGCGAGGAGCGTTGCTAGGTCTCAAAATTTGACGGCCACAAATGCGGACGCTTCGTTGCCTGATGACAGATTTCGTTGACTGTCACCGGTAACGGCACTGAAGCCGAGGGTGAGGTTTCGGTTGATGCGGGCGGCGAGGGTGTAGCGCAGGAAAAAATGATTCTCTCCACCCCTCAAATCATCAACGTGGGCGTAGTTCCCAGCGACACTTGAAACGAGCCACTCCCGATGATGGTAAAACACTTGGAGGAACGACGTGTGGAGTGAGTGACCGTTGCCCGCGGATTCACGCCCCCAGTCGGTGGTGAGATCTGACTCCGCCAGCAGGGCCCATTTTTCATTGATGCCCCAGCGCAGAAAGATGCCAGAACGAGAGCGGTCAGATGGGTCAGACCAGCCCAGCAGGCTCTGCAAACCGACGACGAAGCTGTCTCTGACATAGTATTCAAACATGAACCCGGTGCCGTATTCCTGAGTCGTGGCGATGTTTTCATCAAAAGAAGGGGCGAAGAGAAAGACGGAGGCAAGCCAGCGCTTCCTCCAGGTAAAGTATTTGAGCTGGGTCGGGTAGTCGTAAATCCCGTTTCGGTTCAGTGCGAGGAAGTAACTGGTCACATCGTCGAGTTGGAGTCCAAGGGGAAGGTAGTCACGTCCGATGGAGAGTTCACTGCCGCCCTGCCCACCTTCATTTTTCATGCGATAGTCGAGGGTCAGCTTCTTCAAGAAAAATGAGTCGCCGCCAAGCAAAGCGGTATCCGAGCCGAAGGCTAGATCCTTGAGCCCTGAATCGAGGAACCCCAGCTCGGTGTTGATGCGGAGCCGACTTTCAGAGCCAAGAAAGAGGATTTGCCGGTAAATGGCAGCCAAAGTGCGATCCGATTGGTCGGATGAAACATTGCGTTTGAAGCGTGTCGTGGTGGTGAAATCGGCCAGCACATTGCCAAACTTCCCTTTCCACTTGGCTTCACTGTATTTGGGATCAATGAGGCTCCCGAGCAACACACCGGTAGCGTCTGTTTGAGACAGACTTTGCTCCCTATCAACACTCCGGCCCAGGCCATTGAGCAAACCGCGGCCCTGGACTGCGACATGGCAAGAGCGACAATCCGGGTAATCAAAACTCACCATGCGAGGGTGAGCCTGAATGCTTGCAGCAAGCCAAAGGAAAGCCCCAGTGCCAGTGAGCCTCACGACCAGGGTCCGACATAAGCACCCCATCCAATGTCTGATAAAACATGGCTTTTGGTGGGCCGGGGCATGTCGGCGCTCGATCTGGCGCAGGAATGGCTGTGAGTGGCAGGATGCCATGAGTGAATCGGCAGACAAAGGGCGCCTCTTTTTTGAGGAGAGGTTTTTTGATGAAGCGGTTGTATTGGGCATGACCTCCCGAAGACTTGCATGAGTTTCTCGCTTATCTTTTCACCCCCTGTGTGCAGGCAACAAGTCCATTTCTCGCAACCGCGAGGGGCCCGGATGCGCCTCGCGGTGGATGCTCACTCGCACGCTGGGTCTGCACAGTCCCAGCCTGGCTGCTGCGGCTTCTCAGGGCAGCGGATGCAGCCATGGCTGGTGCAACGACCGCGTTCGAAACCGCCGACGTAACGGCATGGCGGGGCCTCGCTACTCGGCACCCGCCGGCTGCGCCGTCTCAATCATCAGCGATCTTGGGCTTTACCGCCCCTGTGCCACCTTCAACAACTTTTCTCCTGCCGCGTGCAGTGTCTCCACCTGCTTGGCGAAGTGGAAGCGGATGAAGCGATGCTCGGGTTCCCGGAAAAAGCTGGAGCCGGGGACTCCGGCGACGCCGATCTCGCGCACGAACCATTCGGCGGCTTCGGTGTCGGTTTGGAAGCCGAGTGATGAGATGTCGAGCAGGACGTAATAAGCGCCCTGCGGTTCGGTGAAGGGCAGGCCGGTGGCGCGGAGGTGATGGAGGAAGACATCGCGCTTCGCGGTGTAGAGATCTCGCAGTCCGTGGTAGTAGCTGTCTGGCAGCTCCAGACCGGCCACAGCGGCTTCTTGCAGCGGTGCAGCGGCACCCACGGTGAGGAAGTCATGCACCTTGCGCGCCTGCGCGATGATGTGTGGCGCGGCCTGCACATACCCAAGCCGCCAGCCGGTGATGGAGTAGGTTTTGGAGAGCGAATTGCACACGATCACGCGTTCCGAGGCTCCGGGCAGCGAGTGCATGTAAACGTGCTCCTGCGGCGCATAGACGATGTGCTCGTAAGGCTCGTCCGTGATGACAAAGGCGTCGTACTTTTCGGCGAGATCGAGGATCAATTGCAGTTCCTGACGCGTGAAGACTTTTCCCGTCGGATTCGACGGATTGCAGACGATGATGGCCTTGGCTCCCTGCGCGAAAGCGCGTTCCAATGCCGCGGGATCGAAGCCGAACTGTGGCGGATGCAACGGGACGTAAATCGGCTCTGCACCAGACAAGATCGCGTCCGCACTGTAGTTCTCGTAGAACGGCGAAAAGACGATCACTTTGTCTCCCGGCTCGCAGCAGGTCATCATGGCGCACATCATCGCCTCTGTGCTGCCGCAGGTGACGACGAGGTTTTGATCAGGATCGACCGGGGTGCCGGAGAAATGCGTGATCTTCCGCGCCAGCGCCTGCCGGAAACGCGGCGCCCCCCAGGTGACGGCGTATTGATGAAACGGACCACGAGTGGCACGTTCGAGCGCCGTGAGCAGTTCCTCTGGCGGATTGAAGTCGGGGAAGCCTTGGGAAAGATTGATCGCGCCATGTTGGTTTGAGAGGCGCGTCATCCCCCGGATGACGGATTCAGTGAAGGCGTGGAGTCGGCGTGAAGTCGCGGGCATGCTTGCGCATTTGGCGAGATGCCGCGAGGCTGCAAGGGTGTCACTCAAATGTTTCATTATCGCACTCTTGCCGCTGGGCCTGCCGGTCCAGGCGGCCGAGAACTGGCATTACCTCGACAACGGCGAGGTCCGGCTCGGTGTGAACCTGAACGCCGGGGCCTGCATCGGTTGGTTTTCGAAATCGGGCACGCAGGAGAACCTGCTCAACGCTTATGACGTGGGCCGCTATGTGCAGCAGTCGTATTATGGCGATGAGGACGGCAGCAACTGGAACGGCAAGCCGTGGCGCTACAATCCGGTGCAGGGCGGGAGCTGGAAAAACGAGCCGGCGGAGGTCGTGGCGACGAAATCCGATGCCACGAGCTTCTACGCGAAGACGAAACCGCGTCATTGGGCCAGCGGAGCCTTCACGCCCGAGTGCATCATGGAGGAATGGCTGCGGCTGGATGGCGGACTGGCGCGATTGAAGTTCAAGATGAGCTACACGGGCACGCAAGCGCACAAACCGAGGCACCAGGAGCTTCCCGCGTTGTTTGTGACGCCAAAGCTCGACACGCTGGTGTTTATGGGAACCGACACGAAGCTCACACGCCCACAACCCAGCTTTCCGAACGAATACTTTAAGGTCAGCGAGCCGTGGTGCGCGTGGGTGGATTCAAAAGACCATGGCATCGGCCTGTCCATGCCGCACACGTCACAAATCACCTGCTACCGCGTGCGAAACGGTAACCTGGGGGATTGCAGCTACCTCGCGCCGATCCAGACCTTCTCACTCAAGCCTGGAGTCGTGTTTGAATACGAGGTCGTGCTCATGATCGGTCACCTGGAGCAAATCCGCGCGGCGTTTGCGAAGATGAAGTGACTCTTTCTGACATGTCCGACGAACCCCACCCACCCCAACTCAAAGACTGGTTCGATGAAGCTCGCTATCGGGCCATCGGCCGCGAACTCGCCGCGCTCGCGCCGAAGTTTGATGAGGAAGTCTTTCTAAAGCTCGTGCTTGGCGGGTTATCGGAGCGTTCGTTGATGCAACGTCTGCATCAATGCGCCGTCGCAGTGGATGCGGCACTGCCGGGCTCGTTTCAGCAGAAGGTGCGTGGGCTGCAAAAGCTCGCACCGAAGCTCGGGCATGAGTTTGTCTCCATTTTCCTCTGCGACTTTGTTGCCACGTTTGGACGCGCTGATTTCGACTTTTCCATGGAGGCGCTGCGGTTTTTCACTGGGTTCGGTTCTGCCGAGTTTGCGGTGAGGCCGTTCATCCTCGCCGATCAGGAGCGTGCTCTCAAAACGCTGCGAGTGTGGGCTGCGGACCCGGATGAGAAGGTCCGCCGCCTTGCCAGCGAGGGTTCGCGGCCACGTTTGCCGTGGGGCCTGCGGTTGCAGGCGCTGGTGCGTGATCCCGCACCCACGAGCGCCATTCTTGAGGCGTTGAAGGATGACGATTCACTGTTTGTGCGGCGCTCGGTGGCGAATCACCTCAACGACATCACGAAAGATCATCCAGAGTTCGTTTTGCAGCTTCTCGAAGCCTGGGATCTGGAACGCGAGCACTTGCGCTGGATCGCCAAGCACGCCTGCCGCACGCTGATCAAGCGCGGGCATCCACGGGCGCTGAAGCTGTTCGGGTTTGGCAACCAAGCCGAAGTCACAGCCTCACTGCAAGCGGCTCCCCCACGTCTTGCCCTCGGTGACAGGCTGACGCTCACAGCAGTGATCACCTCCTCCAGTCGCAAAGCACAACGGCTGGCGGTAGATTACGTCATTCATTACATGAAGGCGCGTGGCGTGAGCGCTGAGAAGGTCTTCAAGTGGACCGTGGCCGACCTGCCAGCACATGGCACGCTTGAACTGAGCAAGAGTCAGGTGATCCGTGATTTCACCACGCGGAAGCATCATCCCGGCAGGCATCGTGTTGAGTTGCAGATCAACGGTCAGCGCGTGGCGGAGTCGGCGTTTGTGCTGGGGTAAAATAAAACCGCCACCCGGTTTCAACCGGATGGCGGCGTGAGAAAATGATTTCGTGAGGGCTTACTTCGTCGCTGATTTGGCCTGCGCCTGACTTTCAGCGGAGAGCTTGGCGAGCGGGAAAATGTGCGTGGTTCCTGTGTCGGGGAATTTCAGCAGGACGCTGTCGCCTTGCAGGCCTATGAAGTGGGCGTCCTTGGTTCTGCCGTCGCTGGTGGTCCACTTCAGCAGCGGTCCGTCACCCCCGGTGGCGGGAGCGGAGGCTGTCGGAGCGGCGGCCGGGGCGGCAGCCCCTGCGGCGAGGGCGGCACCTTCGGTGATCCAGGTTTTGAGCGTGGTCACTTCAGCGTCGCTGAGGCGGTTTTTGCCATCCGGGGGCATGACGTCGGTGTCATCATCCGGCAGGGTGCAACTGATGAAGAGCGTGCTTTTCATCGGCTCGCCGGGGATGATGTGTTTTCCAGCGCCGATCTGTTCGGTGATCTTGTTGTCATCCAGCGCCAGCTTGCCTTTGACCTTTTTGGTCACGCTGTGGCAGGCGTAGCATTTGTTGCGGAAGATCGGGGAGATCTGGGTCCGGTAATCGACGGCGGAGGCTGTGCTAGTGAGCACAGCGAGGGCGAGAAGAAGGCGGTGGGTCATGGCAGTGACCTAGGAAACGATCAAAAAAGCGTTTTGCCTAGCTAATTTTGCGAAGGGCTTGGAAACGCTCTGGGTGCGGGCTTGAGGGCCATGGGTCAATGACATCGCCAATACGATTCTACATAAAACCGATAGACTTTATTGATAACAACTCTTGCCGCAGCTTGCTTTCATGGCATTTTAGTCCAGTCTGCCGCCCCCCATTCCACGTCCCCCCATTTTTATGAGCAAAGCCTCCGTCGAAGACATCAAACTCGCCTCCGCAGGCCTCCGCGGACAACTCGCTGAGCAATTCGCTGACACCAGCACGCCGAATATCCCGGACGAATCGAACATCCTGCTCAAGCACCACGGCTCTTATCAACAGGACGACCGCGATGTCCGCGCCGAGCGCAGCAAGGCCAAGCAGGAGAAGGCCTGGAGCTTCATGATCCGCAGCAAGATGCCCGGCGGCCGCATCACCGCGAAGCAGTGGATGATCCACGACGATCTTTGCACCAAAGCCTTCGGCAACATGCGCCTCACGAACCGTCAGGGCATCCAGCTCCACGGCGTGCTCAAAGGCGGACTGAAGGAAGTCATCCAAAACGTCTGCCACAGCGGCCTTTCCACGATGGGTGCCTGCGGCGACGTGGTGCGCAACACCATGGGCCCTGCCGCGCCGATCAAGGACACTGTGCACGCCGACACGCAAAAGCTCACCGAAGAGATCAGCCAGCGCTTCCTCTGGCGCTCCAGCGCCTATGCCGACATCTGGCTCGACGGCGAAAAGGTCGATCCTGAGTGGATCAAAGACCCCGAGGTCAATCCGGCCGTGCGTGAGGTCACGAAGGCTCCCGAAGGCGACGATCCCATCTACGGCCAGCTTTACCTGCCGCGTAAATTCAAGATCGGCGTCGCCATCCAACCCTGCAATGACGTGGATGTCTATTCGCAGGATTTGGGCCTCGTGCCGCATGTCGTGGACGGTGAAGTCGAAGGCTACACCCTCGTCGTCGGCGGCGGCTTTGGCATGAGCCACGGTCAGCTCAGCACACGCCCCTTCCTCGGCCAGCCGCTGCTCTACGCGAAGCGTGCCAATGTCGTCGATGTCGTCGAGGCCATCGTCACCACTCAGCGTGACCACGGTAACCGCGTCGAGCGCAAAAACGCCCGCATGAAATACACCGTGGAGTCCATGGGCATCGATGGCTTCCGCGCCGAAGTCGTCCGCCGCCTGCCCGGCATCGAGACCTTCCCCGCCAAAGAACTGAAATTCGACAGCGTCGAGGACAACCTCGGCTGGCACGAGCAGGGCAATGGCAAACTCTACTGCGCCGTCCATGTCAGCATGGGCCGCATCGTGGACCGTGAAAACGGCCCGCACTACCGCAGCGCCTTCACCGAACTGTGCCAGACGCTCGACCTGCCTCTCATCGTCACGCCGAACACGAACCTCATCATCGCCGACATCGCTCCCGAGCAGAAAGACGCCGTCGATGCCATCCTCGCCAAGCATGGCGTCGTCCACAGCGACGGCATGACCCGCGCTCGCAAGGTCGCCCACGCCTGCGTCGCTCTGCCGACCTGCGGCCTCGCCCTCAGCGAATCCGAGCGCGTCCTGCCCGGCTTCATGGACAAAATCGACGCAACACTGCGCGAACTAGGTCTCGAAGACGAGCCGATCCTCTTCCGCATGACCGGCTGCCCGAACGGCTGCGGTCGTCCCTACAATGCCGATTTTGGCTTCGTCGGCCGTTCGCCAAACAAGTACGCCATGTTCGTCGGCGGCAGCATCCGTGGGAATCGCCTCGCTGGTCTCGAATACAAATCCGTCCTCGGTGAAGACGTGCCCGTCAAGGTCCGCACCTTGCTCGAAGCCTTCAAAGCCGAGCGCAAGAATGGCGAGATCTTCGCCGATTGGTTCGCCCGCGCCCGCACACTGGGCGAGGCCCCTACACCCGAGCAATTCCACATCGAACTCGCCGAACGCGCTGCCAAGCTCGCCGGTGAGAAGGTGGGAGCCGCTGAATAGGTTCAGATTCCGATCTTAAAATCAACGCATCGCCGCACTTGTGGCGGGCGTTTCTTTGGGCCACAGATTCCCCCCATGTCCCTCCAGACCTACCACTTCCTCCATCTCATCGGCCTGATCTTTGTCTTCATCGGCTTCGGCGGCCTGCTCTCCAGCGAAGGGGCCAAGAAGGCCATGATGTGGCACGGCATCGGCCTCGTTATTAGCCTGGTCTCCGGCTTCGGCATGCTGGCGAAGTACGCCAAGCTGCTGCCACCAGACGCACCCTCATATTACACGCAGCCCTGGGTGCTCACGAAATTCGCACTGTGGCTGGTGCTCGGCTTTTTGCCGGTCCTCGCTAAGCGCCGTGTGCTCGCTGCGCCGCTGGTGGTGCTGATCGCCGCCGTGATCGGCGGCGTCCTCGGCGCCCTCGGCTACTTCAAGCCGGTGTTTTAAGCCCCCAGCGCCTTGCTTTTCTCCGTAGCGGCACGCACGGCCTGCATCAGGGCGTTGCGCAAGCCGTGTTGCTCCAGCTTTTCCAGACCCGCAATCGTGGTGCCACCGGGGCTGGTGACTTCATCGCGCAAGGCGGCGGGATGCTTGCCGCTGAGCAGCACCATTTCGGCGGCTCCGGCGACGGTTTGAGCGGCGAGACGCACGGCGGCGGCTCGTGGCAGGCCCATCAGCACCCCGCCATCGGCCAGCGCTTCGATCACCGTGTAAACATAAGCCGGGCCGCTGCCGGAAAGACCGGTGACGGCATCGAGCAGCTTTTCCGAGACCTCATCCGCCGTGCCGACGGCACCAAGGATCTTCGTGGCGAGCGCGGCGTCCTTCGCGTTCGCCTGGCTGCCACGCGCAAACGCGGCCGCGCCGACGCCGACAAGCGCGGGCGTGTTTGGCATGCTGCGGATGACGCGCTGCTTACCCCCCAGCCAGGTCTCCAACTGCGCGAGCGAGACACCCGCCGCGATGCTGAGATAAAGCCGAGAGCCTTTGACCTCGGCCAGCGCGGCGCACAGCGCCTGCATGTCTCCTGGCTTCACGGCCAGAATGATCACGTCCGAGGACGCCGCGACCTCGGCGGGCGTGCCGGTGATGGATTTGCAGGTGAGGCATTTGCGCAGGCTGTTCATCGCCTCGGGCATCACATCACTGAGCGCCACATGGAGGCTGCCTTTGCCAAGCGCCTGCTCCACACCCCGCAGCAATGCGCCGCCCATTTTTCCACAACCGATGAGTCCGAGTTTCAACATGCCGCGACTGTGCGGCGGAGATGACATTCCGCAAGCGCGTCAATCTTCCCTTGCACAACGCCGGGGATTTTTGCCATGCTCAGACAAATCACCGGCCCCCCATGCCCGACGACCACTTTCATCCCGAAAAACTCCTGGCTGGAGGCCCT
>Ga0315908_10003388_pt1 | contig 11540 bp, 8 predicted proteins | sample LakEriMetagenome_12_FD_203520 | JGI IMG/M metagenome (GOLD analysis project Ga0315908, IMG submission 203520) | Freshwater fungal communities from buoy surface, Lake Erie, Ohio, United States - Buoy 4 MA124 | ecosystem: Environmental > Aquatic > Freshwater > Lake > Lake biofilm | place: USA...
ATGTTAGGCAAAGCAAGATTCTTGGCATCTCAAATTAATCAAGGTTAATCAAAGATACTAAAAGGATTGCAGGATATTAGTACTATCGATGTATCTCGTTTTATTATTTAAGGCATTAATAAGCTACGATACTCCAACCCTTCATCCTAAATTTACACGACAAAATCTATCATCCCATGAAAACCAATCACGAAATAGACTATCGCATTTTCGGTGAAGAAATGCAATGTGTAGAAATAGAACTTGACCCGCAGGAAACTGTTGTGGCAGAATCGGGCGCATTCATGTACATGGATGATCCCGTGCAAATGGAAACAGTATTCGGAGACGGAAGCCAACAAGCCGGTGGCTTTTTCAGCAAACTCATGGGCGCCGGCAAACGATTGCTAACGGGTGAAAGCCTTTTCATGACCATGTTCACGCACCGAGGAAACGGAAAAGCGAAGGTGGCATTTGCATCTCCTTATCCGGGAAAAATCATTGCGCTCGATCTGCAACAGATGGGTGGAAAAATAGTATGTCAAAAAGACTCTTTCCTCTGCGCTGCCAAGGGCGTTTCCATTGGTATCGAATTTCAACGCAAACTGGGAACCGGTCTTTTCGGAGGCGAAGGTTTTATCATGCAAAAAATTGAAGGTGATGGTATGGCCTTCTGTCACGCAGGTGGTCACATCATCAAGCGTGATCTGCAACCCGGAGAATTGTTGAAGATTGATACGGGTTGTGTAGTGGCATACACACAGACTATCGACTACGACATACAGTTTGTCGGTGGTGTAAAGAACACATTGTTTGGAGGTGAAGGATTTTTCTTCGCAACGCTTCGCGGGCCTGGCACAGTTTGGTTACAAACACTTCCTATATCACGCTTAGCATCTCGAATTAACTCATATGCCGCTCCCGGAGGAAGAAAGGAAGAGGGTAGTATTCTCGGTGGCCTAGGTAACTTACTCGACGGAGATGGTATCTAAGCAATGATAAAAACCACCCACATAGAATCATTTTTGGATGAGATAAAACAAGGATGGCCTGTCTTCGACGTGCGCAGCCCGAAGGAATTTCTAGCCGGACACATTCCCGGAGCCATCAGTTTGCCTCTGCTCAATGATGACGAACGGCACGAAGTGGGAATAACCTACAAGAAAGAAGGCCACGAAGCGGCAGTTCGATTGGGTTATCGACTGGTAGGTCATAAATTCATTGACTACATTGAAGCAGCGCGTGCGATGGCAAAAGACAACACAGTTTGTTTGTACTGCTGGCGTGGTGGAATGCGAAGTAATACGATGGCTTGGCTGCTGACTTCTGTAGGTATAAAGGTCCATTTACTCGAAGGCGGCTACAAACAGTTTCGCAACTGGTGCCTTCATCAATTTGAGTATAAATGGCCTTTAATGGTCATCTCAGGCAAGACAGGAACAGGTAAAACAGAGGTGTTACATGAACTCAGAGTAAAAAACGAATCTGTTATCGATCTGGAAGCTCTTGCTCAACATCGCGGTTCGGCATTTGGCGCTTTAGGGCTGCCACTTCAGCCAACACAAGAGTCTTTCGAAAACAACCTCGCATGGTCGTTAAGCTATTGCCAAACAGCAAAACGCGTTTGGATTGAAAACGAAAGCCGCTTCATCGGCAAAGTCAGAATACCCGATGCTTTCTTTGTACAATCAAGTGCAGCAGCCTTAATATCCATAGACCGCGACTTGAATTCTCGTGCACTTCGTATCATACATGAATACGGCAAATTCGACAAGGAAGTGCTCATCGAAAAAACAAAAAGCATCACAAAAAGAATGGGTGGCGATCGGGTGAAAGCCAGCGTCGAAGCATTAGAGTCGGGAGACTACATGGGTTGGGTTCTACCTCTGCTCGACTATTACGATAGAAGCTATGAACATTCAATCCGCGAGCGAACCGGAAAGTATGAGCGCCAGCTGAATGTCCAATCGCAGACACCTCATCAAATAGCAACACAACTCTTGCTTCTAAATCCTCAATGAACCCAACAGGATGAATGATATAAAGCTAACCGGCTATAGTAAAGGATCTGGCTGTGGATGCAAAATTTCACCCGCAGCTCTGAAAGAAATACTTCAAACGTCCGATGATTTTCCGGCTGACAATCGCATTTGGGTTGGAAATGACACGCATGACGATGCAGCGGTTTTCGGTTGGAACGAACAAGAAGGCCTTATCTCGACCACTGATTTTTTCATGCCAATGGTCGACGATGCATATTCATTCGGAAAAATTGCAGCCGCGAATGCGATGAGTGATGTCTACGCCATGGGTGGCACCCCGATGATGGCTCTTGCCATACTTGGCTGGCCCATCGACAAACTTCCACTTTCGCTTGCTCGTGAGGTTATGGAAGGCGCTCGTTACACCTGCCGAATGGCCGGAATAACAATTGCCGGCGGACATAGTATTGAAAGCCCGGAGCCATTCTTCGGACTATCCGTAAATGGCAGAGTTCCAAAGAACAATCTCAAACAAAATAACACGGCACAACAAGGAGATCTACTCTATCTGACAAAGCCTATTGGCAACGGCATTGTGAGTGCGGCTGTAAAACGTGGGCAACTCGAAGATGATTCACACCTCGAATCCATCATCAGTTATATGAGCACGCTCAACAAATTGGGAGCTACTGTTTCTCATGTTGAGGGCGTGCATGCCATGACCGACGTTACCGGTTTTGGTTTAGCCGGACATCTTTTGGAAATATGCGAGTCGAGCAATCTCGGTGCAGAAATCGAATTCAATCAAATTCCTGTCTATCCCTTTCTTCACTCATACATCAGCAAACATATCTACCCGGATATGACCATGAAAAACTACAGCCACTACAGCTCGAAAATCAGCAGCCTCGATTTGGCTAAGCTATTAGTGATGTGTGATCCACAAACCAGCGGAGGATTATTAATCGCAGTTGCTCCTCATGCAGCACATGAATTAGAGGCATATATGAACGACTTCGGCATAATGGGACATTCTCAGCCCATCGGAACTCTTGTGAAATCAACAAACCCAATCATCCAAGTAAGGTGATAATCCATATACACCGTTGGATGTATATAGAAAAAAGAATAAACTTTTTTCCAAGAAATGTAACCTTCGAAACAAACACCGCGTTATAAAGGTGTGATTTGTTTTTTTGGTTAATTAATGGATTTGGTTAAGTAAGGCAGCCTCCCAACGGGGAGGCTTTCTTATTTGTAATACCCTCGAATGGAAATATGAATACTTTTGTTCTCCATACCATAATCAATGAGCAATCACTTTCAACGCCTTTTGGATTCATCCGAAAAAGCTCCCGAAATTTATCAGGCTACCTCATACTGGAAGAATTATGAGCGTCGTATCCTAAAGGACATTACCAACGTTGACTTTTCTGACTTCCGCTCGGGCAAATACCCCATCTATGAAACATTTGGTTTTGCAGAAAGAAAATACCAGCCGGTTCGCTCATGGAAATCGAAGCTGCGCATAGCAGCAAGCGCACTGAAGCGAATTTTCGTGGAAGGGAAAACAATCATGCCTTATGATTTGGATATTCGAGATATACAGGTTATGGCCTACCATCATGCGGAATTACTCTCTCAGCTTACAGGAACTCCCGGACCTGAGAAATACAGTATTAGCGATTTCGGCAATCCGGAAGACCAATTTAAAATAGGCTCCAACCTGTACAATACTCTTTCGCTGATGTTCTACATCCGACTTTGCTTTGTCAATAAGCACTTGTCGCTTCGGGGTGATGAAACCATTGTTGAATTGGGAAGCGGAAGCTGTCATCAAATTGAGGTAATCAAAAAACTATATCCCAACATCACTATTCTTTGCTTCGATCTACCCGGACCGCTTTATCTCGGTGAACGTTTCATGACCGGTGTATTTGGGAAAGATCAAATCGTGAGTTCCGATGAATGCATGAATTGGAATGACCTCAGCAAAGTTCAAAAAGGAAAAATTCACTTCTTTGGTAATTGGCAATGTGAATTGGTTAACGGATTCAACTACGATATTTTCTGGAATGCTGCCAGCTTCGGTGAAATGGAACCCAAAGTAGTTCAACATTACTTGAGTATTTTCTCGCCCGGAGCAAAATCCATTTTCCTTTTACAAGCTTCTAAAGGGAAAGAACAGCATCGTGTGAAAGATCCTATTTCATTCGAAAATTACGATAGTTGGATACCTGCCTTCCGCCGAATCGCCATAGAAACAGCATACAAAATTCATAAACCCATGACAGCCAGCGGAGGCTATTCGCAGGCGGTTTGGAAAAAAGGATAATTATTCATTTCCGATTTTAACCTTGCGCAACTCGAAGTTTTGACCGAGATAAACTTTGCGCACCTGCTCATCGGCAGCGAGCTCTTCGGCTGTGCCTGCTTTGAGAATTTGACCGTCGTACAACAAATATGCACGATCCGTTATCGAGAGCGTTTCTTGCACATTATGGTCAGTAATGAGCACTCCGATATTTCGCTGCTTCAGCTGGTATACAATCTTCTGAATATCCTCTACTGCTATAGGATCAACTCCTGCAAAGGGTTCATCGAGTAATATAAACTTAGGGTCGGTTGCCAAAGCTCTCGCTATTTCAGTTCTGCGCCTCTCACCTCCACTCAATGTTCCTCCCATAAACGTGCGCTTATGTGTGAGGCCAAACTCCTCTAGCAGTGATTCCAGTTTTTCGGATTGTTCCTTCTTACTCAACCGTGTCATCTCCAACACCGCCTTGATATTATCTTCAATGGAGAGCTTTCTGAAAACACTGGCTTCTTGCGGTAAATAGCCCACCCCAAGTTGAGCACGGCGATACATAGGCTCTCGTGTTATATCGGTGTCGTCGAGGTATACATGTCCTTCATTGGGTTTAACCAACCCGGTCACCATATAGAAACTTGTGGTCTTGCCTGCTCCATTTGGACCCAACAAACCGACAATCTCTCCTTGATTTACCTCAAAAGAGACACCTCTCACAACCGTACGTTGCCCATACTGCTTAATTATATGATCGGCGCGTAGTTTCAAAGTAGCATAAATCGTTGCGCTAAAGTAAAGCGCAAAAAGAAGCGTCAGACCTATTTCTTGCTATCGTATTTGGTCTTGTACTTTTCGTACAAGTCTGTTTGCTTGCTGCGCAACACAATACTTCGTCCTTCAATGAAAGCATGTGTCAAAGCATTGGTGCGCATGTCGAGTGCATCTCCCGATGAAATAAACAAGGTTGCGTCTTTCCCTATCTCGAGTGTTCCACATCGATTATCAATGCCCAGAATTTTCGCCGGTGATTGTGTAAGTGAGCGAACTGCCTCTTCATAAGGTAAGCCATAAGCCACCGCTGTTCCGGCATAAAATGGCAAATTGCGCGATCCCATACGCTCCATATCTCCTTCGTTTTGCAATGCAAAGCGAACTCCTGCTTTATGCAGCATAGCCGGCAATTTGTATGGAAGGTCAATGTCATCTTCGGCATACATTGGCAATTCATGCAGTCTTCTTAACAAGACAGGAACATCATTCGCGATTAGCTGTTCTGCAATCATATGTGCATCATATCCACCCACAATAACCATTTGCTTCACTTGCTGGCTCACTTTAAAGTTGAGCGCTTCCAATATCGATTTAGCATCATCAGCATGCACATACAATTTTTGTGTTCCTTCAAAAACACCTCGCAACCCTTCAAATCGCAACTCACGAAGAGTGGGATTCTTTACAGAACAATATGCGCGTGCTTCATTGAAAAACGTGTGTATCTCGCGCAACTGCTGGTCATATGTTTTAACCTTTTCTATATTCACCTTTCCTTTGTCGTAATGCTTATGGAAAACACCGGGCCAGTTGAGATGAACTCCATCATCGGCCTTTACTAACGCATCTTCCCAGTTCCATGCGTCAAATTGCATCACCGATGATGTGCCACTTATAACACCACCTCGTGGGGTGATCTGCCCTATCAAAACACCATTCAGGCGAACAGTTGGAATGATTTCAGAATCTGTATTGTACGCAATAGCCGAACGAATGCCCGGCTTGTATGAACCCGTTTCTGCAACATCATTCGCCGGACGAATCGCATCCAACTCGTGGAGGCCAAGTGTTGAATTGGTTGCAATAAAGCCCGGATAAACGTGTTTTCCTGCGCCATCAATCGTTTCGTCATAGGCATTTGCCGCAAGTCTAATAGTGCGCGCGTCGGCCACCATATCAAGCTTACCGTCGCGGAATCCGATGGCTGCATTTTCAATTACTGTCCCATCGCCGATGTGCGCCGTCGCGTTCATAATGAGCACAGAGCGCGTTTGAAGAGGTGCAACAGTTGGGTTTTGCTGAGCAGCGAACTGCAGAGTTGCCGCAAAAAATATCGTGAAAAGTGTCGTTCTCATGGTTGCTAATTATTTGAATGAAATGCCTTGTGACGTTTGATCAAGTGTATCACAATGGAAGTGTTTCTTGTCTTTGAAACCCGGTGCACGCACAGGCTCACCGGCTCCCTTGGCATTCAACATTTTCTGAATAATGCGCGCACGTTCTGTATTGATTTCACTGCGTAGCGAAGCGTCGCGCTCTGTATCGAAATAGCAAATGCCATCCACAAAAGTCTTCTCGGCCTTTGCATAGATACTCAAGGGATGATCAGTCCAAATAACTACATCGGCATCCTTACCTGCGGCAAGACTACCGGTGCGTTTATCTATGCGCAACAGTTTCGCAGGATTCAGTGTTACGAATTTCAGCGCCTCTTCTTCTTTTACTCCACCATATTTCACGGCTTTGGCAGCTTCCTGATTGAGGCGACGCGCCATCTCAGCATCATCACTGTTGAAAGCTACAGTTATACCTTGCTCATGCAACAAGGCTCCGTTCTGTGGAATGGCATCTTTCACTTCATACTTGTATGCCCACCAGTCGCTAAACGAACTAGCACCTGCTCCATGCGCCTTCATTTTATCGGCCACTTTGTAGCCTTCCAAAATATGCGTGAAGGTGTTGAGCGTGAATCCCATGCTATCTGCCACGTGCATGAGCATATTGATTTCGCTTTGAACGTAGCTATGGCAGGTAACAAAACGGTTCTTATTCAGGATTTCCCAGAGCGTTTTCATTTCCAGATCGACCCTTGGAGAATTGACGTTTGGCAGTGAGCTGTTCTGCCTGGTATTTCTGCTCTTACCGATTTCTTGCAACGCCGTAATATTCGCCGCACCGTACTCGCGCGCCCGAATGAAGTGATCGTAATACAACTGCTCCACGCCCATGCGCGTTTGCGGAAAACGCGAACCATCGTTGTACCAGTTCGATTGCTTAACGTTTTCACCTAATGCAAACTTGATGAACCCAGGTGCGTTGTCTACCAACATATCTTCGGCATTACCTCCCCAATGCAACTTCACCAAAGCGCTTTGTCCGCCAATAGGATTGGCACTTCCGTGCAGTAACTGCGCGCAAGTTACCCCACCCGAAAGTTGACGATAGATATCAATGTCCTCGGGCCAAACCACTCGCGCTTCTTCCACCTCCGCGCTGCAAGCCTGTTCGCCTTCATTCACGCTGGCTAGCGCAATATGGCTATGCTCGTCAATGATACCGGGAGTAACATGTCGGCCTTGCGCATCGATAATGCGCGCTCCCGGAAACTTCGATGCATCTACCGTTTTACCAACGGCAACAATTTTTCCCTGATGAATAAGCAGTTGCCCATTGTCAATTTTACCTTCTGCTTCGCACGTCCAAATAGTTGCATTTTTAATCAAAACGGTTTCGGCTTTGGGCTTTTCCTTCGATCCATATGCTGTGAAGGGGTAGATAACATCACCAACAACTTCCTTTGTGTCACTCTCCTTTCCCTTCTCTCCATTTTCCTTTTTCACTTCCTTATCATTTCGTGGCTTCAGGGTTGCACTCCATACCATCCATGCACCAGCGGCGTCTTGCCCACGTCCCGTCCAGCTCGACCGATCATTACTTACATCCCCTGCCAAACGAAGCATTCCTGTATAAAACTCATCAGATGCATCGAAACTAATCGTGAGCAACTCATTCACCAATGAAATGGATACGTTGTAATTGAGCGTATCCATTTTTGCTGTGCCGTCATTGTTCTTACCGACCTTAACGTGTTGAATGGACCCCTTCGTTTTTCCTTCTACCTCTTTCACTTTTAATTCATACGTGTGACTAGGCAGTTTCAATTCGTAATTGCCAACGAGATCAATTGACTTTGCAGCTTCTATCACAAACTGCTCGCCCTGAATCCAATTCTCATGGACGGTTGATGTTTCCATAAAAATATTGTCAGAGCTGATGAAGAAGTTGGCCCATGCACCACCTTTCAATTGCCCTAACTCACCTGTAACGCCTAGAATAGCGGCCGGTGTGGCCGTTAATGCTTTCAATGCATCAGCTTCACTTAAACCTCGGCTGACTGCCTTTCTCAAACTCTTCAGAAATTTAGCCCCCTCTGAATGTCCATGGCCGGTAATGACAAACGGTATTTTCTTTCCCGCTAGCATAGCACAATTGGAAGGCGCAAGCTCCCAGTGTTTCAATTCATCCAAGCTAATGAGGCGAGACACATAGGGATCCGAAACATCATAAGCTTCAGGAAAGGTAATAGGCACAATCAACGTCGACTTCATCTTCTCAACATCATCAAGTCGCTGGTACTCATTGCCACTTGTTTTGATAATGTATTGAATGCCGAATTCATCGCCTACTTTATCTGCGCGAAACATATTCCACTTGTCTCCTGCATCGAAAAAGGCCGGAACTTTCGAAAGTGCATTCATCGCTTCAAGTGAAAGATTGCGTTCTTCTAACATGCCTCCGTTTGCATACCACAGCGCATCGTAATATGACTGGCGCAACAAGGCGATAGACCCCATCAATGATGAAGGATAACCTGTAGTGCTCGATCCTTTGTTGAATGAGTAATGTGATGAAACAACTGGCTTCAACAACGCTTGGTTAGGCTGGTTCCCTAAAGTTACAAGGGCACCCGAACCGCGCACGATGCCATCCATTTTGTGAGTAAGTACAGCGCCAAATCCGGCGTTGCGGTATTCCTTAGCAACATCGTCCTTGCACGTAAAGTTCAACGCGGCACTATAGTCGGCATTAATTGCATCGTTCCAGCCGAATGCCCCTTTCGGTGAATCATTCGAACTACCGCCACGCATACGAGGGCCTACCTCGCCTCCCTTAGCAGGCGAAGCATCTCCTAGACCATAATCGGAATGCAAATCAATGAATGAAGGATAGATGTGCTTCCCTTTGCAATCAATAACAACTGCATTCGATGGAATATCAACGTCTTTACCAGCGGCGACAACTCTTCCCTTTTCAATGAGAAGAGTTGCATCATCAACACGCGTCTGATAGTCTATGAAAAGTATTGCGTGGGTGAAGGCTACAGATGTCACATCTTTCGGGAGTATTCCATTGAAAGGAAAAGTTGGCTGTGCGTTCATTGTAACAACAACAAACAGTGCAAGCCATAGAGCGGTAATTCTCATGCGTGATTCGTTTTGAATGAAAGGGGAAAGATATTGTAAACACGCAAAGACACTTCAATAGTGAAGTTGGAAATTCAATATTTCAATATCCCCAAAAATGACTTTCTACAGAAGTCGCTCACACCCAAGCCTTCCTTGCAGCCCGCCTGTGTGGACAAACAACACTCTACTGCCTTCCGGAAGTAATCCGTTTTCTATTCGTTGCAGCAGGCCATATAGAGCCTTCCCTGTATATACCTGATCAAGTGGTATATGGAATGATTTCTCCATTTGCTGTATGAATGAGATCAGCGTGTCATCCCATTTACCATAACCACCAAAATGATTTGCGCTGTCAATGATGAACTGAGCTCGATACTCTTCAGCTATAGATCGATCCATAAGAAAATACTCAATATGCTTAACTACTTCATCATGGAGAAAATCCCCGCCCTTGAGTGCAGAAAACCCTATAAACTGAATGTTATTCTTTGCCCCCAGCATCATGCCGGCGAGCGTAGCACCTGTTCCACACGCGCATGCAATGTGGGTATAGCTTTCATAATCTGATTCACAGAGAATCTCCATGCAACCATTTACACCGTAGTAATTGGAACCTCCCTCCGGAACTAAATGAAAAGAACCGAATTGATCATGCAACCATGCCTTGAACTCTTCTGTGTTTCGCTCCTCATAATCGAGACGACTTATAAAGTGCAATTCCATGCCTTGCTCTCGCGCAAATTGGAGAGTTGCGCTATGCTCCTTCGGTTCTTCTCCGCGTATTATGCCAATGGTTTTAATACCGATAAGATTTCCTGCTGCCGCTGTGGCGTATATGTGATTGCTCCAGGCGCCTCCTAACGTTAACAGTGTTTTATGATCCGATGCACTTGCGACCTCCAAATTGTACTTCAGCTTATACCATTTGTTGCCATTTATGGTTGGATGCAATGAATCCAGTCGCTTAACATCAATTCGTACGTTTCGATCTGCACAAACTGAATGAAGAAGCGATTGATAGGTAATCGGGATATTATTGGTTGAGAGAAAATTCACTTCAATGCACTATCACGAGTGGCAAAACAACTATATCCCTCTCAAATTTCAGTCGAATGAAATAAGTTCCATTTGGTAACTCCGACAAATTCATTCGCGGCCATTCGCGACAGTTGGGAACACACAATCGTTTGCCATCGGAAGCGTGAACTTCAATTTCCAATGGTTGATTTCGAAACCCACGAAACTCAATCCATTCATTTGCCGGATTGGGAAAAACACGCGAATCCGTTCGACTGAACTCCTTCATTCCAACAGCATTTGTCAAGCTAATGCAATAGTCCTCTATTTCACCATAAGTCAGATTACCGCAAGGCTCAGGTTCATTATTAGCGTTTATAGGCGTATAGGTCATAGAAACACGCATTCTTGAAACACCTTCCGTTATACTGCTCGGCACTGTGAATGTACCGGTAACCGGAATAGTAGTTGGAGCTGGATCAAAAACCAATTCATCCTCATCTTCAAAATCACCATCAATATTGTAATCAATCCAAATACGGAAGTTCTCATTATACGTTGTACCCAAATAACCGGGAGCACATTCAACTGTATAGCTCGACTGTGAGTGTAATGTATCCGTTACATCAGCAACAAGCACATATCCATTATCATCGCCCGACGAATGCATGATATCGCCTACCTGCAAATACTGAATAAACTCAACATCTGAATTAGCTGTAGTAACACAATAGGGTATTAAAGCGCAATCCTCGCACCCGGGAGTAAATGCAGGAATTTCTAAAGCATTCCCCTCTGGATTATTACATGCAGAGCTTATGCTAATAGTGTAGTTCGAGCAAGCTGAAAGACCGTGTATGGTAAACGTGTCTGTTTGCGCAGTTTGCCACTGCTGAGTATTTCCGTTTACATCTGCAGCAATGATGGTGTATCCATCGGCAGCCAGCACTTCATTCCACTGAATCGTGAGAGAACTGCCAGTTGATGCTATCACCGCCAGAGATTGTGGTTGAA
>Ga0315908_10003389_pt1 | contig 11539 bp, 7 predicted proteins | sample LakEriMetagenome_12_FD_203520 | JGI IMG/M metagenome (GOLD analysis project Ga0315908, IMG submission 203520) | Freshwater fungal communities from buoy surface, Lake Erie, Ohio, United States - Buoy 4 MA124 | ecosystem: Environmental > Aquatic > Freshwater > Lake > Lake biofilm | place: USA...
GCTTGAATTCTTGCTATTTTAAGAAACTCTCTTTTTGTTTTTATTATAATACTTTTATTAAATCTCAACATTATCTTCATCTTAATCACTTTAATTGAAATTAATATGATTTATTTGATTAAAATTTGAATTTTTATTAATGATATTGTTAATGTTATTATTACTATTATTATTATGATTCTCTTAAATGTAATTATCATTATTACTATAAACCTATTATTATTTTTAAAGAGTTTTAAGCATTTAAATATATTATTAACTGAAGTATAAGTTATTGATATTATTTTATTGATTAAAATCGCAATAATTATGAGGATTAGTGATGATAATATTATTATTTTAATCGAAAAGCAGTTCCTACTTAATTAAAGAAGGTTCAGGTTAGTATTCAAACTAATTTAAAGGTTCGGGATTATTATATTAGTCAGATTATTATTGCAAAGTTTGCGATTATTCATCATTTATATTTATTATTTTCTTTTCTTCTTAAACTTCTAACTCATTCTTTTCCTCGTTATCGTTGAGCCTTTTGTGTCGAATATCATTGAATATCTACATGAATTCTTTTGTTGGTTAAATTTGAGAAAACATATTGTAAAGTCTGTGATTTCCATTATCATTATTATCTATTTGAACATTATAATTATCACTTAATGATTTTTTGTGATGTCTTGTTCTTCCAGGTTATAATGATATTGAAAATTTATTTGAATATTTCCTACTATCTAACACAAAATCTTTCCATAACTATATATTATAATAATTATAATATTAATATTTTTGTTATAATAATTAATTATTATTATTATCATAATATTTATCATATTAATATAAAAATTATAATAATAATTTAATTACTTCATATTCTATATTTTTGAAGTTGTTTTCTAAATAGTTGTAATGAGGATTATTTGATTGAAAAAGATTTCCAGTATTGTTTATATAATTTTAATCTTCCTTAATAATTTTTTCGTTTATAATTTCATTAATCAGAATTTGAGCAATCACAATCTTTTCAAATTTTTTATATTTGTAAATAACATCATAGTGATTTCCTATTTTAATCAAATGGGTTTTTTATTTGAATTTATTATTGATAATAATGGATTATAGCAAATTATCATTACTAATAGTATAAATTACTATTCTTTACTAAAATATTTCACTCAAAATTTCCAATGTAATTTTCTCATTTTATCCTTCCATAGGGTTTTTCAAATAATCTTTGATAAGATAATTATTTTAGAGAAACCAAGCCAATTTTTTATTGTATGTATTATTAATATAATTTTGATTATTTTGGTGACTATTATGAATATTATGAGAATGAGTATTAACATATTTAAATAGCATTTATTCTATGTCTCTGTAGTACTAGGAAGTAAAATAATGATGACTGCAAAATGCTCTTAATAATGAGTGGGTTCCTTCATGAATTACTTTCCTAAACAATAGACTGTCAATTAATACATTTATTATTTATTCTCCATAAAAAGGGTCCATTTTGCTTAATCTATGTTATTAGTTTAATAAGTGTGCATTCATCATTGAATCAAACGATTCACCAGTCTTATCATTTTATTAAAACATTTATTAATATTATTATTAATATTTATATATTTTTTATTATTTCTCATATTTTATATTACATTATTTTTTATTTTCTTTTTTTATATATTCTTTTTTATTACTTTTATCAAAAAGATATTTTGATGCAAATTATATTTCTTTTTTATTTTCTATTTTAGAAAATTCGAATATTATATTATTATTTTTATTAATTATAACTAATTAGATAATTTTAATAATAAAATGGAGAAATAATCGCTTAAATAAGCTAATAATAATATCTAATAATAAAAAATAATAAAAAATGTTGCACCTACATAATAATAAAAATGAATAAATCTTCAAAGTAAATTATCTATAAATTATTAAAGAATAAAGCAGCTCAAATTCAAATAACAAATAAGAGTAAACTAATATCAATGTTAAAATTGCAAATTAATAAATAGATTCTCAATATATAGCATAATAATAATAAATTTAATATTAATTATTGTAACAATAATAATAATAATAATAATAAATGTAATAATAAATTTAATAAAAATCTAAATAATTAATAAATGATACAAATAACTTTAATATATAATAAAATATAAATTTGTAATCAAATTAATAAAAAATTCAAAGTTACTAACTAAAATATGAATAATTATTAAAGAAATTAGAATAAAAAGAACAATTAAATAAATAATAAGAATAAATAATTATTGATCAATTAAAGTAGATAAATTAAATGAAAAATGAGTAAAAGAAATATCTAAAATAAATATAAACAATGTAAAATAATATAGTTGCTTTAAATTTATAACTATAAGAAAGTAATACTTAAAATGGAAACTCTAGAAATAGGGAAAACAATTTATAAAATTTAGAATAACAGTATGCTTATTAGATTCAAAGATAATTGATGTAAGAAGAATAGTTTTACTAATAATAATTGTAATAAATACTGTTGGATTCTAATTAACAAGCTAATCTAAATAATCAATCTATGACTTACGAAGTAAATTTATATCAAGTGTTAATAATTATCATAATATAATAATATTTAAATATTATTAAATGATATTTATAATATTGATATGAAAATTTAACTTTATGAATTTATATATTGTAAAGTTATACAAACGATAATTTAAATAAAGATAATAATAATATCAATTAAATATAATAATAATAAAAAGGAGATGATTCATCTATAAGACTAAATAGGTTATGTCAGTAAGGGATTAAAAGAAGAACAGATAAAAAAAATTCCAGTGAAATTATACTCAAAAGAATTTGTACAAAGCATCTCATTGAATAAGAATGATGATGGAGTCGACAAGTATTTAAAAAATATTTATTTAGATGTGGAATTTGTTTTGATTAATATGATTAAAATCAGAAAGTTTCATTGTTATCTTGCCATCATTTTTTTCATTGCGATTGCATAAATTAATGGTTATCTCACAATAAAGTCTGTCCTCTTTGTAAAGAAGAACAAGTTTTATGAATATTTACTATCAAATTTAAAAATCATTAATAAATTTATATTTTAAATTAATAGATTTAATATAATTATTTAAATCATAATTTATAAAAATAGAAATATTCTATATAATTTAATATTATTAATAGATAATACATCATTAATAAAAATATATTTTATAAAAAATAATAGGTACTATTTTATATAATATGATAAAATAATGATGATGATAATAATAAAAATAAAAAATAATATAAAAAGTCTAGTGAAATTGAAAGTGAAAGTATAATAAATAAATAGAAGGAAATGGAAAGCAAAATAAAAGGAGAAAACAAACAACTAAAGGAACTACTTCGAGAAAACAACTAAATGAAACTAGAAATAAAAGAAAAATGCAGTCTTTTCGAATGCTTGGCTTTCCTTTTAACAAATGATATAAGCAAATCTGAAGAAACTGAAAAGAATGTAAAACAATCGATCTTCAAACTATTCGATTTCAAAAACCATTAATAAAGACTATCATAATTCCACTCCAATTAACATTTGTTAGTCAATTATTAACTTGACCCTTCTGATTCATAATTTCTTAGTCTTAACCTATATTTGGCTTCCTTGCTTTATTAAAAATCCATCATTCTCTATCAATAGTCTACCACCAAACTTTACTTAAAATCTCATGTTTTCAACCACAACTACTCCCAAACTATCCATATTGCTAAGTATTTTAAATATTATTTATATATTTATTATCTTTATTATTATTATTATTATATTATAAATTTATTATCTTTGTTATTATTATTATACATTTTATTTATTTAGTTATTTTTATAATAATAATAATAATAAATTATTTAGGGACTAAAATTATTATTATCCTGTAATTCCTTATGCCAACCACTAGGCTAGGAAAATAGTATATAACATTCTATCGGAGTTATTTCTATCTGCTTTGGATATTTAGATTGAGAATCCTTACCATTTCAAGCAATACAATTTTATTTCTAATCAATATTATTTTGAAAATTAAACAAGCTTATTTAACACCAATAATTATCCAACTCCAGATAAACAAAACCCGTATTCTAATAATTACAATTATTATGCAAGTAGTAATAATAATTTTAACAATAAAAACTACCTTAATTCTAATTCTGCTTCTAAAATCTTCCATAAAAAAAGTTATTCTCATGAAAATAATAAGCTAAATAATAATCTTCAGAATTCCTTTGAAATTTTTTAGAGTAATAGAAAAATGCAGTTTAATAATAATTAATAAGTTATCAATCCTCCTCCAGGACTTCTTTAAAATCCTTAAACTTTTTCTAATTCTCAAACTGCATATTCTTAATAATAATAATTTTAATAAACTACAATTAATAATCAAATTTTCAATGAAAATGATATTAATAATAACAATAATAATAATAATAATAATAATAATAATAATAATAATTAATTATAAGATGCTACCAATTTTTATACTAACTAATAATAGCTAATACCTAAAAAAAGTCAACATTTAAAATAATTGTACATCAATAAATAAATATCTCCTTTTTATTTAGACTAACCTTCAGAAGATTTAAAAAATAAAGAAAATATTCCAAATTAAGACAATATTTAGAAAAAAAAGAATAAAAATAAACCTGTTATTTTAGAAAATTCTAAAGAAAGGTTTTTTGGAAAGCTAAAGTTCTTTGATGAATAGAAAAATTATGGATTTATTGTAATGGAAACTGACGAAACTGATGCTTTTGTTCATTTTGATGATTTGAGAAAAGCTAATATTTCAAAAGTATAAATTTATTACTAAATTATTATTTTATTTTTATATAAATTATATTATTTCAAACTTTAATTAAAATATTATAGGATTTTTTAAGGACAGTAAAATTAGGAAATGAGATAAGATTTTCCTTTAATCTAATTTACTACAGTGGAAAATATAGTAAAAGTAGAAAAGCCATTGATTTAGAATTATTATCATGATTGATCCTTATAATTTGTATTAAAGAATATTTCAATATAAATATTAAAATTAATAATAATAATACTTATATTATTAAATAATGTCTGAACAGTAATTAGCATTTAGCAAATTAAATGAAAGTAAATAAAAATAAATAAAAAGATAGCTTTTATAAAACTGAAAGAGAACAAATACAAAGTGCAACAAGACTTAATTTAAGATAAATAAGAACAAAATCAACTTTAATAAATGATGCGACAATTATAATTAGAGATCACTTATAAAAAATAGCAAGTATCAGAAAAAGAACAGCAGATGGCTTAAATCCAAAAAGTAATAGAATAATCAGATGAAGCAATCAACAAAGTAAATAACATAATTAAAAAAAGATGGTAGAAACTTCAATAAAACTGTCAAATGCCTTAGAACAAGAATCTAATTATTTACTAACGAAATTAAAGAACTGATCATAATTCAAAATAAATATTTTTATAAATATAAAACAAAGTTGTATTTGCTTAATAAATATAAATTTGCAATAATAATTAAATAAATTTTTAATAAATATTATAGATTCAATAGTCACCATACAATTCCTGCTCTAACTTAGTTATCATTTAATTCCTATTCCAATTCCTCTACAACTGAGTTTAAAAAAGATGATCCTTTTAATTATCAAAACTAATATGAAGACTAAGATCATCCATATCAACTCCCAAAACTTCTTCACAATCTTCCCATTCCTTTAATACTTCCTTACTGATTCCTTTAACTTCCCTAACCCATTCCCTCTATACCTTCCATCTCTAATAAAATCCAATAACAATAAATAACCCTCCAATAACTCCAAATATAACAAAATATCCATCAACTCCTAATTTACCTTACAAATAAGCTTCTCCAACAAAATTACCATATAAAAAAGATCGTTTCCATCTTCTTCTATTAATATCTACATTATCCAATATCCTTTCTAATTTACTACCGATATTATGTCCAGTATTAAAATCTATCCCCATTTCTTAATACTCTTTATAAAATAATGGATATGGTTCTTCTCTTTTGTCTAATGGAGATCGTTCTTGTTTGATATAGTCTTTAATAAGTTCTTATTGGGGTTTATGGCCAAATGGTCGTATACCTTTTTTTTTTTGTTGCAAAGATTGGAATTGTTTAGAACGAAAAAGAATTTCGGTTAGTTCAGAATTTTCACGGTTTTCTTTTAGTTTTTTTCGTATTAGTTCGATCTCACTTTCCATTTGTTTTAGATTTATTATATCTGTTGAAAAGGTTTCTTATTGGTTTTGAGTTTGTTTTGAGTTTATTTCCAATTTTATTTGTTCTTCTAGTTTTTTTCAAAGTTCTTGCAATTGTTATAATTATTATTCAATTTATAATTTTTTTAATTATTTTTAATCGCTATTTATTTCTGAGGACTTCTCTATTATTTTTAATTATTCATCCTCATCATTTCTATTTTCTTTATTATTTTCATCTTTAGCATTTTTATATTAACAGAATTAATATATTTATTAATTTTAAGGTCTTTTTATATCATAAATTTGAATTTAGATTTTAAAAAACTATTTAATTATTTTATTCATAAAATATTTTTTAAATATTGAATAAATTATTATTATTAATATTAAAAATATTGACTAAATAATTTTATAATTTTTAATTATAATCAAGATATGCCTAAATAATATATTAAAAATTATATAGAAAATAATAAATACGCAAATTTGATAATAAAAATGAATAATTTGCAATATTAAATATAAAAGAACAATAATTTTGCAGAAAATTTTCGTGGAAGGATTAATAAAATAAAGAAACAAGGGCCATAAGATTTATTAGATTGTTAAAATTCTATTCCAATTTAGAAAAATACATAAAATTCTAATAATAAAAATAATTAAAATTAAATGTCAAATCAAATTGCTTATAAAATTTGGAGTTAGTCTAATTATGTTGATTAAAATTCATTTAGCTATAAAATTCAGCAAAATAATTTTTAAAATTTAAAATAAAAAGGAAATTTTAGCAATAATATGGTGGCTTAATTTTTAGATAATAATGTAAAAGTTAAAAAAGATTTTCAATTAAATTTAAAATAAAAAGAAAATTAGTCAGAAACTCAATCATTAAATAATAAATCAAATTTCTTTAAAATGCCAAAATAATAAAACAATCTTAGTGAAAGCAAAGTAAAAGAAATATTTGACTGGCTTGATAAAAATAATGAATTCAAATAAAAACAAAATTAATTTTAAAATATCAATAAATATCCAATTAATAGAAATAGTAAATAAAATTTTTATAAAGCAAAAAGTATTAATTCAAATTATAATAATTATATTACTAATAATAATAATCATAATATTAATAATAATAACGGTATTTAATAAAATATTAATGGCAACCTAAAAAGAAATTATAGTAGTGTTACTTAAATAAGCAATTCTAGTTTTTAATTAGATAATTATAATATAAGAACTTAAAATTTCTCATAGAATAGTTAATAAAATACAATATAAAACTAATAGAAAAAATTGATAAGAGCCTAAATTATTATAAATAATTGAAATATTAATTATTAATTTTTTTATATTAAAAATATAACATAATTATTTTAATTGCAAACTTATAAATATTAAAATGATTAGAAATATTCTTATAAGTATGAAAGATAGATTAGATTCATTAATATTTTTGTAAAAAGAAATAAGAAATCTGATAAAAGAATCTTTAAATGATAAATAAGGATTGTCACATGAATATATAAGTGTTTGTTGTAAAAAACTAGCTTAATTCAAACAATAAGATATAAACTTAACTTCAAAAGAAAACTAATATTTCGAATATATAAAAAGATTAGATACAATATTTTTATAAAACTCAAGGTAAATAAAATATTAAATAAATTTTAAGTGAATTATTTAATTACAATTTATAAATTTATTTATTATTAAATGATTAATTTTAACCTAAAATAAATTTGATTTGTTCTAATTTTGAAATACAATAATATTTAGATTTATATCATCAATTTATAATATATAATAATGAAATAGATCAAATTCAAATATATTAATAGTTAATAGATGAGTTAAAAAATAATAAAAATTTATTATCTATTTAAAAACAAAATGATTTTATTATTTATATTCTTCTATATATTTAAAATAAAAGTAGATTGTTTATTGATGAATAATTTGATCAAATTTTAAAATTATTATAGTAAAGTAATAGAAAAAATGATTAAGATAATAAAAAAATTTAAAATAACTATTTTTTTAAAGTTTTATAAAATTTCAATTAGTTAGAAAATAATTTAAAATAATCTAATAAATTATTATCTGTAAAATCTTATTAAAATAAACAATAAAATTATTTTGAATAATAAATTATTATTTAAAAGATAAAAAAAAAATAAAGTCCATAAAAAAGTAATTAGTTATTAAGAGAAAAAATTTATAAGGCTTAGTCTAATGAAAATATTTCTATGAATATATTTAAAAATTAAAATAATTAGATTTTTAAGAATAATGACGATTAAGAAAACAGCATTTTTTTTTATTAATGAGCTTAAAAACAATTTGTTAAGAAATCTTAATAATATTATAATTAGTCTCAAATTAGATTTTCGAATTTTTAATCATATTAAAAAAATAATTTAGATAAAATATTTTTTAATTATTAAGATATATTATTTTTAGATGAAATTTTTTTTAAACAATTAAAATTTAAATAAAATAGTAAACAAATAGAATAAAATTTATAGCTGAAAAATTTAATAATTAAAAATTAACAAAACTAAATTACATTAAATAATTATTTGAAATATTACAATGATAAAAAAAAGAAATTTAATTCAATACATTAAATGAAAAAAATGAAATAAAATAATAAAAAATATTTTGATATCTAATATTTTATGGAAATAAATAGAAATAGTAGTTTATAAAATTCTTAAAATCAAATAGATTCAAATATAATAAAGAACTAAAGTGATATGTAAAAATCAAGATTTTTTATAAATATTGCAAATAAAAATATTCAAAATAAAATTCAATTTAAGAAAAGTTAAAATTTTTTTTCAGATGAAAATCTCTAAAACAATAAAATATAGCAATAAAATATTTTTTTTTAAAATTAAAAATAAACTCCTACTTAAAATTAATTTTAAAATAATTAAAATGAATAGTAAATTTATGAAAATAAAAAAAATCTATTTCAAAAGAAATTTAGAATATCTAGATCAACTATTAATGTAAATTTACAAAGTAAAAAATAAGAATAATTGAAATATATAATATATATGTAAAATAATTTAATTAATTTAAAAAATATTATTTAAAAAGATATGATTTAAGCTAAAAATGAAATAACAAATTTTTAAAATAATAAAAAATTTGAAATTTAAAAAAATTAAAATGAAAATGAGATTTTAAAAATGAAATCGTTATAAAATAAGCAAAACTGGAATCATTCCCAATATGTTTAAAGACAAATAAATTAAAAATTTTTGTAAAATTTATTTAATTAAAATCATAAATAATTGGATTAAATAAATTAATAAAATTCATTTTTTTATCAAATTTAAAATTTATTTGTTTGAATTCATCAAAAATATATACATATTTTATTTTTAATTAAAAGAAATTATAAGTACAAAAAATATAAATTATATATTATTTACAAAAAGTATTCTTTAATATAATAAATATTCTTTATTCAAGTAATAATTCAAAAATAAAAATATAATACTAAAATTTTTTTAATTTTAATTGAGTTTTATTAAATATATAAAATCAATTTAATTATTTATTAAAATTATTTTGAATAATTAAAAATAAAAATATATTCTTTAATTTACGATTAACATATTTATAAAAATTATAAATAGAAAAATTTTATTAATTAAATAATAAACTTTAAAATATCTTTGTAAATAATTATTTTTATATTTTTTTAGTTTTTTTAAATTATTTTATTTTTATATGATTTAATGATTAAAATTATTTCAACATTAATTTGAATTTTTAATCTTCTTTAATTTTATCTGAGGCATATTTTAAAGCATAATTATTCTACTTAATTGCTTATAAAAAACTTCTTCATAATCTTTTAATTTTTATAAAGCATAATATAAGGCATTCCTATTTTACTTAACTACATCTAAAATAAAATCTTTATTATTTTTTAGTTTTTATGAGACAAATTCTAAAGCAAAAATACCATAATTTTTAAAAGCCTCTAAAACAAATTATAACATGTTTTTTCGATTTTTTGAAAAATATTAAAGTAAATAAAAATTCTATTAAATTGCTTTTAAACTTACTTTTTTATTATTTTTTAGTTAATATGTACTATGAACTAACTTTTTAATAAAATCTTTTCATAAGACTTTTAAACAGTATATAAAAACTTCCAAATAAACATATGTTCTTTATACAATTAACAAGCAACATAAGAAAATTTTACAAACAATTATAACCTAAGAATAAAAATTAGACAAGAATTTGCAAATCTAATAAAAAAAGAAATAGACTTTAAATTAAGCTCTAATAAAATATTATATTATATATTGAAATATTCAAACAAAAAATTCAAAAAAAAATTAAATATTTAAATAAAATTCAATATTAGCAACAACCGAAAATTTCATTATTAAACTAAAAATGATTGTATTCAAATAATATAGAGATAAAAATAATCTTCAAATAATGTTATATAAACAAATGATCGTTTATATATCATTTTAATCGACAGCTTTTATATTATCTGAAACATTATAAAATTATAAAACATTTTGCTTAATTTTTTTAAGTTTTATCTTTTTTATAATTTAAATATATTAACTGATAATTTAAAATTAATAAATATTAAAATGATTTCTTAATTTAAAAATCAATAAATTTAAAGGGAAAAAAGATAATATTTAATTTATAAATAAAATTATATAAAGTTTAAAAAAAATAAAAACAAAGAATATTATAAGAAAAAAATTTATCTAAAATTAAAATTTAAATATATGTATGGATAATATTTTATTAAAATATATTTAAAAATTTTATTTTTTAAATTTATAAATTAAATTTATTAAACAAATTTAAATCAAATGATTAAAGCTGTTAAAATAAATAACACCATTAAAATATATGTCATTTAATTTAAATAATTAAACTTTGTAGAATTAGTTCCATTTTATGTTGTATTTGATAAATTAGTTCCATTAGTTAATCCTGTTGAATTATTTGTTCCTGTAGTATTAGTTCCATTATTTGTTCCTGTAGTATTAGTTCCATTAGTAGCTGATCCAGAAGAAGAACCAGTTGGAGTTGGGCTTGGAGTTGGGGTTGGAGTTGGAGTTGGGCTTGGAGTTGGAGTTGGGCTTGGAGTTGGAGTTGGAGTTGGAGTTGGAGTTGGGCTTGGAGTTGGAGTTGGGGTAGGCCAAGCAACATTATCATAAGGGAAAGTAGTAGAATTAGTGAATGTTTGATAATTTTGATAATTATATA
>Ga0315908_10003393_pt1 | contig 11536 bp, 9 predicted proteins | sample LakEriMetagenome_12_FD_203520 | JGI IMG/M metagenome (GOLD analysis project Ga0315908, IMG submission 203520) | Freshwater fungal communities from buoy surface, Lake Erie, Ohio, United States - Buoy 4 MA124 | ecosystem: Environmental > Aquatic > Freshwater > Lake > Lake biofilm | place: USA...
CGGCGTCAGCACAACTTCCCAGCCCACTTTCAGCAGCCAGTTGGTAATCATAACGCTGATCACCTGCTCTTGGCTCCATAGGCCCCAAAAGGCGAGCGGGTAAAATATGATGCTATCGACGCCCTGCCCCACCACGGTCGATCCAATAGTGCGCGACCACAGATGCTTGCCGCCTGTCCAGATCTTCATACGCGCCATGACATAGCTGTTCACGAACTCGCCCGCCCAAAAAGCGGTGACGGACGCAATCACGATCCGCCATACTTGTCCGAATACGCTTTCATACGCAGCTTGCCCTTCCCAGCCCGGGGCTGGTGGCAAGGCAACGACAACCCAGCTCATGAACGCCATAAACAACAGGGCAGCAAAGCCAGCCCATATGACGCGTCTTGCGCGGGCATAGCCGTACACCTCGGTCAGGACGTCACCGATAACGTAGCCAAGCGGGAAAAACAATATCCCAGCCCCGAATATCCATTGCTCCCCGCTTATGGTCACCGCGGCCGGTTTTGCCGCGCCAATGATATTGGACAGCAGCAAAATGGCCACGAATGCGGCCATGACGAAATCATAATAGCGGAACTGGCGTCCGGCGACGGCACTTGCGCTTTCGGTTACAACAGGAGCATCTTGCATAAAATGACATAAGCAGCTTTGCGTTCGCAGGCAAAGCCGTTATTGCGCCTTTCAGCGCGCGCCCTTAGCTCAGCTGGATAGAGCGCGAGACTTCTAATCTTGAGGCCACAGGTTCGACTCCTGTAGGGCGCGCCACGCAGTCCGCAAAATCACAATTTTCCAGAGACTTCTGTCGTGGAACGCTATGAACGGCGGAGTTCTGCGGGCCTTAGCGGCCATTAAATTCGTGCAGAAGCCGAACTTATCTCTGTTGTGAGAAAGTTTTGCCAAAAAATAGGGCCCGTCTCACGGGCCAAAAAAACAGACTTCTTTTAGATTGCTGTAGGTATTAGCTGAACCCGAGGACGCGCCTCTGATCCGCCCATGCCAGCGGTAAATCAGCGGCAAGAAGTTTGCCTGGGCTGAGATTCAATGGTTGCCGCCCTTCCACAATTGCAGTGACAATATAGGGGTCAAGGCAGACAAGCTTTGCAACCTTCATCATTCGAACACGGCAACGACCTTGTTCGGCTGCAAGGGTCGGAACTGATTTATCAGGGTTCGTGGCAATTTGAGCCATGACTGCTCTCGATTCGGCGAGAAGCATGACGAGCTTGTCATCGCGTAAAGACACGCCTTCACCTGCCGAGGTGGCGGGTATGATCAGCCTGAGCGCCTTACCGCGACGCAACCTTATGGCCTCGCGTTCAATGATTAGATAGCTACTTGACGGTTGGATCGCCCCCTCCGCACTAATGGCATTGAGTAAACTCCTGTTATCGATTTTGATCACCACTCGGCCTTCATGCAGGTCGACCCGGTCGACTACATTCCGAACGATGGCTTGTTTCCGGATATATTTCGCGGCTGTGAGTTCATCTGCCAGCTGGCTACACCGCAAAATGACATTGTGCAGTTGGTCGGCTTTGTATGTGCCGTCCAGCATCATACTCTGTATCTGGCTGCCGGACGCTAATGTTTGCGATAGCTGGCCAAGGACTATGTCTTCAATATCCCGTGCGCTGACGCGCGCGGCTATGGAGACTCCGATATTTTCGTAGCGATTAGCGTAGTAATGGAACCTTCGATTACCCTTTTGCGTATGAGCCAGAACCATTGCGGTTCCTTCCGCATTGTAAATCAGCCCAGCCAACACGCCTGTTCTGGTGCTGACCTTGCGTGAGCTGCCGCCCTGCCCTTGCTTTGCCAACTTGGCTTGAACTTGGTCCCACAGCTCTTCAGCAACAATCGCATCATGCTCGCCTTTGAAGGCTTCACCCTTGTGAACCGTTATGCCGCGATAGATGCGATTGGACAGAAGGTGATAGAGATTACCGCGCTTGAAGTGGACCCCGCCTCTCGTCCCGCCATCTTTGCGCTGTTGGACCTTGGTATGGCTGCCGTTTTTGGCCAATACGTCGACCAGTTCAGGAACTGAACCTACTTTGAGGTAAAGTTGCATGATGTGCCGGACCTGTTCGGCCTCGAGTTTATTGGCCACTAATTTGCGCTCGACAACATCATATCCCAGCGGAACTGGCCCACCCATCCAAATGCCCTTGCGTTTTGACGCATAGATCTTGTCGCGGATGCGTTCGCCTGTGACCTCCCGTTCGAACTGGGCAAAGGAAAGTAGCATGTTGAGGGTCAGCCTACCCATGCTGGTAGTGGTGTTGAACGACTGGGTAATAGACACAAAGCTTGCGCACTTGCGGTCGAGAATTTCAACGATTTTGGCAAAGTCTGACAGCGAGCGGGTTAGCCGGTCAATCTTGTAGAGCAGAATGATATCAACCTTGCCTGCTTCGATATCTGCCAATAGCCGTTTGAGACCCGGACGCTCCAGCGTTCCGCCTGAGAACCCGCCATCATCATAGCGGTCTTTGGTGACCGTCCAGCCTTCGTGCCTTTGGCTTAATGCGTAAGCTGTGCAGGCATCATATTGAGCGTCGAGGCTGTTATACTCTTGCTCGAGACCATCCTCTGTTGATTTGCGAGTGTAGATGGCGCAGCGCACCAATTTCTTGGACCGGTCCATATTACGCCGCCTTTGCCGTCAGGCCAAAGAACCTCGGACCCGACCAGTGAGCACCTGTAACCTTGCGAGCGATTTCCGATAGCGAGCGGTAGGTGTCGTTATCCCATTCGAACCCAGCCTCAGTGGCCTGAACCGCTATCGTCTTCCCGTTCCATTCGCGAACAAACCTAGTTCCAGGCAATATGGGACCCCGACGTGAGGGTGCCGGCGCGCCAGTTCCAAACTTCCCATTCAACCTGCCGAGCTCCCGCTCGATGTGGCAAGGCAATTTTCCCAGCTTCTTTTCCTGCAGCCGATAGGCAATGCCTCGCCGGAGAAGGTCAGGAGAAATATTGGGGGCGACGTTGCGATAGACCTCACGCCATCGACAGCGCAGTTCGGCAGGCTTCATTGTGGCGAGGCGGCCTAGTTCCAAGCTTAGACTGTTTGTCATAACCACCGCCTTACGCCTTGGGCGATGATGATATGCGGTAGCGGCGAACGCCATCCACCTTGTCGCTATCGATGACGTGCCCGTTCTTCTTCAGGCCGGTCAGATATGCCCGCGTCGAATGCGGCAGCCAGTTTGCAAGTGTCGCGAGTTCTAAGAGCGTGGCACCGCAATCGCGGTTCAGCAGATCCAAGATTTGTTGAGGCTTTGAGGGCATTGCGATTGTCTCGATACCCTCAGGCTTTTTGGTCGTTGTCATGGATGGTTCTCCTTAATCGACGCAGCATCATGCTGCCCCACCACCCAAAGCCCGGCTGATCGCTCTGCCAGGTCTGCCGCCGCCTTACATCGGGGCGCTTGAACACAAACAGCAATGCTCGACTGTGTGCGGAAGTCGAATGGATTGTGCGCTCGATAAGCAGAAATTTAGACTGTTTGAGTACTTCGAGCCATCATTGCGGCTAAGTCGGCTAAACAAGGCCTCATCGCTGGGCGCAGCTTTGTGCGGGCACTGAAACGGATGTCCGCTTTGCGCGCGGTACTGCCAACGCAAAAATCGCAGGTGGCAGTGACCCTGCTGCCGGTAAGTGACACGAACGGATCGTGGTCAAACTTTCCGCTGCAACCACCTTTTATGCGGTAGCTGTAGAGCACATCGCCAAGGTTGAACGCGAAGGACTAGCACCGGCGACTATCTCAAAACTTAATTGGGCGCGGTTATGGCTTCGTCCTGCCATAGGCAATCGCCCAGTCGATCAAATTGAAGCGCACGAATTGCTAGCGGTGCTGAAAAAGCAGGAAAGCGCCGACGTTCTGGAAACTGCCAAGCGAACACGAGCCTTTGCCAGCCGTGCGTTCCGCTACGCCGTCGCAACGGCACGCGCTAAGGCTGACCCGGCTTCTTTGCCTCGCGGTGCAATTGTGTCGCCTAAGGTGAAAAATCTGGCCGCCATAATCAATCGTAAACGGGTTGGCGAACTATTGCGAGCAATCGACTCCTACCGCGGTGCACCACTGACCCGGCTGGCATTGCAACTGTAGCCACATCTGTCCGTCCGTCCGGGAGAACTGCGCCAAGCCGAATAGGCCGAGTTTGATTTTGAAGCTGTAATCTGGCGTATTCCAGCCACCCGTATGAATTAGTAGCGCGAGCATTGTTCCCCGTTTGAACTATTCTGGCCCTCAAGGGGAGGCGCTTTTTTCCCAGCTCAATTTTCGCGCGTGTTGAAACTTTATTGTACGTCGTCAGAACTTCTGTAACCGACACTTGGGTAGGTTGGCAGCGCGACGATCTGCCGACAAAAACGGAATTTCCAAAAGTTCAAGCCGTGACCGCCCGATTTGGGGGCGATGAGCAAAGCTTATGCGTTAAACTTAGGCAAGGGAGCCCAATGCAGCTCGGAGCGGGTCAAGCCAATCACTATATGGCCTCCAGATGTCGACACCGTCTCGATTTAGCGGGCGCCTGACCTGTTCACTACTGGGCGTTCGAACAACGCGGTCTAAGTCGTGAAACTGAAGCATTTGGGAGTCCCAAGGCAGATCGATATATCCCAAAATAGACCGCAGCTGATTTTCTGCGTCGTCGATCAGTTGAGAGTAAGACACGTGATGGACTAAACCGGGCCCGACCTTATCGAGGTGGTTCATTAAACGCACATAATCAAGGTAACATTTCGCTATATCCTCAAGGGAAAATGCAGATGCGTGCGCCGATGAAAACGACTGCGTGAAGTTCGAAAAACAGCAGTCCATCGCAGGGCGTCGAATATCGATAAAGAGGGCGTGAGGCAGGATCCGCTTGATAAACAGAATGTTGCTCCAGTTATGCGGGAGTTTGTCGACAAAATACCGCCGACTTGTCTTGCGATGCTGTTTAGCGCGCACCAAGTAATCCTGACCCAAGGCGTCTGCCTGTGCGTCGCTCATACCTGCGACAATTTGTGTGACCGTTGCTTTACCGCGTCGCGTGGCTAGCTCGACTACAGATCGCAGAATAGCGGGAATATAAGGCAACTCCCCGATGGGCTCGATATCAGCATGGCTCCCAAGCATCTGTTCGAGTAACGTTGAACCCGAGCGCGGAAGGCTGACTATGAATATCGGGATATCCTGCGTTTCGATCGTCCTCTTCAAGCGGTTGATATATTGCGGACTGACAGTCTGCTCAACTTCAGTAATTTCGGCCGTGAGTTCGTTTGAATCATATCCAATAGCTTCCGCTCGCTGGCGGTTACCGATTACGTAATGTTCGAATGCTTCGGCAAATTTGCCACGGTCGTGTAACGCTCTCGCCAAAGCAAAGTGCGCCGGGGCGCTATTTCGGACATCAATGGCCAATGCAATTGATCGGTGCATTTCGATTTCATCGGCTTCCGTGAGCACGCGGCTTTTGATGCTAGCAAGACCCCACCAAGCTTCTCCGCACTCGATATCAATTCTCGTGGCAGCCCTGTAAACACTTATTGCCTCATCAACGCGGCCGGCGGCCCGCAGGCTATGTCCAAGCGCAATCCGGAAATGCGGGTTGTTAGGTTCCTGGTCCACCAGTTTCTGGCGCATAGACATGGCCTCATGCGTCCTTCCCAGCTTATCCAGTATGACGGCTAATATAGCCCTTAATGGGGCATCGTTACATTCTTCTATAAGTTTGGCGAAAATGACGCTGGCTTCACCGAGGCGCTCTTGCTGGTTTAAGACTGATGCGAGGTTACGTTGCAATTCCGGCGTTTTGGCACCTCTATTTAAGGCAGCTCGAAAAAAGCTTTCTGCTTGAACTAAGGCGCCCAACTGCATTGCAATGATGCCGAGTAGTTGCAGTCCTCGCGGTTCATCGGGATGTCGACGAAGATGTGCTATCGTCGCTTGTGCGGCTTTATCGAACTGGGCATTAGCAAACATGCGTTCAGCGTCCGCCAGTAAGGGGAACCCAATAACGCCGCTTTGGGTGGGATATTTGACCATTGGTCTTTCTCCTAAGAGTAGCCGAGTAGGGCCCTTAGGCCAGGCGCATGATAATCTACCAATGCGCGGTGACGCAGGCTTAATGATTCTGGCAAGTCATAGGAAACTCCAGTTAAATTTTCGCGCGCCGTTCCGCTCTGCTTCCTATCGGAGCCGATTTTTACTCTTTCTTGCCAGTCGGAGGGCTTCTCGATTTCGCACGCCGACAACAGTTGCGCAAAAAATTGTTCGGCCTCTTTGCTTGCGATATTTTCAAGGTTGCGAACAATATCCTCATACTTGACGGGATACACCCGCGCACCTAGCCATGCCGCCGCAGTTAACTCGTAACTATCTTTAAGCGACGGCGCTTTGCCGGGCAGCCCGAATATCATCATAGTCACCAGCTCGTCTAATTCCATCTCACCAGACTTCAGGTGATCCACATTTCCTGAAAACTGCTCAGAAACAAAAAAACGCGCACGCGCGATGACCCAGTCATATGGGTCCCGGTATAATAGGATGCGATTGCAGAACGCTGTTTCTATTACCGACGCGTCAGCCATGAACAAATGCCCCCAGCTCAACATTGGCTGCGACGGATCAAATGCACGGCGATGCTTTTGTAGAGTTGGCCACTGTATGAAATCGGCGTTATACTGTTGATCCAGTGGAACAAACATTCGTAATATGTTGCGCAGCAAATGGCTGCCGCTTTTGGGCACGCTGTTCAAGAACACAGGCTTGGTCAATGGCGTTTGCGCAAACTTGGCGTTTTCGTCATTGAGGGTATCAGCGTTTATCCAGATTTCAGCCATCAAACGATACCCTCGCTATAGATCTTTTGATCAAAAGAAAACGGGCAGCGTGTTTCCACGCTGCCCGTCTGCAAATTTCGCTACCAATTAAAATTTGGCAGACACATTCATGAATACTCGACGGCCCACAAACGGATATTGAGATGCCGCCACGACGGGTCCAAGCGTACTAATTGGGCTACCTAGAATTGATACGCGAGGTGGTCGTGTATTAAAGACGTTGCTCATCCCAATTGTTATGTCGAATTTTTCGCCAATTTCCTGCGTCAGTGACAGATTGTGATAAAACGTCATTGGAGTAGTGACCTTAGGGCAATATGTTCCGTAGATCGATGAGTTAATGCAGGGATTGCCGCCATTGCTATCCAAGAAGTCTTTTTCGTTGGACGTAGCGCCAATGACGTTGATCCCGTAGAAGATAGAAGTTTGGCTGCTTGGAGATTGCCAGTTCACGCGGAAATCTCCAACCCACTTGGGGGACCCTGCTTCGCCATTTGTTGACGTGCCTGGCGAACCTGGAAGAAGTATAAGGTCATCCTTCAGCTGCCACGTCATGTCTGCGGTAAGCGAAATACTTCCAAGAGTACCAAGATCTTGCCTGATATTTGCCGCAACGTCGATGCCGCTGTTGCGCTGACTGGCGATATTAACAAACTTATCTTTAACATTGGCGACATTGAAAGGCGCAGCGGTCTGTCCGCGGGTAAACAAATCACACAATGGTTCATTTGCAAAATCAAGCGAACCGTAGCAGCCGCGTAAAATGTTGCCGGCACCTAATTGGGTGATTTCGTCGCTAACGCGAATCTCGAAATAATCTACGGATAGATTGATTTTGGTGTCGGGCAGGAAGCTAAATCTGGGCGTGAACACCGTCCCGACTACCAGCGCCTTGGATGTTTCTGATTTCAGAATACCAACACCACCTGAAGCTGTAACGTTGGCGCTTACGCCCGTCCCAGAGTGGTTCGAAGGAATGCCATCTGCAGCGCAGTTGTCAGCGGTCCTTTGCGTTATTCTGCCTAAAGCCAAATTCCCTGCCCAGCGAATGCATGGGTCAATTGAACGTTGTGCTGCTGAGCTGGTTTCATCCGTCAAAAACTGCTCGAACAATGCCGGCGCACGGAATGACGTGCCGTAGCTCCCTCGGAACCTTACCCAATCATTGACAGCCCAATTGGCGCCAAATTTATATGTAAAGTTTCCATTGTCGCTGGCGGATAAGCCGTCAAGCGCGCGCGTGGCCTTCACGTTTGTAAAACGGCCAGCTGCCGAGAGCGACAGATCTTTAAAGAAATTAACGTCCGCAAGAACAGGAACACGAACCTCAGCAAAGGCCTCTGCTGTTTCGCTCTTGCCCGCCGTAATTCCTGACGTGGACGTACCCCAGGCATTTCCTGCGCGGGTTATTTCTCCAGGCGTGTCATTAATGCGGTCAAGCCGCGCAGTGACACCTGTCGCCAGAGATAACGGCCCAGCTGGAAGATCGAGTAACTTACCGGAAAGAGAAGCCTCTCCGGTTAGCTGGGTGTATACCGTTTTACCTTCTTCCCATTCGAAAATAAAATCGATTTGCGGTTGTGTCAGCTGACCATAATTGAAGACCGGGTCAGCCCACGGTATGTCGATGCAATTTTTCCCCGAAATGGGTGTGACAGTGCCTACGCATGACGCACTTTGGAAATATCCAGTGTCGTAGACATCCTGCAGAATCTGCTGGTTGCGATAACGGCCTATGCTTTTGCTATATTGGCCATAAACCTCCCACTTCCAGTTACCGGCAATGCCGAGATCGCCTCGGAAGCCACCCACGCCGCGATAATAATCGACCTTTTGACTGCTGTCACTCTGGTTGGTAATGGGGGTAGGGCTAAGATAGTTCAGCCCCTGCCAGCCCTGCGCCCATAATGTGGCCGGAGTGCCGGTACCGTAGAGATCCCCAGTGTATCCAAAATTCCAGAACTGACGCCAGCCGTTTTGATATGTTTCGCGGCGATTAAACAAAAACTCACCAAACGCTTCGATGGAGTTAGTGAGTTCGTAAGAAGCATCAGCGAATAGAGTGTATAGGTTGGTTGCAGGGATAATTGTCTGCTCTTCGACAAATGGGTGATAAGAATTCTGGACTGCAGACGACGCTGCATCATATCCTGTAGGAAACCATCCAGCCGGTGCACCAAAATCACCCGGATAAGAGGGCGCGCCGTATGCCGGAATGCCTAACCTCTCACCCGGATATTGATATTGCAACAGGACGGTCGCCCCATTGGGGGAGGTGTTTATACCAGTGTCTGGACCGCCCGGGCCATCAAGCTGCAAGTTGTCGATTAGGTTGTAAGTCCACACATGGCCTACGCGGAGATCTTCGCACTTTGGTTTGCCAGTTCGTGGGTCGATAAGGTCAGCGCGTGACCCATCGGGACGGAAGATATATGCTTCGGGGCAGGCAAGATATTCGCGGTCGCCCCGCCTTAATTCGTTGGTTCGGCTGTAATCGCCTGCAATCATGAGATGGCCACGTTCGAACTTTTTCCCGTAAATGGCATTTATGCGGTATTCTTCCCCACCGCTGTCCAGTGGGGCTGAGACGTTGGCATTAAGGTACAGGCCATCCAAGGTTGTCTTGGTCATGATATTCACTACGCCGGCCACGGCGTCAGAACCATAAATCGAAGAGGCGCCCGTTTTTACGATGTCGATCGACTTCGCGATAGATTGCGGCAACACGTTGAGATCAAATGACGACACGGAACCGCGTGTTCCAGCCGGACCAGCGCGGCGTCCGTTAAGCAAGACAAGTGTACGATTGGGGCCGAGCCCTCGAAGGTCGACCGTCTGCGCGCCCGGCCCACCAGCGGTCACGAAGTTAGATGAAATAGCAGACGTGATCTGCGTCGACCCTGCAGCCACTGGCGAGCTTTGAAGTGTTGAGGCTATGTCAAAGCGGCCTTCTTTGGCTGCAATTTCGGGGTCGATTACAGTAACCGGATCAGGACTATTGAAAGCATCCGTGCCTTGGATACGAGAGCCTGTAACAACAATGGCGTCTTGGTTTCCGGCCTCTTCAGATGTTTCAGGGGTCTGGGCATCTTGTCCATAAGCTGGCATGGCCAACACTATGGCTAGCGCTGATGCTCCAATCAGACCTAACTTACTGTAACGTAATTCTCGCTCATAAAAGGATTTCATGTTTTCCCCCCACTAAGGCCAAAGAGAAGGCCCTAAACCAAGTGGCTGAATAGAGCATAACACGGTTGGTAATGGCAACTGTAAAATTTTAGGTTTATCCCGACCAAAGTGTGGGCAATGTCAGTGTCGAATGACTAAAAGCTAAAAAGGGGCAAGGAGCGGGAGCCGGCGGAAGCCATCGCGGCTTTGTAATCAACATCAACAGGCGTAGGCGGCACCCTATTTTAGGCGTCAATTGTCTGCACAAAGTTCATACTGACCCGGCCAAAGATGCAACTGATCGACCGTTATGTGCCTACCTTGACCATCTACTGTGTTTCAAGGGTTGCCCCCCAGTTCACAACCGAGACTGTTTGTCATGACCACCGCCTTACACCTCGGGCGACGATGATAGGCGGTAGCGGCGAACGCCATCCACCTTGTCGCTATCGATGACGTGCCCCTTCTTCCTCAGGCCGGTCAGATATGCCCGCGTCGAATGCGGCAGCCAGTTTGCAAGTGTCGCGAGTTCTGCGAGCGTGGCACCGCAACCCCGGGTCAGCAGATCCAAGATCTGTTGAGGCTTTGAGGGCACTATGATTGTTTCGCTAACCTCGAGCTTTTTGGTCTTTGTCATGGGTGGTTCTCCTTAATCGATGCAGCATCATGCTGCCCCACCACCCAAAGCCCAGCTGAATGCCCAGCCGGGTCTATCGCCGCCTTATGTCGGGGCGCTTGAATATGAACAGCAATGCTCGACTGCGTGCAGAAGTCGAATGGATTGTGCACTCGATAGGCAGAAATTTAGATTATTTGAGCACTTAGAGTCGTCATTGCGGCTAAGTTGGCTAAACAAAGCCTGACCGCAGGACAAAGCTTTGTTCAGGCATTGATACAGATGTCCGCTTTGCGCCCATAATCGGTTTTCCAATCAATAGGGTGCGTTGCCTGAATGCAGCCATTCATTCATGCATATGGCCGAGAAGAGATAGCTCTGCGGTGCAGCGCTCAGCGAACTCCGCTCAGTCTTGCTGTGATGTCGGCCGAGGCAGGCGCGCAATCTCTGACACGGGCGACGGCCTTGCGCGCCCAGCTGGAAGTCATACCCAAAAGCTCGATGCCGAAGGAACTGGATCAATTCGACCCCGCAGTCTCCGGCGGTATAAGTATAGGGCACGCCTTAGCCGGCGAAAAACCCATCCCGCTTGAACTCATCGCTGAAATTTACCTTGCTCATCTTCCTCTCCTTACCTCAAATTTAGGGAAGAAGGCGTCCAGAAATCGAGGGGCTATTCATTGGCTGCCGATCAGAGGATACATAAATATAGTGCTCAAACGACATGAATTTGACGTCGTTTGGACCTTAGGCTGACTTTAGTGTGCGATAACGGATGAAGCATTGTGCTCAGGAGTTTTTATGCGCCGTTTATCATTGTTTGCCATTCTTCTGTCCTCAACCGTAAGCCTTCCCGCCTTCGCCCAAGACGTGGCAGCAGATGAGGTATCTAGAGAAGACGAAATCAT
>Ga0315908_10003395_pt1 | contig 11534 bp, 5 predicted proteins | sample LakEriMetagenome_12_FD_203520 | JGI IMG/M metagenome (GOLD analysis project Ga0315908, IMG submission 203520) | Freshwater fungal communities from buoy surface, Lake Erie, Ohio, United States - Buoy 4 MA124 | ecosystem: Environmental > Aquatic > Freshwater > Lake > Lake biofilm | place: USA...
GCAGCTGAAGTTACAAGTGACCTTAAAACAAAACAAACTATTTACACTACTGCTGTTGGCGTAAAGTCTGATGACAAATTAGTACTTAACAACTTAGGAGTATTGATGTATGAACAAGGAAAATACGACGAAGCTAAGAGCTATTTTGAAAAATCAGGAAAAATTGAAAATTCTGCTGAAAATAAAAACAACCTTGCTGCAGTTGCAGGTAAAAAAGGTGATTTTGAAACCGCAAAAAAATTATTGGATAAAAATTCATTAGCTGAAGCCAAATTCAATACGGGTTACTTCAGTATCAAGAAAGGAAAGTATGCTGAGGCTATAAATTCCATGAAAGGAAGCAGTTCATTTAATTTAGCATTAGCTCAATTATTAAACGGTAAATCAGATGAGGCTATCAAAACCTTAGATGGTTGTACTGTTAAAGAAACAGCAGAATGGTTTTATTTGAAAGCAGTAGCAAACGCTCGCTTGAATAATGTTGATGGTACAGTTTCAAACTTGAAAAGTGCAATTGCTAAAAACGCATCTTTAAAAGAGAAAGCTGGAAAAGATAAGGAGTTCCGAAGCTTTACGTCTAACTCATCATTCTCCTCTTTAATCAAATAATTTTTTCAATATATTATTTTAAAAGGCTATCTTCGGATGGTCTTTTTTTTTGACCTATCTTATGAAAATCGAAACCTTTTCCCGAAAACTTTTTAACTACTACAATGATACTCAGATCAAATTAGCTGAAAATCAAGAATCCTTATCTGACTTTATAGGACTTCCCTTTTCATTAGAATCCTTTAAGAAACAAATCGATTTAAAAAAAGACAACTTCTCTTCAGACAGTCGAAAGTTATTAAAAACTCATTTTGAGCATCAATATAATGGAATTGAAATTTCAAGTTCAATTGAAACAAATATAAAGCTTCTGGAAAATAAAAATTCATTTACAATAACAACAGGTCAACAACTTACTTTATTTGGAGGTCCTGCTTTCTTTTTTTACAAAATTATACATTGTATTTCCATAACTCAAAAACTCAAAGAACTCTACCCAGAATTCCATTTCATTCCTGTTTTTTGGCTTGCTTCCGAGGATCATGATAAAACAGAAATTTCAGAAACTACTATTTTTAACCAAAACTTTTGTTGGGAGAATGATTTTAATGGTGCAACTGGAGAGTTTGCATTGGATGAGAATTTTAATGTTATTAAGAATTCAATATCAGAATTTTTCTCTAAAAGTGAGAATAAAGAAATTAAAGATCATATCTCTGCATTTGAAGGGAAAACATTGTCTGAGGGTTTTATTCGTTTTTTAACCTCTTTGTTCAAGGATTATGGATTGTTAGTTTTAGATGCAAATTCTAAAATTTTAAAAAATCAATTGATTCCACTTTTTAAAAATGAAATCAATGAATTTTCAACACACAAGAATGTATCAGAAACAGACTTGCTGCTTATTCAACGAGGATTTGAACCTCAAGCCAAAATTCAACCCATAAATTTCTTTAAACTTTCAGAAAATAGACGATCAAAAATCCAATATAAGGATAATAAATTTTTCATATCTGATATTGAAATATCAAAAGAAAAGCTGTTGTTAGATATCGGAGATAATCCTGAAACATTTTCTCCCAATGTTTTTTTGAGACCGTTGTTTCAAGAATTGATTCTGCCAAATATCGCATATATTGGTGGTCCAGGTGAATTAAGTTATTGGATGCAACTCAAGAATAATTTTATCCATTACTCTATTCCCTACCCGATATTAATTAATCGTATTTCTATTTACTATATTGATTCAACAACGGAAAAAAAACGAAATAACTTCAATTTTTCATTCGTAGATTTTATAAATAATACATTTGATGAGTTAAAAAAAACCTATATACAATCTACCCAAGATTTTACAAATTTGAATTGGGAAAGTGTAGACAATCATATAACTTCTGCTTTGCTAGAATCACGAGAAATTTTTCAAAAAAATACGCCCGAAATTGAAAGCTTTTTGGAAAGTGAATGGAAAAATCTAGAAAAAATAACTGAACGACTAAAGGTTAAAGTACAGAAACAGATTTCCACGAAACATGATATTGAAATAAAGCAAATCGAACAAATAAGGAATAAACTAGTTCCTAATACTATACCACAAGAACGCTATTTTCACTTTTTCACTTTTTGTCCAGATGGCTCACTTAACCTAATGCGTGAATTAATACAAGAAATTGATCCATTTTCTTCCGAAATATTAGTTGTAACTCACGAATAAGTGTTATTTTATTTTCACATTTCAAAAATACCTGAGATGTTCGTCAATTTTCTAAAGTAATCTGCAATCTATTTTTTATCTTTGTATAGAACAATCTTAAGGTAATATGGCAAAAACTGCGACAATTGATTCGCCTCAAAAAATAGATTTTGAAACGTTTAAAGCTCAAGTAATAGCTGATTATAGACTCGCTTGTGAATCACGTGAAGCTTCTATTCTTGGAAGAAAAGAAGTACTTACAGGTAAAGCAAAATTTGGAATTTTTGGCGACGGAAAGGAATTAGCTCAAATTGCCCTTGCCAAACAATTCAAAGATGGTGATTTTAGGTCTGGGTATTACAGAGATCAGACTATGATGTTAGCCATTGGCCAACTATCATTGGAACAATATTTTTCAGGTTTATACGCTCATACAAATGTAGAACTAGAACCACTTTCAGCAGGAAGACAAATGGGTGGTCACTATGCTACGAGGAATCTCGATTCAAATGGCGAATGGAAAAATTTGATGAACCAGAAAAATAGTTCTTCAGATATTTCACCAACTGCTGGACAAATGCCTCGACTTGTTGGACTTGCGTTTGCCTCAAAATTCTACCGAAATAACGATGCAATTCAAGAAAACGAAAATTTTAGGAAATTCACCAATAAAGGGAATGAAATTGTTTTTGGAACCATTGGTGATGCGTCTACCTCAGAAGGTCCATTTTGGGAGTCCATAAATGCGGTTGGAGTGTTACAAGTACCACTGGTAATGTCAGTATGGGATGATGGATATGGCATTTCTGTTCCGCGTGAATTTCAAACAACAAAAGGTAGTATTTCTGAAGCATTAGCTGGTTTCCAGCGCACCGAAGAAAAGAAAGGCTTTGAAATATTACTAACAAAAGGATGGGACTATGCACATCTTTGTGAAACCTATGAAAAAGCCGCAAAAATTGCGAGAGAAGAACATGTCCCTGTATTGGTTCACGTTCAAGAGGTAAACCAACCTCAAGGACATTCTACATCGGGATCTCACGAACGATACAAGTCAAAAGAACGTTTAGAATGGGAAATTGAATATGATTGTATTACAAAATTCAAAGAATTTATTCTTTCGTTTAATTCGGGAGGTTCAATCTTAGCAACCGAAGATGAACTTAATCAAATACATTTAGAAGCAAAAGCAAAGGTTCGTGATTCTAAAAATAAAGCCTGGAAATCATTTACACATGAAATTAGTCAAGATTTAAACGAAGCTTTAATTTTATTAAAAAAGTTAGCCTCCGAATCATCCAATAAAGTTTTTATTGAAAGAGAAATTGAAAGCCTGGAGAAAGCTTTTGAACCTGTCCGTAAAGATATTTTTTCAGTGGTAAGAAAATGTTTACGATTTGCTGTTAAAGACAATACTCTGTCTAAAGCAAATGTAGCAAACTGGATTCAACAGCAGTTAGGCATAAACTATGAACGATACAGTTCATTATTATATTCTGAATCAAAAAAATCCGCACTACAAGTTCCAACTGTTTCTCCTATTTACTCAAATGATTCCGCAATGGAAGACGGTAGAATTATTTTGAGAGAAAACTACCGAAAAATTCTTTCAAAAATGCCTGAAGTTATTGTTTTTGGAGAAGATGTTGGTGGAATTGGCGGTGTTAATCAAACATTAGAAGGCCTACAGAATCAATTTGGGACTGATCGTGTATTTGATACTGGAATTAGAGAATGTACCATTGTAGGGCAAGGTATTGGAATGTCGATGAGAGGATTGCGACCAATTGCTGAAATACAGTATCTTGATTATTTACTATACGCTATTCAAATATTGTCTGATGATTTAGCAACTGTTCAGTATAGAACTAAGGGAGGACAAAAAGCTCCACTGATTATTTCAACAAGAGGTCATAGACTTGAAGGGATTTGGCATAGTGGATCCCCTATGGGAATGATTGTCAATGCTTTACGAGGCATGTATATTTGTGTTCCACGTAATATGACTAAAGCAGCTGGATTTTATAATACATTATTATCTTCAGATGATCCTGCACTGGTTATTGAGCCATTGAATGGATATAGAACCAAGGAAAAAATGCCTGAAAATATTGGTGAATTCAATGAGCCACTTGGAATACCTGAAATCGTAAAAGAAGGTGCTGATTTAACCTTGGTTTCATACGGTTCAACCTTTAATTTATGCGAAGTTGCCGCAAAACAACTTTTAGAACTCGGAATTGATATTGAATTAATTGATGTACAAACACTTATTCCTTTTGATATTCATGGCATTATTGCTGAATCAATTGAGAAAACAAATCGCTTACTGATTGTAGATGAGGATGTATCTAGTGGTGCAACGGCTTATATTTTAGATAAAATTTTAGTTGAACAAAAGGCTTTTTATCATTTGGATGGTTCACCTGAAACATTATCAGCAAAAGACCATAGACCCGCTTATGGAACAGATGGAGATTATTTTTCTAAACCAAGTATAGATGATATAATCGAAAAAGTTTATGCGATTATGCACGAGGTTAATCCCAATAAATTTCCATCACTTTATTAAAGTTATACTAGATTTGATGAACGGTAAGTCGTTTATTTCCTCGATTTAAAGGTTGTGAGAACAAAGAGTCACCTAATCAAGGTAATAAAACCGTGTTTTTCACCCTGATCACTTTTCAATGTATAAAAATATACACCTGAAACTAATTCATTTCCATTAGTATCCTTTCCTTCAAATGAATTTAAACTGGAAGTTGTAGTAAATAGTTTTGTACCCCATCTATTAAGAATAGTCAATTCATAGCTGAAACAATTTTCAAATAATGGATTAATTTCAATTTTATCATTAATTCCATCATTATTTGCAGTAATCACATTAGGTATTACCAATTCAGGAAAATCTATACTTGGTTCTATCTCAAATTGATATGGAAATTCAAATTCACAGCCAATATTCGACCAAAGTGTTAAAACCCCACTGACAGAACCACCCCCAGGGAAAGATTGCTCAAAATTTTGTTGATTAGATGACGTAAAACCTGTAAAGTTCCATATCATAGAATCTAATTGAAAAGTACTTCCTTGAATATCTGCTGAAATATCTGCCTTTTCCACACACTTCGGCACAACAATAAGATCTACGGCAGGAATGCCTTGTATAGTAAGGTCGAACTGCAAAGTATCAAAACACCCATTATTACTTTCAACAGGATAATTGATTATATAGGTACCTGGACCAGGATATGTTTTTATAAAATTCCAAGTAGGATTCAATTGACTCGTACCATCTCCAAAACTCATTGTTCCCGAAATTGCATCCAAATTACTAGGAACCCCAATCCAATCCTCTTGAATATTAATTAATACGTCCTCTCCGTTACATAAATCCGTATAATTAGCTGAAATATTTGGAATAGCGTGAAATATAAAATCAACCGTATCTGCATTAAAACACCCATTTTCACTGAAGACATTGGCCGAAATCATAACAGAGGTTTCTGGTTCTGTTGGAGAAGTATAACCTTGAATAATAGTTCCTTGCCCAATAAATGAATCATTGGTAACATCATACCAAAAAATACTGTCTATTGGGTCTCCTCCAGAACCTAAAGCATTAACAGATAGGTCAATTTCTTCACCACAAGCCTCGAAAGGTGGGTTAATACTTACCTGAGGTAAATTATAAATTGGAATTATTTCAGTCGAAATCCCCGAAACACAATTATTGAAGCTAGCTATTAAATTTACACTTAATGTGCCTTCTGAAAGTGGAGAATTAAAATATAAAGTATCGTTTTGAGTTAAAATAGTACCATTTTGGTCCGTCCATTGGAAACCTAAGTTTGCCGGAATAGTATGCCAAATCATTCCATTTTCATTCGTGCACCAAGGTCCATTGTGAAATATCTCTGGAATTGAAGGTTGTTCAATTAGTACAATTTCAATAGTATCTGGTAACAAAACACATGCATCAGGCAGTTGTCCTGAAACAATATAAAGACCGGAATCTGCCAATTGCGCATTCATAATTGAAACAGTGGAACCTAATTCAGAAAAATTATTAGGGCCCGTCCAAGAATAAGTCGCGCCAGGTAATACATTAGATGAAAGCTGGATTGTTTCTCCTACACAATATGTATTATTTGTAGATTGAATTTCATAGCGCAAAGAAGCAAAATCACTAAAATATCCAAAACGACAACCTGAACTAGAGCCTCCATGAATAACCCCCATGTGAAATTTGACTGAATTATTTTCAATTCTTGAACCTTGTTGAACAGGAACTATTCCACTCATATCAATTTGAGCATACATCCAAGCATTCGAAGTTCCTGGAACAAAAGTAAAGTTAGCTGCATTTATTACCCCTCCAGCTGCATTGTAGGTGAAGTTATTTTCTCCACCAGTAGGAACAAGAATGTTAACAGCAAAGAATTCATTCGTTGAACGTGTAAATGGTACAACATTGGATCCAGTACAAACTAATGGTGGTAAAATTGCTTCTCCAACCTCACAACCAAAACCCGATTGGTGAAGAACATAAACTGAATCAGATGCTACAATATATGCTGTAGGATTAGAAAGTGTGTGAACATAGGTCTGACCTAAGTTAATTGTTCCAACGTTAATACCATCAATACTTAGGTTAGTTCCATTTGAAGTGCCTAAAATATAAACTTTATCAGGTCCATTCAAATAACCTTTTAAAGCAATATATTCCATTCCAATTATTGAACTTGGAATTAATTGATCACCTTGTAAATCAGCACATCCCCCGTAAGGTGTTCCTTCTGCCGTATCATCATGAAGAGTTATTGCGATTTTTTTATTAGCAACCACTGAACTACCGGATAAGTGTAAATTTGCAGCAGTACTAGAGGCCTCTGCACAATAGGTTTGACCTTCATTTAAAATTATGTTGAAAGGAATACCAGCAGCATGTCCCACAATATTTTGACTTGGTACAATTGTTATTATTGTATTATTTTCCGTAGCAACAATATTGAAACCCGAGCGAGCGTAAGAGGCATTATTTAAAAAATCCTGAAATGGAGTAAGAAAAGCTGTTCCTAATGCATTTTTACCCTTTAAAGAAAAAATATCCGGATTGCAATTACATGTTGGGGTTACTTCATAATATGCTGTAATTTGCGATGTCGCAGTTATTTTAAAACCATAATTTAAAGTCGTATTGGCGGGTTTATTTTCAATAATATCGATCCAAGGAGTAAGATCCAACGTCTGAGCTGAATTTGGTGGAAGATTTAATATTTGCACAGGGAATGCAGGATTTGCCGGTTGGGAAACTGAAATTGTAGCTGGATTAGCCAAGGTGGCAAAACGAAAAACTATTGGTCTATCGCCATGACCCTGTGCAACCTCGGGAGCTACAAACCAAAACGTCGTATCAAGCTGACAATTCGCAAAAAAACAAACAGAGAAGAATAATAAAGCAAATGTGTATTTCATGGTATTTGGATGCGTAAATATAAATATTAAACACCTATTTATCCATCCTAAAATTAAAAATTAACACAATAATAATTTGGAATTCACCAAATTAATTGACGTTATTTATCCTCCAAAACATTTAATAAGCCACCTTTCCCATCCGTAATAAGTGTTTTTGTATTTGGGGAAGCTGATAATTTGATAAAAGCTTCAATTTCTCTCAATTTTAGAATGTTGATAGAAATACTGGAATTGAGCATTTCGTTGGCATTTTTATTTGCTTTGGCCTCAATTTCAATACTTTTCGCTCTCCCCTCTGCTTCTATCCTCATGGATTCTGCCTTAGCTTCAGATTGAATTACATTTGTTTTTTTTACTCCTTCTGCTTCAATAAGCTGACGTTCTACTTCCTTCTTTTGTCTATCCAAAATAAATTCCATACGAAGAGCCTCTTGTTCTGCTTCCAATTTTGTTTCAATAGACCTTGTCAAACCAGATGGCAGTGTAATACTCTTTAGAAGAACTGCCTCTATAATAAATCCTTTCTTTCCACAAACCTCTGCCAAACGTTTTTTAATTTCTTCTTCAATTTCATTTCTCTTTGCACTATGCATGTCTTTTGCGTAATATCGAGAGCATACATCCGATGCTGCAGAGCGGAAAACTGGTAATATTAAATTTGCTTCAAAATCAAGACCTGTTTCTTCAATTATTTTCTTAACATCAGATGATTTTATATGATATAAAATTGAACTCTCTGAAACTATTGTTAATCCCTCTTTGGAAGGCAAATTTTCACGAATAGACAAATTCATAGTACTAATATTTAACTTTATGATCCTCGTAACAAAAGGATTATAAAATACTGGACCTGGATCTTTCACACTTTTATTAAGCTTACCCAATTTAGACTTAAGGGCAACCTGGTTTGGTCTAATAATAGAACAGGATGAAATAACGAACGCTGATAATGTAATTAACAGAAAAAATGATTTCATAATAGTATATTTAAGAATAATAACGATTGCATTCCATTTATGTTTTATGTAATTTATATAATCTTTTATTATAGTAAGTATTAATTAAAATTATTCAATTCATATTTAAGTCAAACTGCCTAGATTTGCATAACCTTTGAGTTCAGTTAAATTGAAAGAGATTATAACTGTTTTGGGGTTTAATATAGATTCAAACTAATTATTTTAAAAAAAAGAACATGTACTCAAAAGAATTTCAAGAAATTATCAACTACCGAAGATCAAATCGTGTTTTTGATGCAAATATTCCTGTTCCTGATGACGTTATGCAAAAAAGTTTGGAACGAGCAATTCTATCTCCAAATAGCAGCAACATGCAATTGTGGGAATTCTATTGGATAAAATCAGATGATGAACTTAAAAAATTCGTGCCGCTTTGCCTGAATCAACAGGCAGCGCGAACAGCAAAACAAATGGTTGTTTTTGTTACTCGTAAGGACAAATGGCGTGAACGTGCTAAATGGAATTTAGAAAGAATTAAAGAAACAATTTCTGGAGAACCGAATAAATTGCAAAAAGGAGGAATTGATTATTACAGCAAAGTAATGCCACTTTTATATATGAATGATGGGTTTGGCATAATGTCAACAATTCGAAGAGCTATTAGTTTTTTTGCAGGACTCAGAAAACCGTTTTTTCGTACTGGTGGAATAGCCAACCAACGCATAATGGTACACAAATCATGTGCTTTAGCTGCCCAAACTTTTATGCTTTCTATCGCTGCTGAAGGATTTCATACTTGCCCGATGGAAGGATTTGATGCTAAAAGAGTAAAGCGCGCATTGAAATTGCCAATGGGAGCTGAGATTAATATGATAATTTCTGTCGGAAAAGGAACGGAGGAAGGCATTTGGGGACCACGATTTAGAGTTCCAAATGAAGAAGTAATTTTTGTAAAATAAAAAAAGTCACCTCAATGAGGTGACTTTTACAAAGTATTCTGTTAATTTTTATCTTTTAACTACAGAAATGATAGAACTTCCAGAGTTATTAATTGTATTCAAAAGGTATGAACCTGAATTTAATTCTACTAGGTCAATATTTCCATTAGCATTTACGGTACCAGTCTTAATTACTTTACCATTCAAATCTAATATTGAATATGTTGTAGTCTCCGATACGGTCATTGAAATTTGATTTTCAAATGGGTTTGGATAAACTACAATTTTATCGTTAACATTTTCTGACAAACCTGCAGTTGGCGGTAATAAAACTCCATCAATTACATGAACAACACCATTATCAGCAGTAACGTCAGCTAAGGTAACGGTAGCATCATTGATTTGAACACCATTGGAAAGTGAAACAATTACATCCTCACCATTTACAGTTGCAACTGGACCAGCTGTTAATTGAGTAGATAATACTGTACCTTCAACTACGTGGTATGTAAGAACGTCAGCTAAGTTCGGCAAAGCTAAAATACCAGCAATGTTTGTGTTTAGCGCTGTAGCTAAATCACTGAACGCTTGATTAGTAGGTGCAAAAACAGTATATTCTGATAAAGGATCAGTTAAAACAGGCAGCAATTCTGCTGTAACTACAGCTGTTGTTAAAGTAGTAAATCCGTTATCAATAGCTACATCTACTACAGTTTCGATAGGTAAAACAACTGCGTCTAACACATGAACCGTTCCATTGTACGCGGTGATATCAACTGCCGTAACTTGTGCTTGATTCACAAATACATCACCAGTAGCTGTTGCTGTAAGCTTTAATGTATTTGTAGTACTTAACGGTTGAACAATAGCACCATTAGTGACAGCAGATGAAGGTACTTCTGTTCCTAAAACATGATAGGTTAAGATATCAGCCAAATTTGGAAGAGCCAATAAACCATTTACAGTTGTTCCAAGCGCATCGGCTAAGTCATCAAAAGCCTCATTTGTAGGAGCAAATACAGTATAATTTGCTAATGGGTTGGTTAAAGCTGGTAATAATTCAGCAGTAACAACAGCAGTAACTAACGTACTAAATCCATTGTCAATAGCAATATCTGCAACAGTTTCAAACGGTAAAACCACAGCATTTAAAACATGAACGACACCATTATCAGCAGGAAGATCTACTAATGTTACTTGTGCTTGATTTACAAATACATTACCACCAGAAGTTGCAGTTAATTTAAGTGTGTTAGTAGTGCTTAGTGGTTGAACAATTGCACCGTTTGTTACTGAAGTTGAAGGAACTTCTGTACCCAATACATGATATGCGAGTACATCCGCTAAGTTTGGCAAAGCTAAAAGTCCATTAACTGTTGTATTTAATGCAGTTGCTAAGTTATCAAAAGCTTGGTTCGTAGGTGCAAAAACCGTATAATTAGCTAAAGGATTTGTTAGAACTGGTAATAATTCAGCCGTTACAACTGCTGTTACCAATGTAGTAAACCCATTATCGATTGCAACATCTGCTACTGTTTCAAATGGTAACAAAACAGCGTTTGTCACATGAACTGTTCCATTCGTTGCATTCAGATTTGGAGTAGTTACTTGTGCGTGATTTACAAAAACATTTCCTGATCCAGTCAAAGTTAACTTAAGCGAGTTTGTAGGACTAAGAGGTTGTACGATGGCGCCATTCGTAATTGCAGATGATGGAACAGTTGAACCCAATACATGGTACAATAAAATATCATCCAAATTAGGTAAAGCTAATAAACCATTAATATCAGTATTAAGAGCTGTTGCCAAAGCAGTAAATGCAGCATCGTCAGGAGCAAAAACCGTTAAAGTTGCAGACTGATTTTGTAAAGCACTTGCCAACCCTTCTTGAATTAATGCAGCTTCTAGATA
>Ga0315908_10003399_pt1 | contig 11529 bp, 14 predicted proteins | sample LakEriMetagenome_12_FD_203520 | JGI IMG/M metagenome (GOLD analysis project Ga0315908, IMG submission 203520) | Freshwater fungal communities from buoy surface, Lake Erie, Ohio, United States - Buoy 4 MA124 | ecosystem: Environmental > Aquatic > Freshwater > Lake > Lake biofilm | place: USA...
GGCAAGCCCTGAAGCTGATGCCTGAAGCTGCTGCCCCCCCCCCCCCCCCCACGCCTGCCCTGCTCCCTGCAGTGCGCTGGTGATGCTGCGCCTCAACGCCAGCAATGCTGCAGGGCGTGGGAAGCGCAGCCGCAGCGGCGGCTCCACCAGTCTGCAGGCCGGGCTCATGTATGACATGGACCTGGGGCTTGCCAGCTCAGCATACAGCCGCCTGGTGATGAACAAGTGGCTGTGGGCCGGCGCGGTGACTGTGCAGGTTGGGTGTGGCGTCCCTGCGGTCTGGCAGCTGCTCTGACACGCTGTGCAGGGCAGGCTGTGCATGCAGGGCTGCACAATTACCCCCCCCCCCCTTCCCACACATACACACAAACACACAAACATCTCCCTGCCCTCGCTAACCGCCTGCCCCCCGCCCCGCCCCCTTCCCTGCAGCACCTGGGCCAGTACTCCTTCAAGGGCGTCAGCGGCATGCAGTCGGTGGTGTGTGTCAACCTGGCGCGCCTCCAGGGGCGCACCTTCCCCAACCGGCTGCGCAGGTGGGGGCAGGGCGGGACGGCTAGGGGCGACATTGCAGCCATGGGGCAGGGTGCAGCGCGTGCTGCAGGGGAGGGCAAGGCAGGCTGGGCGTTTGCGTTCGGCTGAGGGATGCGTCCTGTGAAGTCAGGCCTGCTTTCCCCCCCTTGGTGTGCTGCAGGGGCAAGGCGGAGCAGGTGGCGTCCGGGCGTGGGCCGCTGTTCCACATCAGCCTAGAGGCGGCAGCGCCGGCCGCATGGGCGAACCCGCACGCCGCCCGTGCTGAAAGCAGCTACTCCAGCGTGCGCACCAGCCGGCACAGCTACGAGGACCTGCGCCGCTCGTCAGCAGGCGCAGAGGGCAGTGCTGCCGGGCCCGCGCCAGGCGTGGGGCGCGCACCCTCCCTGGGGCGCGCAACCTCCCCGCCCGGGCCGGCTGAGCAGCAGCGCACGCAGGGCTCCCAGCAGCGCATGCAGGGCGCCCAGCAGGGTGCGCGCCTGCAGGCGCAGGGGGAGCACGCCGGCCGTGCTGCAGGCCAGCCGGCCGACGCCAGGGCGGCGCCCGCAGGCCCGGCAGCGCAGCAGCCAGGGGCTGCCGCACCGCCCAGGCCCGGCCGCCCGCACGTCTGGATCCAGCTTCCCACCGACGCCTCGCCCAGCACCCCAGACGGCGGCGAGCCGCTGGCGCAGGCGGCGGCGCGGACTGCATCGGGCGGGCAGGTGGGGTACGGCCGCTGCGTCAGCTTCACTGGCGCCGAGCCGCTGCGCAGCAGCATGCGGACTGGCTCAGCCTCCTCCTCCCCCCGGCGCGCCCCGGGCGGCTCCCCCAGGAGTGGGGGTGGGCCCTGGGAGCTGGCCTTCCACGAGGGCTCGCCTGGGCAGGCGGCAAGCAGTGGCAGCGGCAGCAGCAGCGGCCGGGCGCAGTTTTGGCTCTGCAGCTCGTGGACGGGGGCAGCGGGCGGCGCTGCGGGGGCTGAGGCGGGCTCGGTGCAGGCGGAGGCGCGGGCGGCATCCCGCCGCCCACAGCGGCCTGGGGAGGGGGCAGGCAGCCAGGCGCCGGGGCCTGCTGATGGGGCACCCCTTGGCGCGGATGGCGGGCGGAGGGGCTTTGCCACACTGGAGGAGGCGCTGGCTGCAGGTGAGGGAGCAGGGGCAAGTGGCAGAGCGCAAGCCACGCGCAGCGGCATCAGCCTCTGCTGCACCTGATGCTGGCGCTGATGGCTTGGCATGATGGGATGATGAGCTTTCCAGCGCCGCTCAAAAGTTCACTCCCGCTCAACTCATGCATGCGCAGATGACGACGAGGTGTCAGACCCCTGGATGCAGATGAGGACGGGCAGCCAGCAGCACACAGGGCAGCAGCAGCAGCAGCAGCAGCAGCAGCAGCAGCAGCAGCAGCAGCAGCAGCAGCAGCAGCAGCAGCAGCAGCAGCAGCAGCAGCAGCAGCAGCAGCAGCAGCAGCAGCGCCCGTGAACAGGACACCCTCTGGGCCGCATGACAGTGCCGCCATGCTGCGCTGCCATGGAAGCAGGCACAGTCTCAACAGCACTTTCAAATGTCAGCACTGAATGGGGTTGTTGTGGATTAGGGTGGCTGCTTAGCTGTGCGGGCCGTCACCCCAGGGTGTGTGCGGCAGTAGTTGTGACAGGCGGGGCGGGGGGTTCCACGACTTGGGTGGGCACCACTGCCTCCAGAGCACATGCATCACTGCACCTTCCTTGCTGCGCGCAGCAGCAGCTGCTGCCGCATGCTTTCGCGCACCTCCTGGGCCCTGCTGCGCGCGCTGGCCGCCCGTGTGGGCGGGTCACAGCTGCAGTGCTTGCCAGCAGGCCGGAACAGCATCCACAGGGCAGCCTGTGCCGTTGACGACCTGCAGCGGTCATGCATCCAGCCATTTCATAATGCTGCCTGCCGCATGCAGGATGATCTGCCTGTGCTTTCATAATACTGCCTGCCCATTGGCGGCAGGGGGGGCGCTAGCAGCAGCACTTGCACGTCTGCAACACCAAGCACATGCCAGTCCACGGACGGCACCGGAGGCCGCATGTAATGGTGCCTGCTCAGAAGTTTACAGCGCCTGCTTTGCAGCAGGCAGGGGTTGCTGCTGCTCACCCAGCCGGCAACCGGCAGCCTGCTGGTGGCCTGGCACGGGTGCCGGCTGCTGCTGCGGCTGCTGGCGCTCTGCCAGCAACAATAGCTGCTGCTGCCCCCACCCCGATGCAAACCCAGCCATGCCGCCCACCAGGCCACCCAACACAGGCGCTCGCAACCGCGACGCTCCAGGCACTGCAAACCAGCAGTGCAGTGGTAAGGGTGACCAAGGTTTGCATGGAGCCAGGGTGAGGCGGCGTGGCGTGGCGGGCGCGGGTGCATTGCAAGGCGCGGCAGCAGCCCGGCAGCTGGCACTCACGCAGCGCGCCCAGGTAGGCCCCGGCCACCAGGCCTGCTGCACCGCCGCTGACGCCGTCGGCGGGCTGCTCTCGCCAGCGCCGCACCAGCGTGTCCACACCAAAGTAGAGGGCGGCAATGCCTGCGACCAGGGCGGCGGCCGCACCCGTGCCTCAGGGTGCGCGTGTGGGCGGAGACCTCCTGTGCTGCTGGTGCGGGTGACACGCACAAGGCCTGGCGTGGCGCCATGACCCGGGCACCTGTGACGAACAGGCTCTTCTTGCCGACCGCGCGCACGCCCTCCTTGAAACGCATGTTGCGCTTCCATTCGCTCACCACCTGCGCGCCACGCGGCGGCAGCGGGGTGGGGTGAGCGCCCCCAGGTGGCAGGGTCAGCCTGCGCCCCATGGTGTGTGCACCAGCCTCCAGGCCAGCAAGTGCAGGGGGTCGGTGCGAAGGGCGGCAGGCTGCTGTGGGCGCGCGCACCTCGTCGGGCAGGCTCTGTGCTCGGGGGGGCACAAACAGCTCCGCCTGGGGGGCACGCCCCGTCAGCTGCCACCAGGCAGATGCCACCAGGCCAGCGCCTCCCACCAGCATGGTGCTGCGGTACCACTGCAGCATGTCTCGCTGCAGCTCCGTCATCTCCTCGGGGGCGTCGCCGTCCTCCCCGGCCTGCGCAGAGAGCGAGATCGAGCACCATGCGCACCGTCAGTCACCCGGCCACCTGGGGCAGCCCAGCCGGCGGGCGGGGCACGCCGCCTCGCACCTCCTCTGACTGAGAGGCCGAAGCAGCATGTGCGCTGTGTGCAGGGGTGCCCGGCCCCGCCTGCTGCTCCTGCTCCCGTTTCAGGCGCTCGTTGCGCTCCCGCCTGTACTTCTGCCACGGCTTCTCCTCCTCGCTCATCCCTGCTGCTCTAAAACTAAAAACCCAGGGCCGGGACGAGGCCCGCGCGTGAACTGGCCGATCTGTGGTCGGAACCTGGTCCGTGGGTGCTCAGTTCACGCCTCTGGCAGCACCAGGTGTCGCGTACTTGCTGTGCATCAATGCCAGTGATTGCCAGTGGGCGGTTGCAGCATGATCCGTGCCACCTGAGGGCACAGGCGCGCGTGCATGCAGCCCGCCGGAGTATTGCGTGATCATCCGCGCTGCATCGTCAGCAACAATTCGTTTGCCGGCATCAGGGCTGCGTGGCCCCTGCTCAAGCGGCCGGGCCGAGACCCGGCGGTCACGGTCTGCGCTGTGCAAGCACCGCAGCCGCCTTCCGTCAGCACAACCACCAAGCTAGCATTGCTGGGGCTGCGGCCAGGGCCCAGGCCGCATCGACAGCCGCCGTCAACGGACGTGGATGGCAGCATTGAACCCCATGCAGCCGAGCGCGGGCGCGCGCCCAACACTGCCCAGCACAGCCAACCACACAGCCAGCAAGGCACGTGGTCTGCTCATGCCCTGCTGCCAGGCGTGACACATCAATCCCCGGGCTTGCATGGTGACTGATCACGAAGGTGTGCACGCTCGCAGGCAGCGCGCAGCCAGGGAGCCACCAGGACGGTCCACCAGCAGCAGCCGGGCAGGCGGCGCGGGCCACGCCGCGCCGCAGGCGGCGCCACCGCAGGCAGCCGGTGTTGCAGCGCTTGTCGCTGGTGCGCATATCTTGGTGGAGGAAGCAGCAGCAGCACCAGCAGCTCCTGCAGCAGCGCCGTCAGCTGGCTGCAGAGGCGCCGGGCGTCCTGGAGGAGGGCCAGCCCCCGCAGGCGGCCGCCACGACCCCCCTGCCAGCGCCAGCCGAGGCCGGCGCCGCCCCGCAGCTGCGACGCCAGCTGGCTACACTGCAGGACGACTGGGGCGCCTGGTCTGCGGTCGTCGCAGAGCAGGGCAGCGCCTTCAGCGCCTCTGACCTGGTGGACTGTGTGGTGCGGCTGAGGATCGAGGCTGCCCGCAGCTCCCAGCTGCTGCGCCCAGCATCCCCCCATCAGGCCGGCCAGCAGCGGGGTGGGCAGCAGCAGCAGCAGGGTGGGCATCAGCAGGAGGGTCAGGTGCAGGGTGACCAGCAGCAGCAGCTGCTGCGGCAGCTGTGGCAGCAGGTGGTGCAGCTGGCCCTGGCGCCGGGCATGGCGGAGCAGCTGCGCCCCTGGCAGTGGAGCCAGCTGCTGTACGCAGCGGTCAAGCTGGCGCGCACCCGCGCGGACCCCGCCCTGCTGGCCGCGGCGGCCCAGCGCATGCCGCCCGCCATGCACGCCATGCACGGCGCGGCGCTGGCCAACTCGGTGTGGGCGTACGCGGCCGCGGCGGCCGACCCGGGGGAGGCGTGGCTGGCGGCCTGGACCGCCGCAGCTGCCGCCCACCTGCCCTCCCTGAACGCGCACCAGCTGGCCAGCTGCCTGTGGGCGGTGGGGGCGCTGGGCTACCGTGCGCCCCCCGCCTTCCTGCAGCGCCTGCTGACCTGCGCCTCGGTGGCCATGGGGCGCCTGGGGCCGAGCGAGCTGACCAACGCGCTGTGGGCGCTGTCGCGGCTGCGCTACCTGCCCAGCCGGCGCTGGCTGCTGCGGTGGAGCTGGTTCGCCTCGGCCGCCATGGCGCGCGACGCGCTGGCGCCCCACCACCTGGCCGGGCAGCTGGCGTCGCTGGCGCTGCTGCGCAAGCAGCCCCACCCGCGCTGGCGCAAGGCCTGGCGCGGCTCGGTGCGGCGGCAGCTGGGCCGCTTCACCGGCCGCCAGGTGTGCCTGTGCCTGTGCGCCGCGGGCAAGCTGCGCTGGGCGCTGGGCGAGCACTGGGTGCTGCTGCTGGCGGGGCGGCTGGGCGAGGTGCTGCCGCAATGCAGCACCTCCGACCTGGCCGCCGCGCTGTGGGCGCTGCCGCGCGTGGCCTACCCCTCCCCTCGGCGTGCGGGCGTGGCGCTGGCGCCGCTGCTGCAGCGCGCGGTGGGCCAGCTGGAGCCGCAGCTGGGCCGCTGCAGCCCCGCTCAGCTGACGCAGCTGGCGGTGGGGCTGGCGGCCCTGGGCCACGACCCGGGCGTGCACTGGCTCAAGCTGCACGAGAATGCCTGCAGCGCCCAGGTGGCCGGCTTCAGCCCCGAGAACCGGGAGCGCCTGCGCAACAGCTACCTGCGCATCTGGGGGGTGCACCGCTGAAGCATGCGGCGCCGCCCGCCCTCTCTCTTGCAGCCCTTTGGGGGCCGGGGAGGGGCCGGGGAGGGGCCGCTCCCCGGCGGCGAGTGAGTGTAAGCCATGGCTGCTTGTTGTTGTGCACACGGACAGCGCTGGTCAGCTGGCGGCCACGCACTGCCTTCTCCCGACCTGTGCAGTGCGTGGCATGTCGCTCAAGGTGAGTGCGGTGTCGTTGGCTGGTGGCCGCAGGCGCGAGAGGGTGGCGGTGGGGCGGCAGGCGCATTTGGGGGCGCATTTGCATGTGGCAGGCGCTCCCTGCCCCCATCTTGATGCCTGCTGACCTCCAAGCGCATGCGCAAGGTTGATGCGTGAACCTGGTAGCTTCCTGCCCCCTCCCGAACACGTGGTCGCAGCTGACCTGGGAGCAGGGGCGCACGACCTGCGAGCTGCTGCCCGACCCGATCTGGGCCTCGCCACCGCCTCCAAACGCTGCGCCTGCCGTCCCAGGCCGCCATGCCTGGACATAATACATGTGTAAATAGTCGCTCTGAGGGCGCTGCGGGGTGCGTTCCCGCCTCAGCTCGAGGGCAGCAGCTTCCCACCCCAACCTCCATGAAATCAAACGCGGCTGTCGCCCGGCACGCCAGCATCTTTGCGCAACCTTTTCACCTCCGACCCCCCTAGATCTCCCTCGCCAACAACCATGCTGGCCGCAAAGTCCTTCCGCGTGGGCGTGGCCTCCAAGGCCAGCCGCAAGAGCGCAGTCCGCTGCCAGGCCAAGATGGCCGGCAACTGGTGCGTCGGCTGCTGCCCGGGGTGCCCGGCTCGCCGCGGCGGGCCACGATCTGGATGTTGGGGGGCGCCAGACGCAGCACAGGCGGGCTCCCAGCATCTCATGTGGCGCACCTGGGTGGAATTGATGCCGCAGGATGCCCGGATCTGCAGCCCCCGCCCACCTGGCGTCAGCAAACCTGGCGGGTGAGCTTGCGCACCCGTGCGCCCCGCGGAGCTCGCCTGAATGCCGGCAAGGAGGCAGCGACAGCTGTCGCTGCAACAATCGCGCTCTCGCACCCCCGATGCGCCCGCCTCCAGCGCACGCGGGAGCCCGGAGGGCGGGCACCGGCTCGCGCGCCTGCGCAAAGCGCGCCCGGGGCGCCGTGGCGCTTTACGGGGGCTTGGCTTGGCCAGCGCGAGCAGGCTGCCTGTCCCCACCCCTCACACGCCCCACCTGCTGGTCTGCCCGCCTGCTGCCAGGCAACTACGGCTTCGACCCCCTGAACCTGGGCAAGGACGCGGGCGCCCTGGCCCGCTTCCAGGAGGCGGAGGTGATCCACGGCCGCTGGGCCATGCTGGGCGTGGCAGGTGCCCTGGCTGTGGAGGTGCTGGGCTTCGGCAACTGGTACGACGCTCCTCTGTGGGTGAGTGGCCCCCCGGGCAGCCCGGGAGCCGGTTTGGGGGGCAGCGGGTGGGCAGGGCGGCGTGGTTTCGGTCAGCCATCATGGCGGCGGCCAGCGCCGCGCACTGCCGGTGAAGGCACACTGCCCCAGGGGCCCACCCTGCCCCGCCCTCCCGCCCTGCAGGCCATCAACGGCGGCAACGCCTCCTACTTCGGCATTGAGGTGCCCTTTGACCTGAACACCCTGCTGGGCATTGTGAGTCGGCGGCTCCCGCCTGGGTAGTAGTAGCTTTCCAGCCGCCTGCGGCACCCAAGATCCGCCGCCCGGGGCCGGGCGCCGGGCCCCTGCCTACCACAGCTGCGCACCCGCCCCGGCCACCCGGCCTGACCGGCTGTCCCGCCTGGTCGCGATCGCAGGAGTTCGTGGCCATGGCCGCCGCAGAGAGCCGCCGCGGTGACGAGAGCGACGCCACCAAGCGCATCTACCCCGGCGGCGCCTTCGACCCCCTGGTGAGCACGGGCGCCCCGCCCAGCCCCGCCCCCCCCTGGCCGGACCGCCCTGCGCACTGTGCTCGGTGGGGCAGCGCAGCTGCAGCGCAGCCCCCCCCGGGGGTGCGTGCTGGGCAGCTGGCAGGGGAGGGGCCCGGGCACCCAGGGGGGCGGGGGCCAAGCACCCACACGGCCGCTGGCGCTCTGCATCCCCTCTCCGCAGGGCTTCGCCAAGGGTGATGTCGACGCCCTGAAGCTGAAGGAGATCAAGAACGGCCGCCTGGCCATGGTCGCCTTCCTGGGTGAGTGACCAGCAGAGGCATGGGCCCTGGGGGTCGCGCCCATGCAGCCAGCAGCGCCGCCGTCACCGGCAAGGCCCCCCTCCAGGCCTGGTGTGCGCAGCGCAGCACCCTCGCTCCGCCGAGCATGGAGCTGCGCCCGGCTGCTGACCGCGGGGGCCCTGCCGCGCGTGCCCTGCAGGCTTCGTCGCGCAGCACGCCGCCACCGGCAAGGCCCCCCTGGCCGCCCTGTCCGAGCACCTGGGCAACCCCTGGGCCGCAAACTTCGGCACCAACGGCGTGTCCCTGCCCTTCTAAGCAGCCTGCCCTGAGAACTGCATGTTTCAGCGTGTCTTAGTGTGCAGAGAGTGCAGCGTGGGAGACTGACTGCTCCTCCCTATGTAATCAAGAGAGCAGCCACTCCCCTTGCTGCGTGCGACTGGTGCGACTGGAGCAGGGAGCCACCGCGCGGACCCTCGCCACCGCGCGGCAGGCAACTCGTGGGCAGGCAGGCGGGTCCCTCAAAGGTGTTGAGAGGCTGCCAGGCATCGTCTTCATGCCTGGCTGTGGTTGGCCTCTGTAGATCTTGCGCGCCTGGGCGGTTCCACCGAGGGCTGGGCGGACACTCGCTCGCAACGCCCACAGGCGGGAGGGCGTGCTCAAGAATGCACGCTGCACGGTGCCAGTGCTTTCAAGGGCAGGCTGCTGGACCTCCCCACTGTTGATTTGTGGATTTTTTGAAGGCGCTGCCCGCAACTTTTTGCAGCGGTGACACCCAGCGTTGGCGCCAGTGCTCCAGGCGCAGCGCCCAGGGTGCAGGCCCGTCCGGTGTGCCCTCAATTGCAGCAAGCGAAGCGCCGGCGTCGGTCTGGGGCCGTCAATCAGAGCATCCTTTCCAGATCAGTGTAAACAGAGCCATGCCGCGCCCCGTCAACGTCTTGATGATTGGTGCAGGGGAGTACACAGTCGGGTAAGGGCCTGGAGGCGGGCGCCACGGCGTCAGGACATCGGCACACGGATGCTTGCATGTGAATACCCTGCGCCGCCGCCGCCGTCGCCGCCCCGCAGGTTTGTGCAGACCGGCCACGGCGCTGCACAAGACAAGCCTGCTGGTGTGGTGGCCCTGACCTGCTTTGACCTGCGACGTCAGGGCTTGGTTGGCAGGATGGTGCTGTGCGATCGGTCGGGCAGCCGCATGCCCGCCGTGAGGGAGAACCTGCAGCGCAAGGTGGGTGGGCGCACTGCGCCCCGCCACGCCGCCCACGCCTGCCAGCCTTGCGGGCGCCTCCCTCACAGAGCACGGCTCAGCAGCCATATGTCCGCATGCCAGGTCAAAGGCGTGCACCCGCCTGCACGCCAGGGCGGTGTGCGCTCCCGCTGCTGGCAGTGCAGCCAGCCACACCCCACAACCGGGTTGCGGTCGCCTGAGCGAGCGACCGACCGCGCTCCGGCACGCTGCCTCTCGGGGGTTGCAGATTGGGGACGTCTACGCCGGCCTGGACCTGAGCATCGACTGCTACCCAGAGGACGGCGTGGCAGACGATCCAGAGGCCTATCTGAAGGTGTGTGGGGGGGAGCAGCCCCCGGCTCCTGCCGTGCAGCGTGCTGCATGGGGGGGGGGCGCCCCCCGCGCCCCGGGCGGGCCCCGGGGGTCCAGCCCCCCCCCCCCCCCCCCCCCCGCTGTGCCCACCCGCCCTGCCCGCCTGCCCGCCCGCCCGCCGCCCTGCCTGCCCGCAGGCCATTGCCAGCATGGCCAAGGGCGACGTGGCCATCATCTTCACGCCAGATGACTCACACTTCCCCATCGCCTCAGCCTGCATCCGGGTGGGTGCCCGGCTGGCTGTGGGTCCCAGGCGGTGGGGCAGGGTTGCCCGCCCAGGCCCAGCGGCGCAGCAGCGGCTGCAGCCAGCCAGCAGGTCCCGCAACAACACCCTGCATTGGGGAGGGGAGGGTGCAGGCTTTTTGTTGCCGCCCAGTGGTGGACGGCTGCCAGCGGCTGGCTGCCCGGCAGTGACCACTCCCTGTCCCGGGGCGGGTGCATGCATGGCCGCTCACAGAGTGCGCGCCCTGGGGCTGCAGGCGGGGCTGCACACGCTGGTGGCCAAGCCGCTGGTCAAGACGCTGGCGCACCACAGGCAGCTGGTGGAGCTGGCGCAGCAGCACAACGTCCTGGTGAGCCGCACGCTCGCAAGGCCGGAGGGGGGGGCATGGGTCGAAGGCAGGGGGGGCATCGCCCACCCTGGCAGCACGGCACAGCGGTGCAAATTGGCTCTGGCTGGTGAGCGTGGCTCCCCTGGCAGCCCACCCGCGCCTGTCCCTGCCCCCACCGGGCGTGGCGCGCCCGGCTCCTGCAGGTGGTGACCGAGTACCACAAGCGCTTTGACCCCATCTACTCGGACGCGCGCAACCGCATCCGCGGCCTGGGCCCCTTCAGCTACTACTACAGCTACATGGCACAGCAGAAGCAGCAGCTGGTGAGCAGCTGGCGGCACCCGCAGCACCTGCAGCCCCAGCTGCCCCTCCTTGCTGGCTGCACTGGCATGTGAGACTGTGAGACACGCCCCCACCCTCCTCGCGCCCTCTCCTGCTGGGCCCGCTGCCCGCAGGACACCTTCAAGGCCTGGGCGGGCAAGAGCAGCGACATCAACTACTACCTGAACAGCCACCACATCGACATCCACGCATGGAGCGTGGGCCACATGGCACGACCCACGCGCGTCACAGCGCTGGCGGCCACAGGTGGGCGCTGTGGGCCCCCGGCCCTCCCCCCCTGTCACCCCCCCACATGTGCGCCTACGCTGCTCTACCCAGGCTGTCGCCTGCCACGACGCCTCCCTCTTGGCCCCCGCATGGCGGTCCAGGGCGCCGATAGTGGGGCGTAGGAGGCCAATGCCCCCCCAATGCGCCGCTGTGCCTGCAGGCGTGGCTGAGGCGCGGCTGGGTCGCCCCTGCGAGGACACCATCACCCTCACCACGCAGTGGCAGGGCCTGGGGGAGGGGGGCAGCAGCTGCCTGGGCACCGCCGTCTATACCGCCTCCTGGATCGCGCCCAAGGTGGGTGCCAGTGACGGCAGGCACCGTCTGGGCGGGGCTGGTGTTGCTGGTGGGCGGTGGGGGGACTGTCATGGCGCGCCAGCAGAGTGCTGACCACCGGGGTCCTGCCTGGCAAGCCGGGGGGGGGGCGGGGGGCTGCCTGACACGCCGGGGCCCCTGCCTGCGCAGGGCGAGTGCCACACGCGCCAGCACTTCCACTACATGGGCCAGCTGGGGGAGGTGCACGCCGACCAGGCCCACAGGGGCTACAACGGCGCCACGGACGAGGCGGGATATGCTGCGCTGAACCCCCTGTACATGAGGTGGG
>Ga0315908_10003400_pt1 | contig 11526 bp, 14 predicted proteins | sample LakEriMetagenome_12_FD_203520 | JGI IMG/M metagenome (GOLD analysis project Ga0315908, IMG submission 203520) | Freshwater fungal communities from buoy surface, Lake Erie, Ohio, United States - Buoy 4 MA124 | ecosystem: Environmental > Aquatic > Freshwater > Lake > Lake biofilm | place: USA...
GACTCGGCCTGGTCGGAAGCCCTCTCCTGGTGGCATGGGGAGCGGGGCCCAGCGCCAGTGGGCATCGGCGTTGAGGTGAGCACCGGCAGTGGGGTGTGGCGCACCCTGAGGCACCCGGAGGGCTGAACACTTCAGCTTCCGCGTGGCTTCTGACCAGCACGATCAGCCCTCAGCAGCCCTACCTGGACGAGTTCACCAGTAGGAGTTCTCGTAGATCCGCAGCGTGCCCACGCCCACAGGGCTTCCCACGGGATCCGCACCAGCCGGATAGGCCACCACCTGGAAGAGATAGGTGTCTGATTGGATCGGATTGGTCCAGGGCACCACCGACACGGTCACTGTGCTGCCCGGCGGAATCGGCTCCGGAAACTCCAGGGTCATGGTGCGGGTGTCGTTGTTGAAGCGCGCCTTAACGGGCACTAGGCGCCCCTCGCGCCGCGGCCTGCCGAGAAATGCTCGGGTGCGCTCCACCAGGAAGGGAAACTGTCGGTCGACCCCGCGGATCTGCTGGAACGTGAAACCGGCGAGGGAAGCTCCAGCCTCAGGGTCCAGGTTCAGCGTGAAGTAATACTCCGGCAACGGCTGGCCGACCGTGGTGTTGTAGCTGACCAAGTCAACCTGCCAGGGGGCCTTCACAAACACGGCGGAACCCGCCAGCTCAAGGGCTCTGGCAGGAGCACCTGGCAGGGTCAGAAGCCATGGCTTCGGCTGGAGAGACACCGGTGGCTCAGAGGTTGTGAAGCGAGGAGATTCGGGATAACCCCAGGCCAGCAACGCCGCTCCGACGAGAACTGCCATCCAACGAGGTGACCAGCGCATCAGCGGGTTGAACCATCGATTGGTGAAAAGCTAAGCCTGCTCCCGGCTCGCCATCAGGAAGGGCTGGGGATCCTGATCGCGACGGTGCTGCAGCGGCAGGGGATGGCCGGGGGCTGCGGCGGCGATCGGATCGAGAGCAGCGGTTTGTAGCAATGCCTGCCGCAGTCTGCGGGCGGCATGGAGCGGCATGTCCCGCGGCACGCTGATGCGCTGGGCCAGGCTTCGGAGGCCTGCCGCCGTACCACCCGGAGGAGGGCAGGCGGAGCCCCGGCTCAGCAGGGTGAGAGCACAGCGCAAGGCCGTGTCAAACGAGTCGGCATCGCCTGAATCCCCGTAGCGGGCCACCAGCGTGCGCCGGTGCCGGAACACCCGGGCCAGGGCCACGGCCACCCCATCGGGCGGTTCAGCCTGGCTGGTTTCCAGATCGTCCTCTCCAGGAGCACCGATCGGCCAGGGGCCGTAATCGATCCGTTCCGCAAGCTGCCGCCGGAGAGGGGAATCAACGGCATAACAGCCCCCCATCTGGGGAGGCAGATCATGGGCATGGGTATGGAAGTCACTCTGGGTGGCCAGGTAAGCGGGACGCTCCTCAAGGGCCCGGAACCAGCGGTCGATGGCAGCGTGCCGGCGCCGCAGAAGGTAGCCCTTGTAATAAGCCAGGCTCGCCCCCATCCGTTCGACATAGGGAACGAACACCAGGTCAGCCGAGCTGATCTCCCCCAGCAGGAAAGGGCCAGGGGTGGCCCCCAAGACCTCGGCCATGGCGGTGGCCATGCGATCGAAGTCTTGGGCGGCCAGGGTTTCGGCGCTGGGGCCCCGATGCGGCACACAAAGCCACTGGCACCAGGCCCGAAACAGTAGCCGCTCCAGCCGACGCAGCGGCATGACCTCGGGAGCCTCCATCGCGAAACGCTGCGGCCCGAAGGCCACCTCCAGGGCTAGAAGGATGCGATCGCTCTCGGTGATCAGCTGCCCGTCGAGCTCCAGCGCCGGCAACATCCCGGAGGGCACCAGCTGGCGGTACCAGCTCTCCTTCTGCCCGTAGCAGACCATCGTGACCTTGCGAACCCGATAAGGAATTCGCTTCTCCTCGAGCCACAGCCACACCTTCTGGCAATAAGGACACCAGGCGTGGTGATCGCGGTAGAGGGTCACCCGCACCGACGCCTCGCTTTGGCCGAACAAACGAAGGGTGGCCTGGGCGCTGGCGGGGCCGTTGATGCGATCGGGCAGCGGGGCTGCCCATCCGTTCAGCTGGGTCCAACTGGCGGACAATCCAGGCGAAAGAATGCCCGGGGAAGACGATTCGGCGGGCAACGGAGCGGCCAAGGCTGCAAGGAGCATATTGATCCTGGCGGAGCCCCCGGCAGAGCTTGAGCGTTGGCCGTGGGGATCCCAAAGCAAAAAACCGGACCCGCTCCCTTGGGGTGAAGGGGGGATCCGGGAGTGTGAGGCTGGATGCCGGTGCGGGCTCAGCCCTTGGTGGCCTCGACCTGGTGGTGGTACTCGTGGCCGCGATAGTGGAAGACGCGGTCGGAATCGACTGAAGCGGCCTCGTGCAGAAGGGTGCGTGTGTAGTGCAGGCCGCGGTAGGCATGGTCCACCGGGATGGCGGAGGGCAGCTGGCGCTGCTCCTTGTCGTAGCGGATGCCGCGGTACTGAAGACGGGTCATGGACTCAGCCTCGAAGGGTGGGGTTGGTTTCCGCTTCGTGGAATGGGGAAAGGAGCGTTGCTTCGCCGAGCGGATGGCTACTTCCGGTGATGCCGATCCCGAGAAACCGGGAGGCCCTGGCCCGCAGACCAATCACCCAACGTTTTGTCCTTGAAACCATTATGGAACAATTTAATGTTCATGGCGAACATTTCATCAGTTCCTTCATCTGCTGTCACGCAACAGGGTGTCAAGCCCCACGCCGATATCCCAGCCCTCCGAGCCGCAATCCGGCTCCAGCCGCTCCCAGAACATCCCGCCAGGCGAATTTCGAAACATGGAAATTTCGTAATTGCGACTACCGACGCCTGCCGCAAGGTGCTGAGCCATTGATCGACAGGCGGCTCCAGGCTGCCCCATCACGATCCAACCACTCATGACCGTTGTTCCACCCCCTCCGAACAGGTCGGCGGCGCGCAGTCTCCAGCAAGCCAGCCTCTCGGAAGCCCCCCGGCTTCTGCTCAGCAGGATCCGCGGCCTGTCCTCCAGCCGCACGCTGACCTGGCTCGCCTGCATCCCGATCGCGCTGCTGGGCCTGGGCCTGTTCAACCTGTCGGCCCATGCGGCCCAGCTGAACTGACGCCGGCCTTTCTGGCCAACAACATGTTCGTGCTGATCTGCGCGGCCCTGGTGATCTTCATGAACGCCGGTTTCGCCATGGTCGAGGCCGGGCTCTGCCGCCAGAAGAACGCCGTGAACATCCTGGCCAAGAACCTGATCGTGTTTGCCCTGGCGGCGACCGCCTACTGGTTCATCGGCTACAAGATCATGTATAACGCCAGCTGGGTGATCCCGGGCTGGTTCAAGTTCGGAGGTCTGTTCTTCGATCCGACCGTCACTCCGGAGATGGTGACCGGCGGCAAGCTGGTGCCAAGTGTGGACTTTCTCTTCCAGCTCGCCTTCGCCGGCACCGCCGCCACAATCGTGTCGGGCCTGGTGGCTGAACGGATCAAGTTCGGTGAGTTCATCATCTTCTCGCTCATACTCACCGGCATCCTTTATCCAATTTCCGGCTCCTGGCAGTGGAATGTCGGTGAGGGCTGGCTCAACAAGCTCGGCTTCATCGATTTCGCCGGAACCAGCGTTGTTCATTCCTTCGGTGCCTGGGCGGGTCTGATCGGCGCCATCCTGCTAGGCCCCCGCATCGGCAAATTCATCGACGGCAAGCCCCAGGCGATGCCAGGCCACAACCAGGCAATCGCCACCCTCGGCTGTCTAATCCTCTGGCTCGGCTGGTACGGCTTCAACCCCGGCTCGATGTTGGCCATGAACGAACAGGTTCCCTACATCGCCGTCACCACCACCCTCGGTGGTGCCGGCGGCGGCATCGCAGCCACCCTGTTCAGCCAGTTCACGGGTGGAAAACCCGATCTCTCAATGACCATCAACGGCATCCTGGCCGGTCTGGTGGGTGTGACCGGAGGCTGTGACGGTTATTCCATGCCGGCCGCCTGGGTGATCGGTTTCTTCGCGGGAATCCTCGTGGTCTACTCCGTGGCCCTGATCGACAAGCTCGGCATCGATGATCCGGTCGGTGCCTGGTCCGTGCACGGCACCTGCGGCATCTGGGGCACCCTGGCCGTGGGCCTGTTCAACATGGACAAGGGGCTGTTAACCGGCAACGGTTTCGCTCAGCTCGGTATCCAAATCGTGGGCGTGCTGGCCTTTGCGATCTTTTCTGCGGTCGCTTCCTGGATTGTCTGGTCGGTGATCGGCGCCATCTTCAGCGGCATTCGCGTTACACCAGCCGAAGAAACCGAAGGTCTCGACATCGGCGAACATGGCATGGAGGCCTATCCGGACTTCGCCTCAGCGAAATGAGCTGGAAGGGTGGGGATCTGCGATCTCCACCCCAGTTCCACACCATCCTTGCAGCTTCCTTTCCCGCATCAAGCTCTGCCGAGGCGATGCTCGCTTTCAATCTGCAGCATCATTTCCTCAAGTGGTAACGATGACTACCGGCTCAACACACGCTCACGACGGATGGTGGGGATGAACGCCGAGGTCCCTCTCTTTCATGGCTTTTGTCCCCCTGGTCGGCGGTGGTTTCACACCGCTCACTGTCTTTGACCGATGGCGCAGGCGCTTCCTGGCGGGGGTCCAGGAACCGCAATTGCGCCGCTCCGCATTCGTGATGATCGGCATCGCCGCAGGTCTGGCCCCGCTGATGGCTGGAGCTGCCCACGCCGCCCTTCCGAAAGCCGTCAACGACGGTGCAGACACTCTTTTGATGCTGATCGGCTCGGCCCTGGTGCTGCTGATGACTCCAGGCCTGGCCTTCTTCTACGGCGGCTTCACCCGCTCGAAGAACGTGCTCAACACGATGATGATGAGCTTCTTCCTGATGGGGCTCATCGGGGTGCTCTGGGTGGTGATCGGCTACAGCCTCGCCTTCGACACCGGCTTCAAGAGCCCCTTCATCGGTGGGCTTGGATCGATGTGGATGAACGGAGTCGGCGGCGAATTCGGGGATGCCCCCCTGGCCGACGGCTTCAACCTGAGCGCCTCCTCCTTCGCCCTCTTCCAGGGCATGTTCGCGATCATCACTCCGGCCCTGATCTCGGGCGCCATCGTTGAACGGGTGAGCTTCAAGGCTTGGTTCTGGTTCTGCCTGATCTGGAGCCTCCTGATCTACTCGCCGATGGCCAAGATGGTGTGGGGCGGTGGTTTCCTCGGTCCCTTCGGTAGCGTTGGAGCGATTGACTTCGCCGGTGGCACCGTGGTGCACATCGCCTCGGGTGTGGCGGCCCTCGTCGCCGCCGCCATCATCGGCGAACGCAGCACCTGGCCGAACAGCAAGCGTCCTCCCCACAATGTTCCCTTCATCCTGCTGGGTGCGGGTCTGCTCTGGTTCGGCTGGTTCGGATTTAACGGCGCCAGCATGTTCGCCGCTAAGACCGCTGGCTATCCCTTCCTCACCACCACCACTTCGGCTTCTGCCGGTCTATTGGCTTGGTGCCTGATTGAATGGTTCAAGCATGGCAAACCTACGGCCGTCGGGGCTGCCACCGGTGCTGTGGCCGGACTGGTGGGAATCACTCCTGGAGCCGGTTTCGTCTACTTGCCCCAGTCAATCCTGATCGGTGCCCTCACCGCCCTCGCCTGCTTCATCGCCGTTCAGATCAAGGCGGCAATCAAGTTCGACGATTCCCTTGACACCTTCATGGTGCATGGAGTCGGCGGCACCGTTGGCGCCCTGCTGACCGGCATTCTTGCAGCCAAGTCGTTGGTTTCCGCCGACTACTTCCCCCTCTCCGCAAAGATTATGGAAGAGGGTGGCAATGCCGGCCTGTTCATCGCACAATTCAAGGCCGTTCTGTTCACCTACGGTTTCGTGGGTCTCGGCACGGCCCTGATTCTCTGGTTCCTCAAGCTGTTCATGCCTCTGCGCGTGAACGAAAACGATGAGGAACGGGGCCTCGATTATGTGGCCCACGGGGAAGAAGCCTACGATCCAATGACCAACTGAAGCCGGGAATCCCATGAAAATGATTACAGCCCTCGTGCGTCCCTCCAAGGTTGACCCCGTGAAGAGCGCGCTGGTTGCCCTCGACATCGTGGGCATGACCGTGAGTGATGTGCGCGGTTTCGGCCGCCAGAAGGGCCAAGTGGAGCGTTATCGTGGCAACGAATTTACCGTGGAATTTCTCCAGAAATCCAAGATCGTTGTGGTGGTCGATGACGCCAAGGTCGAGACTGCCATCCAAGCCATCACCGAAGCCGCCCGAACGGGCGAGATCGGTGACGGCAAGATCTTCGTGAATTCTGTGGAAACGGCCATCCGAATCCGCACAGGAGATCGCGGCGCTTCAGCACTCTGAATCCAGTTCAGCCAACCACCAGGCCCCAACATCTAGGGGCCTTCTTATTGAGTGGTTCACTCAACGCCGTCCTGGAAGGCACGGGAATTCAGAATGAGTGTACCAAGAAACGTGGAAGAATCAACTGGGATCGGGTCATCAAAACTCATGCCCACATAATGAGCCCGCATCACATCATCTCTCCATAGCAGCCGCGCATGACGTGCAATAACCTGTGAACCAGCGTGCTGGTGGAGTCGCAGGGTGCAGGAGATGCCGGAGGGGATCGGCTCGTAAGACTGAACACAAGCCCCGCGAGTGCTGATATCCCACAACATGCCATGGTATGTACGTGTAGATGTGATCAACTCAGCCATGATCCGCACGCTGAGCACTGGAACCGAATAACGAGGTTCCCGGCGCTTAGGCCGTAATTTCACCCCCTCGGGCTTCGACTTCGGGCGATACCAGGGATTCATCAATTCCTCACCGGATTCCATAATAAAGGCAACGTCCCGCAGAATGCGATCACAGGGGCACATCACGCCCCATTCCCTCAGATCCCCGTGCCGACCCCCGCAGCCCCTGACCACGTCGATCTGCTCGTGATCGGGGCTGGATCCGGCGGCCTCGCGGCCGCCAAACGGGCCGCTTCCTACGGGGCCAGGGTGGCCATCGTGGAAGGCGATCGGGTCGGGGGCACCTGCGTGATCCGGGGCTGTGTGCCCAAGAAGCTGCTGGTCTATGGAGCCGCCTATCGCCAGTGGCTCGCTGACGCCCCTAGCCATGGCTGGTTACCACTACAGGAGGGGGGCCTGCGCTGCGACCCCCCCCGTTTATTCGCGGCGGTTCGGGCCGAAGTGGATCGCCTCCACCACCTCCACCTCGGCTTTCTTGAAAAGGCGGGGGTGGAGCTGGTGCCGGGCTGGGGACGATTTGTTGACGAGCACACCGTGGCGGTTACCGACTCCCGGGGAGAGGGGCGGCGGCTGCGGGGGGAGCGGATCCTGATCGCGGTGGGCGGGCGCCCTGTCCGGCCGCCTCTAACAGGTGCCGATCTCGGCTGGGTCAGCGACGACCTGTTCGAACTCCGGGAACTGCCGCAGCGGATGGTGGTGGTGGGAGGAGGATTCATTGCCTGCGAATTCGCCGGCATCCTCCACGGCCTCGGTGTGGAGGTGATCCAGATCGTGCGGGGCGAGCGGATCCTGCGGGGCTTTGATGGTGAGGCTGCGGCCCACGTCCAGGAGGCGATGGTGGCCGGCGGCATTGATGTGCGAACCAGCACGGTGCCGGGCGCCATCGAACGGGATGGTGAGGGCCTGCGCCTGCAAACCGCCACCGGAGAGACGATCGGCTGCGGCGGCGTGTTGCTGGCCACGGGCCGCAGGCCCTTCCTGGAAGGACTGCACCTTGAGGCGGCCGGTGTGCAGGTGGTCGACCGGCGGATTCCCGTGGACCCGGATCAGGCCACGAATGTGTCCCACATCTTTGCGGTGGGCGATGTGACCGACCGCATCAACCTCACCCCCGTAGCCATCGATGAAGGCCGCGCCTTCGCCGACAGCACCTACGGCAACCGTCCGCGGCGAGTGAACCACGATCTGGTGGCCAGTGCCGTGTTCAGCCAACCGGAGCTGGCCACCGTGGGGCTTAGCGAAGAGGAGGCACTCCGCCGCCACGGCAGCGATGGGGTGCGGGTCCACCGGGCGCGCTTCCGTCCGATGACCCAAGCCCTGGCAAAGCGGGGACCGGCTGTGCTGCTCAAACTCGTGGTGGAGGTGGCCAGCGACCGGGTGCTCGGCTGCCACATGGTGGGCGACCATGCCGCCGAGATCATCCAGATGGCGGCGATCGCCGTGGGGATGGGGGCCACCAAGGCCGACTTCGATCGCACTATGGCCCTGCACCCCACGGTGGCCGAGGAGTTCGTGACGATGGCGAGCTGATTGCGCACGACTCGCCCAGATCAGACGGCCGCGAGCCCCTTCTCGTTGAACACCCCTTCGAACAGCACCGAACTGAGGTAGCGCTCGCCGGAATCGGGCAGCACCACCACGATGGTCTGGCCTGCGAACGCCTCCTCCCTGGCCAGCCGCAGGGCCGCCGCGGTGGCGGCACCACAGGAGATACCCGCCAGGATGCCCTCCTCCTTCATGAGCCGCCGGGCCATCGTTACGGCCTCTTCATCACTCACCGTCTCGACTCGATCGATCAGGCTGAGATCCAGATTCTCCGGCACGAAGCCTGCTCCGATGCCCTGGATCTTGTGGGGCCCGGGACGAAGGGGCGCCCCCGAGAGGGTCTGGCCGATCACCGGGCTGTTGAGCGGTTCGACCGCCACCGACACGATCGAACGTCCACGGGTCTGCTTGAAATAACGACTCACGCCAGTAATCGTGCCCCCGGTGCCCACACCGGACACGAAGACGTCCACCTCTCCAGCCGTGTCCTCCCAGATTTCCGGGGCGGTGGTGTCGTGGTGGATGCGGGGATTGGCCGGATTGCTGAACTGCTGGAGCATCAGGTAGCGGTCGGGATGGCTCTCGACCATCTCCCGGGCCGCCGCGATGGCGCCACCCATGCCCAGCCGTCCCTCGGTGAGCACCAGGCGCGCTCCGTAAGCGGTGAGCAGCTTGCGCCTCTCCATGCTCATCGTTTCCGGCATCGTGAGGGTGAGGGGGATCCCCCGGGACGCCGTGACAAAGGCCAGAGCGATGCCCGTGTTCCCGCTGGTGGGTTCGATCAGCTCCCGGCCTGAACCCAGCAGTCCGTCCTTTTCGGCCTGCCAGATCATGGCGGCGCCGATCCGGCATTTCACCGAATAGGCCGGATTGCGACCCTCAATTTTGGCCAGCACTTTGGCGCGGCATCCTTCCGTCACCCGGTTCAATTGCACCAGGGGTGTGTGGCCGATGCTCAAGCTGTTGTCAGCAAGGATGGGGCTCATGCGGGGATCCGGGGCCGCTGCTTTCAGCAACCCTAATCAGAGGCGGTGATCCTGCCCTGTCAAGAAGACGTGACACCTTGCGGCCCCGCCCCCGCTCCATAGGATTCGGCCAGCTGGCCATCACTCGATCCCTGGTGTCGCGACCCTTCCCGCTGCTGCCGAGCCTGAGCGGCTTGCTGTTGCTGCTTCTCTCCGTGGCCGTGCTCACCCTGGTGATTGAACGGACCCGCTTCTGGATCCATTGGTGGCGGCGGCGGCAGGCCCGATCGAGGACCTGGCGCCAACAGATCACCGCAGGAGCCGACGCCGGGCGTTTGGAGGAGAGCCTTGAAGACTGGGATCTAGCGATGAGCTACGGCGAACCCCTCCTCCAGGGAGCCGCGCTGCTCGCCCCCCTGGTGGGGCTGATCGGTACCGTGACCGGCCTGATGGGGGTGCTGGCCCAGCTGGGACCGCGCCTGGAACTTCCCCCCGGGGCGAGCCTGGCGACCTACGGACAGGTTCTGCTCAGCACAGCCGCCGGACTAGTGGTAAGCCTGGTGTCCAGCGCCGGCCTGCTCACCAACCAGGGCCTGCGGCACTGGCAGATCAACCAGTTGCGGCGGGAACGGCGTCGTTCGGTGGAGACACCCGAATGAGCCTGATGCTGCAGAGCCTGGTGGCCCTTACCCTGCTCACCTGCGGCGCCGTGGCGGCGGTGCCGGTGGCCGCAGACGCGGATGCCCCCTTGTCGGTGGCCGGGGAGAGCCTGCGGGTGGTGGAAGCGCCCGGTGGACGATGGTTTCTGAACGGGGATCCGATCGGCCGAGGCGCGCTCGCCGACCTACTGCGCCAGCAGGGTGCAACCCAACCGGTGCGTTATCTGCCCTCCGCGGCCCTGGGCGTGGGGCAAGTGGCCCAGTCGCTGGCCTGGCTACGCCGCAGCGGTGCGGTCGCTGCGGTGCTTGCCATCCCTGAGCGAGAGCCATGAACAGGTGGAGTCAGCTGGACGCCATGGGGCTCGCTGTGGTGAGCACCGGACTGGCCGTGATCACCACGGCGCTTGTGGTGGTACCGCAGCGGATCGCCCAGCGCCCCGCCCAACGGGGCGTGCTGGCCCTGAACCTGGATCCCACTGGTCAGCTGCGCCTCTGGAATCGGCGGGTGCGGGCCCAGGAGGTGGCGGAACTGCTGGCCGATTCGAAGGATCAACCGCAGAAGGACCAGGCGGTGCTGCGACTGATCCCCGATCCCGCTGTGCCCTGGGGGGTCGTGCGTCAGGCAGCGGCGGCCCTAGAGACCTCGGGCGTGCCGCTGGAGTTGCAACTGCCATGAAGGCCACCGCGAAGGCATGGCGGCTGAGTCTGCTGGCGGCGGTGCTGGTGCACCTGCTCGCTTTGGCCGGCTGGCAGATCGTGCGCCGTCGCCAGCCGCCGCCCGAGGTGCTCAGGGCCGCGGATGACACCCCGATGCTGCTGCAGTTCAGTCGGGAGGAAACCCTGGCCCAGGAGACAGGGAGCATTCCCCTGCCCCCCGCCGCGCCCCTCCCACCTCCGATCGAAGGCCAGGCCCCTAATCCGACTGCCCTCCCGGGAAGAGACAGCGGGTCTGGAAAGCCCGATACCGTGCCCAATCGGCAGTCGCCGGCAGCGCGGACAACCCAGGGGAAGGCCGGAACCAGGCCCGGCGCACCCAGGGCCTCATCCAGGCTGGTACGGCCGAAGGCGAGCGGAACCCAAGCTGCTCCGACCCCGGTGGCCCCGCTTCCCCTGGCCCTCGGAGCTGGATCGCCAGCCCGTCTCGCCCTGGAGAAAGCCCTGAATGACGCCGGAAGCGCCAGCGCCCAAGAGGCCCCAGAGCCCGGACGGGACGAGAAGACAGATCCGCGAAACGGTGGCGGGACCCCGGGCCCGGAGTTCGCGGGCAAGCCTTCCAGCGGGGATCTGGCGCGGACCCCTGGGGGCGGGCCAGCCCCACGGTCCAGCACGGCCGACCTGCGGCTCTGGACCTTGGCAAAACCGAGCCGGCCCGCCCCAGGCTCACTCCAGGACTTGCCGGCGGAGCTGGCGGTTCGGGAAGTGCCCCTCAGCCAGGCCCGCCGAAGTGGGGCCGACATCCGACACCGGAGGCTGGTGCGCCTCGACGATGGGCTGCTGCTCTTCTGGGTTGAGAATTCCACGCTCTGGCTGCTCCGCTCCCCCCTCCCGTGAAAGGACCCCGGGCAAACCGGGATCACCCTGGGGGGCTCTACCCCGGCCAGCGGCCG
>Ga0315908_10003401_pt1 | contig 11525 bp, 3 predicted proteins | sample LakEriMetagenome_12_FD_203520 | JGI IMG/M metagenome (GOLD analysis project Ga0315908, IMG submission 203520) | Freshwater fungal communities from buoy surface, Lake Erie, Ohio, United States - Buoy 4 MA124 | ecosystem: Environmental > Aquatic > Freshwater > Lake > Lake biofilm | place: USA...
CTGCTGCAAAAACCATAAGGATCATGAAATTAAGACCGAAAATATCAGAACGGTTGAATCTTAAGTAAGATAGTAATTAACCCCAAGTAGCTGAGTGTGAAACTACTTTCAGTTGATAAGATTTATCTGTTTATTCAGAATTCAGTAAATTTATGTTTGTTGTACTTAATTCCATGTAATCACTAAATTCAAAATACATATCTAGTAACATTCTACTATCACCTTCATCCATTTATTCATAAAGTATATTTAGTTGAACTTTTTTAGGAAATTTTTTTATATCTTTAGCACTTTTTTAAATACCTATACCATATACATTTAGCAATTAATTTGAATCAAAATTTACTTGATTTTTTAAATTTTTCAAAGGATTCATATTTACGAAGAAATTGTGATCAACTTATTATCTTACAACTTAGAAAAGAGGTTAAGATTTATCATAAGATTTAAACCAATATTTAAAAGCTGAAGTGTTTCCATAAAACCTCTCATCATATTGACAAGTGACAGTGTAATCACACTCTGATCCATAACTTTCTTATAAAGGTAACCAAAATTAGACTGGTTTGTTAGGAGAATGTCTTACACATGAAGAATTAGTGAAATTTTATGTGTTTTATCCTAATTGCATTAATAAGTCAAGGTCGATAAAGGCTCCTAATCCTTCACAATTCGAAACGAAAGGAATATAGTTCATCCATAAAGAAAGAGGTCTGCTTGAAGCATTTAAGCTATTATTGTAGTAGTCTCTTAAACTAATATAAAGTTATTCTTAAAATTGAAAGTTTGGATTGTTTTTTATAAATTCTTCATTTTTACTTATGTTAAAGTTTTATATATCAAATTATTAGACATTTTAAGTTGACAGCATAGTCATCAATACATCATTACCGTAATATAAATCACCATTTAACTACAGATTTTTAGGATTATTTAAATTAAAGAAATTTAAATTTAAAGGTTATTAAAATCTTAACTTACCTTGTTTTTCAGCATATGTGTAATCTAAATTCCAAATAAACAAGAAAGTATTGGAATATGATCTTTAATTTACTAATCTAAATAACTACTAACCATTATAATCTTTTTTCAGGGTGCTTACATTTATATTTAATGTACCATTTTGTTTAATTTACTCTTAATTGAAATCAATTTTGTTTGAAGTTTCATCTGTCCAATTAAATAAGGTGTATATTTTATTCATAAAAGCACTGATTGAGAATCGACCAGTAGTGATAATTTTAATGAGCACTTTTTTTGAGGATTAAAGATCTCTTAATTAAGAACAAAGAGGAAATTAAGACTTACTAGCAAAGCTATAAGGACTAAATAATTAGATGAGGTTTAATTGATTAGTAGAATTAGTAAATTAAAAAGTAATTGTAAAGTCATCAGGTTATTCCAATGAATAAGGAAAAGCATTAAAATAAGGATTAGTGTCTAATTAGAAAATGAGTTCTGTGAATTGACCAGGGTTGTCAATCAAATAATAGTCGGAAATGTTGTTATGTTGGTAATATTAAACTTTATTCCAAATAGCTGCATTTCTCTTGCAAGCTTTTATGGAAGTTGAACCAGACAAACTGGATCTTCCAGATGGACATTTGCTTGCTGAATCTACAAATTCAATGCAGAAATTATCAGGAGGACAGATTATTCCTACTTGACATTAAGTCACTGGATTTTTTCTGCATTTATCTATTAGAGTAATATTTAGTGCTCCTGTTTTTGTCATACAATATCTTCCAGCAGGACAGCTGAACATATTATACATTGTATCAGTTCTATTATATCCGAATGGAAAACCATAATAAATTGATTAGTTTCTGTTTTGAGTAGCATTAGGATCTCTATCCATATTTGGAGGACACACAAATTTTGAAGGACAGTCAAAAGATCCATTTTTTAGTTGGTCTTTGTTTAATCCTTAGGGACAGAAAAATCCAGAAGGACATACCATAATATCATAAGTAGTTTTTTAATTCTTTTATCCTATAACACTATAATCAAATGTTTCGTTACCTTTTTAACCTACATAGAGTCCAGCAGTTATACAAACAAATCCTTATTTACATGGTTTACAAACAGTATTTTTAGTAGCATTGTACATGTTATTATAAGTTCCTGGAGGACACATTTTACAATATGGACCATCATCTTTACTTCTATAATAGCCTGGTTAGCATCTGAAATTATCAGTCAGATCGAAAATACCAGGTTCATTACATTAATAACCTTCTTTACAATCTATACATAAAAATTATGCTTCATCTGGCTACCATTTTCCTATAGGACAAGGCATAGTTTATCCTGGCTACTGACCTTAGTTCAATGTTTTGGTTCCAGCAAGACAATAACATCCTTTAGGACATTTTACTAAACTAGTAAAGGTTGCGTTTGCAGGAGGAGCAATTTAAGGCATTGTTATTGAATTAGTCCCAACATTTTCTATACATATATATCCTTTAGGACAAATGGTGCTTGGAGCTCCTAATAATTTAGAATCGCATATATATCCTGCAGTGCATTTTATCATTTGTTTTGTTTAGCCTAATTGGCCACTACAATAGTATCCTTCTGTACAATTATCACAATAAGTAAAACTAGGAAAACTTTAATAAGTACCAGCTGGACACAGAATCTATTTTGATATTCCAGCTGGACATTTATAACCTGCATCACATGGTTTAGGTAGTAAATTTATATATGTTTGATTATTTAAGTCAGGAGTTGCATAATTTTATGTATCACTATCATGAATTAATTTCACATTCATTCTTGCAATGTAATCTTCTTATGTTTATAGACTGTAATTATCAAAATGTATCTTAGGATCATCTTCATTTTCAATAATATTATAATTTCCTGAAACATTTTACCATGTTACTTTATGAAAAATTAATATTTTATAACCTCTGAAACTTCCATTTTTACTATTTGTATTTTCATAGTTTTATGATGCAGCATACAAAAAATTTAAATCACTAGTATTTTATTAATAATCGCTATTAAAAATATAATATTATTATAATATAGCCATTGCAAATCCATCTAATTTATATTTTTATAATAAATTTTGTAAAAAACTTTTATCAAATTCCTCCATTTTAGCAATATATACAGGAATACTAATAATATAAATTTTAGGGACTTTATAACCATATTAAGGGCAATAAAATTTTTCAGGACATTTATTTTGAGAAGGATCAGTGGTGCCTTATAAACACATACTTCCATCTGCACAATCGGCTGGTAATTTATTGGATGAACCAATACATTACTTTCCAAAAGGACAAAGCAGACATCTATCTTATTAAGTAAAATTTTGGTAGTAACCTGGGCCACATGCGATTTAATTCTTGACTCCTAAAGGACAACTGAAACCAGCTTTGCAAACGTATTTGTTATCATACCAATCATATCTTATTATTCCAGCTGAAGTACATGCATAACCAGGTGGACATATTTAACAATCCGACTATAATTTTGATCCAAATTTGTCATTGTAAGTAGAAATAGGACATGCTGTTCCAGAAGGAGATTGACCTATGCAATAATATCCTTATCTACAAGTACAAATCTTGTTTCCTTCACATGTACAGTTGAAAGGTTGGGTAGTAGTTTTTGCTCCAGTAACTGTTGTGTCGTATTAAAACATATTAGATGGTTTTTAATAATAATTTATCTTTGTTTTATCACACCAACAAAAAAAGTCATTGTCAATTATTTAAGGACAATCTGTGACTTAATAATATTATCCAGGACCTCCTGGAAGATCAGTTATTGGAAAAGCGCATCCTAACAAATTATTTCCAAAACTATCTTTTACTATTTCTTTACAATTTTATTATTCTGCTCCTATTTTGCATGTTATTATTTTAAAAATAGACTTTAACAACGTCACTTTTAATTTTTAATTTTCATAATTTTTAGCACCCAACAAAACAGGATAATTATTTAAAACAGTTGTATCATAATCCATTCAATTATAATCTGGAAAACTATTCCTGTCATATATGAGTTTAATATTTGCTCCAGGATAACAATTTGTTTAATTTAAACAAATATTTTAACTAGGAACAGTAAAAGGACTAGCATAAGACAAAGAGGAACCATCATAAATTGAATTTTCATTGATTTTACCGATTTCTTCACTTAAATAACCTCCTCTAGTATATGAATAAGGTAATTATTAACCTGAATATGGACACTCCCATCCTTTGGGACAAGGAACTGCTTTTTCTCCATCGAAAGGACAATAAGTACCAGGATAACAAGGGGTGCATTCTTTTTAATTGGTTTTGTTATTAAAAGTTCCTACAGGACATAATATTTGGTAATAGTTTAGAGTTAATTAATTACTATCAAAAGAATTTCCGCTTTGCTGTTAATATGGACAATAGTTATTAATATCACAAGGCAATATAATTCCTTCTTAACATCGATCTCCAGCTTTACATATTCCTCCCAAATTTATTTTCATTATTTATATTGGATTTTGCCCCATTATTGATAAACTCAAAGATCCTAAAACTTTTTTAGTGGCTGAGTAATTTGTGTAAGTAGGTCTTAAATTATATAGAAGAGTATAGTAGACATTATTTTGATCCTTACTATTATATTAACAAGGACTAAAATAACGAATAGATTAATAGTCAACAGAGAGTAAACTATCTTCATTTAGTCCTAAATATAAATATTTAAAAAACTCTGTAATATTTATATTTTTTTTTTGGTTTAAAGGAGTGATTATTTCTTTTAAGTTACTTATTTTAATGTAAAGTTTAATGTTTGCTCCTCCAAATTATCCATAGACAGTTGTTTAAGTTGATGGATCAGATTATACTTATCCTAAAGCATCATATATAATAAATTAACTAAACAATCTAGCTACAAATACATTTACTGTTACAGAACTTTAATAAGTATTGTTTAATAGTTAACTTACATAATTATACTAGCACACAACTTTCATTTTGAAAAACCAATTTATTTTATTATCATTAATATTTAATAGACATTCTCCATAATCATTTCCTTTCACATTTAAATTGAAAACAAAATTACCATTTGCAGTATCTTAAAACTTAAAAGAATTAAAACTACTTTCGTAAGGTACTAACCAACAATAACATAAATCAGGAATAAAATTATTACCATGAACTTACAAAATACCTTTATTAAAAGTTATTCCGAATTTTTTATCTTAACTTTAATTAGTATTAGAGTCTTTAAATTATGAAGAATCTTTAATATAGGGATCTTAACTAATTGCATTATAAAAATTATATGGATCAGAATTGAAATCAATATTAGTATAATTAGGAAAAAGTATATTTAATTTTCCAGCAGGATTTATTGGATTGTAAAAATAAAAATCATACAAATCTGTTTAGTATTACATCAAAATAGGATTTAAATAATTATCATTTTAATATGAGCTAGTTTATACGCCTTAAGTTTATAGGTAATTTTAGTAAAGAGTATTATTAAATTATGGAGTATTATTTTAATAGGAATATCCTAAGAATCTATAAAAATTCATATTATAATTTTTAGGCTTTGCATTATAAGGCTTTTTTAATGTAATCTATTCATTTTAATTTAAATTACTAATGTTAAAGGAATTATTATCTGGGATATTATTGTTTTCATATTTACTGGTATTACTAGGATTATCCATTGGCATCCAAAAACCTAATTAGGGATTTATAGTTGGTTAAGGCATCAAATAATCTAGTTCTTGTGTGGCAACATATCCATAACTGGTATCTATATAACTGTATTTTTAGGTATAAACATTCCAAAATTGAGCCTTAAGGGCTACTTGAGTATTGATACTGAAACCAAAAGGCACCACACATGTAATTATGCCTGGCTTATTAATAGGATCTGCATATGTTGTTGTTATACATTAAGTCATTCCCACTATTGCTATTATTTCTGGTTATATATTCGTATATGTCTTCCAACCATCAATATTCAATACTGTTAAGTCTATAGAATCAAATGGTTATACATTTGTTATTCCTTAATTATTAACTTTAATACAAAATTTGCATAAAGTTGAACTTGTAGGATTAATGTCTAATATCATAGGTTATAAATTGCAATCATCATAAATACAAGTATTCATTTTTATTGTTTATGTTTAACTTAATAAATTTGAATTTTTTTAATTCCAAGAATTCCACTTTAATGTAAATTATAATTATTAAGTTATTTAAAATTAATCTTAAAAATAATATTAATCTTGTAATTAAAAAATAACATTAAATCGAGTATTTATATTATTAGACCCATATGGATCAGTGATATATGGATTATTTTAATTATCCAGTTATAAAGTAACAGTATTACTTGTATAAGTTTAAGTATTTGTTCTTTCATCATTTAAGTAACAGTTGTTTATAGCACAATCAAGAGAAGAAAATACTACACTTTTTCCTGTTTTAATGACTGAATTTTGAGGAGTTGTGTTTATTAATGAATTATCTGAAACAGTTGAACTATTATCTGAATTATAAAATATATTCTAAAAGGAAGAACTAGAATAATCGGTGTTTATAATACCGTATTTGTAATTATTGTTAATTAAAATTAAATTTTCTGTAAATTTTCTTTTATTTATTCTTAAAGTTTCAGTAGAATTATAATTAAAAAGTCTTTTAAAAGATGCATAATCATTAGAACCAATACAATTATCAAAAAAAATTGAATTGTCAAAATTAAATGAAACAGTATAATCTTTTGTTATTAAGGTTGGAGGAACAGTTAAAGAATTAGTATATTTAACAGTTATTGAAATAAAATTGGGAGTTGGTTTAGAAGTAAAATAATTAAAAGTATTGTTGTTAACAAATTCATATAAGCATTAATAACTTTCAATTTGGCTTGGAGATATTTTAAGAACAGAGTTTCCTAATATTGAATAAAACATATTATTTGTTTATTCACCTATGAAATAGGAATTTGGAGATAAGCTTAAATTATATTTAGGATATTATATTGATCTTGGTTAAAGATAAATATAATTATCTTTACTAGGATCTAAGGTGATTGGGAACTTTATTTCTAAAAAAGGATCATTAGGAGTGAATATTATTTAATTAACTAAAAATGCATATGTATATACTATTGTATTCAATTTATTATCATTTAAAGTTAAATAGCATAGATTAGTATTAGGTGAGTTAAAACTAGATACATTATAATTAAAACTCAATTATCCAATAGCTAAAGTGAAATTATTATTTTAAGGTAATATATAGTTAAATTGAGCAGAGGTTATTTATAAACCAGAATTTAAACAAGAATAAGTAACTTTATAACCGTATTATTATTAATAAGAAGTATTATTGCTATTTAAATTCTAATAACATTGATTAGCATCATTATAATTTTAGAAATTACTGGGCAAGTTAATCAAGAAATATAAACTGGATTATTTAGCTGTAGTAGAATCTTTCGTAAAGCTATAATAAGTAAATTAATTTTTGTATGAAATAAAATCTAGTGTGTTTTCTTTTAAAAGAATAATAGTTCTATTTTATTAATATTAATTATTATTTTAGAGACTATTAAAAGTAAAGGTAAGTTAAGAATAATAACCACTAGCATCAGTACTGTATGATTAATCTTGACCTTTCATATAAAATTTATTAATAAACGAAAAACTAATTTTATCTTAAAATGTCATAAATTTATTTAAATTTGTATATTAATAACCTACCTGTTACATGTTAATTTAAAACTAAACTTATTATGCAATATTATTAGCTGGTAAATTTATATCATTAATTAAAGTTGTAGTTAATAAATTAGTTTATTTTATTAAATTACTTGAATTTGAATTATTTATACCGTTATAAATATTAAAAATTTAGGCTGATTAAAATTAAAAGTGTTTAATTCTTAATATATTTTTATCATACTTTATTCTAATTTTGTTAATATTTCTTTGATTAGTGACATCATAATTAAGCGAGTTACTATTTATAATATTAATATTTTTCTAATGGGTTAAAGGTCTAAATCTATAGATAATACTACTATTTATTTATCCACATTTTCCATTGTAAATGATTTATAAAGTGACAGGATTGAAATCATTAACTGTCCATCTAAATTTGAATGAATAAACTCTAGTAAAAGTAGTTGATAAATTAGATTTATATAATTCTTAAGTTTCTTCTGTTAAAGAATTATCTATTAAAAAACCATTTTAATTAATATCAATATAAGGAACAAATGAATTAATAGGATTTGATAGTAATTAGAATGAATTTTTTATATCGGTATTTACACAATCATATACTTTTATATTAAAAATTATAGTATCATCTACAGAGGGTTATACAATTTATTACGGATTTTATGATTTATCTATTATTTATGAGGAATCATATCCAAGTATAGAATTGAAGTTATAAGAATATTAATTGTCATTGGTAAAATCATACTAAAATGTAGGAAAAGTAGTAATAATTAAACTACAATTATTGTTGTAAAAGAGATCAAAGGTTTTTATAAATCCACTAGAATACTTAAAATTAATTTTTGCTTAGATATATAAAATAGTGGATTAATTTATGATTGAAAAGTTAGGTTTTATTAATGTGGAAGTTTAAATATTTTAAGGATTAAAAGTTAGTGAAAAGTTACCATCTTTTGTATATTCATTAATTATTAATACATCTTTTCCAGTTTCAGCTATTCCATTGATTTTAACATCAGATATGAAAACTTACTCGAATATCTAGTTGTATTATGCAGTATTCAAAAAGATTTTTTTATTATTTGAATCTTATAATTGCAAATTAACTTAAAGTTGGTAATTAATATGAGGAGCAGCTTCTTTGAAAGTAAAATTTGAAGAATAAGAGGATGATGTTTTGAAAGGATTATTATATTTAAGAATCAAATACATATTTTGAGTAGGAGTTAAAGGAGTGTAAATCAATTTAGGTCCAGTATAAAACAAAATATTATGAATATTCATCTAATTATTAGAATTATCCCAACTGTTAATTTTGAGTAAACAGCTATAATAAGTAGTTTATCCAAAAATGAATGAATTTGTGGTTATGGTAACATTTATAGAACTTGTGCTAGCTACAATACTAATTGTAGGAACAGGCTTGTAACAGTTTTCAAATAAGGATTAAGGTGGTATGTTGTTATTGTTAGGAATATTAATTGTGATAGTTTAAGGAGTATTAAATTCAAATTACATTGGCTTAAAGTAATAATTATTAACAGTAGGTGATTATTATGCTGTATAAGTATTAATTTAATATGTGAAATGTCCCATCATCTTTTGCTCTCCTAACATAACTATCATGTAAAAGTGAAGCATAGGAGAATTTTAACTTAACATTGGAGTTGTTATGTATACTAATAGTCTATTTGTGACATCCTTAGCCATTGGTTTTGTTCTTAATAATTAGTATTGACCATCTAGTTAATCTTATTAAGTTATTATTAGACTATCATATAAGTTAAATGTTGTTCCTAAATAAGATGATAAATCTAGAGATTATTCATTTGCACTATAATTTAATATGAAATTTTTTAGAATAGTTTTGATGTTGTTTATATTACTTGGCACTTCAGAAATAGGAAAGCTATTTTAGTTCATATAAAAGAAAATATTAGATTAGGTTTTAGTAATAGCAATATTTTATGTATTTACAACAGTCATTGTGCAACTTAATGTAATATTATTTTATCCATTAATAAGAGCTTTTAGATCAATAATATTTTAAGTATTAGTAGGATTAGCTAAATTTGTGGCAGCAGGAATAGTACTAAGATTAATTATAGAAACAAAATTGAAAGTAACAGTAACTTTAGATGTGTCAATTTATATAAACTAAGGTTGCAAGATATTTGTTAAATTGAGAAAATTAGTGCTAGTTAGCTCTATACAAGAGAATGATTGAATATTTAGTTAATCTTAACCATAAGGACTAACAACATCTGGTAAATCGAAAGGTGCATATACATAATTAGTCTATTTACTTTAAATTATATGTCTCAAATTCTGTTTTACAAATCTAGGATCAGGAGCAAAGTTGTTGTTATTCATATAAAGGTTTATTATATTCATTATTTAACATTATTTTGTTTTATAATAATAATTGTAATTGCTTTTTGATCGGTATTCATTAATTGCACATACTCTAACTGGAAAAACACTTTCCATTTTTGTTTTGTCTTTATAGCTGAATTAATTCACTGTTAATTGACAATAATTAGTTTAATTAGTAGTATCTATTTACTTAGCTGAATTAATTGTTAAATAAATATCCATGTAATTAAATACACTATTTTCTACTGCATATTCTAATGCACAACTTTAACTTTCTGTTAAATCTCCATCAGTTTAATCTGAAGTACTTAATGATGGCCAGCTCTTAAGATATACATTTATTTTCTAATTTAATATTTAATTGGTTAAGCTTAATTGATTAAACTATTTAAATGTATCATAATTATAATTATTTTTAAACACTGGCTGTTGGATACTATAAAATTATTGTTACCATTAAAATGTATTATTCAAATAAGTAGTATTTTTAATAATATAATGATTTAATTTATCACCAGAAAATGAATAAGAATATTATTGAATAAAATTCTAATAATTTATATCAGTATAATATTGAAAATATAACTGTTTTTATAATTAATTGACAGTTCTAGTTGTTGTAGTGAGAACAGTATTGACTGTATTATTAGGTTAAACAAAGTAATTAAAAGTAAGTGTAAATTTGATAATTCCATGATAATCATATCTTTGAGCTTGTTAATAAGGATAACTTTTAGATGCACTGTTAAATGAAGTTGAAGTTTATACTTCAATCTTGGAATCAACACTTGAAGATATATTAAATTAAATATTATTAATAAAATCTGAAGAGTCTTTTGGAATATCAGAAATATCAAATTATCCATAAAAAGTAACAGGAACAATTTCAGAACTGGATACAATATAGTTGCTAGGAATCAATTACCTCTAAATGTCTTAATAATCTTTTATTTAATTTTTTTTTCTAATGCAAATAGGCCTTATATGTTATTGGCTTGATCTTTTCTGTTTAAATATTAAGTAGTTCCAAGCTTAAGGACATTAATCTTAACTAATTTTATCATAAATATATTAGGCAGCTAGCTCAGTTTAGTAATAATATTATTATTATATTGAATTTCTTTCTATTTTTGTTGATTCTGAATAATAGTAATCATAATAATAATTGTATTAATAGTTTTATACATTATTGCCATTTAAATTCATATTAAAAAATAATGAATTTGAATAACCTAAGCAATTACTTTCTTAATAATTACAACAATCAAACCAAATGCATCTATCATACCGCAAACATTAATTATAATTATAATAAAAGAATAATCCAAGAAAATTATTGCTACTATCTATAAATTTAATTAATACATAAATATTTTAAATTAAATATAATTAATTTAATAATATTTTAAATATATTTCTATGTTTTACCTTA